>Ga0307436_1000027_pt1 | contig 62929 bp, 54 predicted proteins | sample SalMarWE160440MG_FD_202513 | JGI IMG/M metagenome (GOLD analysis project Ga0307436, IMG submission 202513) | Salt marsh sediment microbial communities from the Plum Island Ecosystem LTER, Massachusetts, United States - WE1604-40 | ecosystem: Environmental > Aquatic > Marine > Intertidal zone >...
GGCGGTTAGACAGCTCCCGCCGAAAAAAGTCGTCCGTAAGGAACAGGTGTTGAAAAAACCTCCGGCACCGCCGAAACCGAAAAAGTACGATGCTGTTCATCTGAAGGAGAAGGGGTACAGCGTCGACAAAGGAGAAACCGCAGTATTGAAGGGCAGTATTCTTTTGCCGGACAACGCAATTATTACGGTAAACACCGGAGGTACATTGATAGTTGAAGATGCCAAACTGGGGCCGGAAGGCAGTCTGTGGGGCGGCATCAGGTATCTTCCCGGATCGTCCGGATATATCCGCCAGTCGGTCATTTCCGGTGCTGCAACGGGTGTTGCCGTGCTGGATAACAAGAGTGGGCTTTCATTTACAGATATCGGTGTGAATGATTGTGAGGAGAACGGTATTTTTGTCAAGAATAGCTCGCTGAGTATCGATATTGCTGACATCACCAACAATAATACGGGTGTTTTTGTCTTGAACGGTAACTTGAAAATATCAAATGCGGACATAAACGGGAACACAAAAGGGATATTAGCCAATAATTACCGGCTCGATGTGCAAAATTCCAGATTCAGGAACAATAAAAACTATGGGATTCGGCTGTACGGTGGCGGAAAGATAACGGACAGTATTTTCGAGTCCAATCTTGTCGGCATTGTGCTCGAGGAAGGAAATGGCAGGGGAATAGTGACTGGATGTACCATAGAGAAAAATCGAATTGATGGGATAGTGGTTTCTTCATCTAACACGGATATTCGCAGCAACAGTATTTCCGAAAACGGACGCAATGGTATATACTCCAGGGATGGGGCAAATCCGATAATTGTGAAGAATGATATTATCAGTAACAAAAAATACGCTGTTGTCGGTGGCGGCAAGGTGAGCGATTGTTTTATTGCTTATAACAACGGCAGTATCTATATCGATGATACGCTGGAGAAGGGGAAACCCGATAATGTGCTGAGCAGCTCATCATCAACTGTTATTAAACAGATCGCAGATGTAGATTTTATTCAAGCACTTTCATACAACTCTGTTCTGCAGTAGTCCGGATATAGCCATCGGGATTAGTGAGGCGGGTTGGATTACAAATACGGGTTGTCTTTCATGAGCATTGACATTAAAGATAGAATCGGCTTTCTACTCCATTCACTGAAAAAATCGAGAAAAACAACCACAACTGTGCTCCTTGTTGCTGCTTTTGTCGCGGTTTTGCTGTTTGTCTCCGGGTCGTTTTATTTTCTCTTCAGATACTACGAATCAATAAACAACGTATACTATGAGTCAATTGTAAAAGGGGTGTATTCGTTCCAGGATGAAATTATTCGCCGGAACTCGTATAGAGACGATTTAACGCGTATCACACGGACACTTCTGAAAAACAGGGGTGTGAAACAGGCATGGGTGACCGACCGGGATGGCAGACTGATTTTCCATACCGATTCGTTGGTGCTCGAGGATTACCGTGCCAGGCGTCTTCCGGCTGAGTATCATGATAGTATTGAAAAGGTCTGGCAGTTTCAGGATGGATACCCACAGATGAAGATCGTCCCGCTGAAGGGGAACATCCCCATGAAGGGGAACATCCCCATGAAGGGGAACGTTCCCATGAAGGGAGCTGTCTTTTTGCAAAGGATCCTTTCCCTGAAGGGGTTGGGTATACAGAGAATCTCTTTTCCGCTGTACCCTTTCGGGATGGAAGATGTGGATTTCATCATGGGAATGGATGTTAAACGGTTTGTCAAACTGCCTGACCATTTGCAGCTTTTTCTGCCATTTGCAGGCGGGTATATCGTTTTGTCGGTTCTCCTGTTGTTTCTCCCCTCTTTTTTATTGATTAGAGGAAAACTGCAGTCTATTGAATCGCAGGCTGTTTTTTTCATAAGCAGGGTCCAGGCGAAGCCGTCCGTACCCGAAGCTGCACTTGAAGCGCCGGGTGATTCAGACGCTGTCCAGGCGGAGCCTGAAAAGGTGCCGGTAGCGGGAACTGCCGCACAGAAACCTTCTCCTGAAACTTCTTCAGCAGGAACTGGTACAGTCGAGACTGTTCCAGTCGAGACTGTTCCAGTGGAAAATGGTACAGTGCAAACTGCTCCAGCAGAACCAGTCACCGGGGCCCATGCTGCCGCGGCTGAGGAACAAATGCACAAACTGGAAGTAAAGGAAGAGGCGAAAGACGAACTGAAGGGCGAAGGAAAAAAGGAAAAGACAGGAGAAGAAGTAAGAGACGAGAGCAAAAAAGATGAGGTGAACAAGAAGGGTCGGGACGCCGCTTCTGAAGAGGGAGCACAAAAGTCTGCGGCAGGAAAAAAAGCTGTCGAAACAAAACCAGCCGAAGGCGATAAGATGCGGGAGACCTTTTTAAAACTCAAGGCCATTAATTTCAAGAAACAGGCTGTCGAGCTTTTATTTATACAGGCGAACAGCTATATTTTTCATTCCGACGGGGTGGAGGGAACGTATCAATTTTATTCCCAAACAGGAAAAAACCATTTTTATCTGGCCTTCAGCTCACCGCCCGGCAACCCCGATGTTCTGTACGAACAGATTCCAAGCCTTCGGGCCGGGTTTCGCAGATCTCTCAAGGAAGATGTTCATTTGAAAAATCTTCTTGTGCAGTATAACGATCTCTGTCTCGCGCGGAATCTGCTGGTCGATCTATCCGTTATTCATATAGACGAAAACACGAAAGCTGTTGAATATTCTTCATGCGGTCGCGGAAAGGCTGTCTATCTCAAGCATGGTGAAGAAGAGGTGAAAACGCTTGACCTTGATAACCCTCAGCTTGGAAAGCTCCGGAATGAGGATTTTTCAGCTCAGATAGAGGTTGCTGATATTCGGTTCGATAGTGACGATATTTTCGTTATGCTTCCGACTGGTGCTGAAGAGATAAAGATTGATAATACAGACCTTGGTTCTTTAATAGGTACGACGATAGTACAGGATAGAGGCCTGAGCGCCCAGACCATCGGTATGGAAGTGGTGAATCAAATCGAATCATTACCCGCAGAGCAGAAAAGATTTTTGCCTGAAACGGGATTCACCGTGCTGAAGTTTCTATAAGACAGCTAAAATAAAACCTGTCGGTTGAGCATCCTTACCAGGTTTTTTAATTTTAAAAGCGGCGTAAGTCCCCCTGGGGGACCGAATATCATAAAGTAACTTCGCGGTAAGTTACTTAAAAGCACTTGACATTTGAAAAATGTTGTATTACTTTAAAAATGCTCGGTGTATAGAGATAGTGTTTGTACCTCAAGAGTCGCAGTGCCGACTCTTTTTTTATTGCACTTTTCACCATTTTTGGTGTCGACAATGGGCAAACTCGATGGTACATTGCTTTCAGAGCTTGAAAAAATAACAGAACCGTTGAATTTACGTGTTGTTGAGCTCATAACAACCGGGGGCAGAGGCGGGCTGCAAATAAAGGTCGTCATTGACAGGGATGGGGGAGTTTCCCTCAACGACTGCGAACGAGTCACGAGGCTGTTCAATGAACGGCTTTCAATACTATCGCCGATTAACATTGAGGACTACACTCTGGAAGTCTCCTCACCTGGTACGAAGAGAATATTTAAAAACAGAAAGGAATACAACCTGTTTAAAGGACGCCGTGTAAAGGTTATCCTTGAAAAGCCTGTCGAAAAGGGATGCTCAACGGTTATTCATGGTATACTGGAAGGGATGAAGAACGGTAACGTTGAGCTTACAGTCGACGGGAAACCTTTTTCAGTCCCTCTGGCTAATATACGTAAAACCAAATTAAACGGGTAAGGGAGGAAATATGGCAAACGAGTTAGGTGAAGCAGTCAAACAGCTCGTTGCTGACAAAGGTATCTCGGAGGATCTCATATTAAAGACAATCGAGATGGCTCTCCTTGCTGCATATAAGAAGAAGTTCGGCACTACTTCAAATGCGGAAACCATTATTGATGAAGAGAATGACGTCGTAAAGATTTACTCAAAGAAAGAGATCGTCGAGAATGTTGAGGATACCGTGTTTCAGATCAGCATAGAGGAAGCGCAGGACCTTGTGTCGGGCGCAGAGAAGGGTGATGAGCTTCTTATCGAGCTGAAACCAGAGGATTTTGGAAGAATTGCAGCACAAACCGCAAAACAGGTAGTCAGGCAGAGACTCCGAGAGATTGAAAAAGATGTTGTGTATAACGAATTCAAGCAACGTGAGGGAGAGATGATCGTCGGCTATTTCCAGCGGGAACGAGCCGGGGCAATTTATGTCAATCTGGGAAAAGCCGAAGGCATCATGCCCAGGAGCCAGCAGTCTCCAAGAGAGAGTTATGCGGTCGGGGAACGTATCAAGGCCCTGGTACTCGAGGTCAGGAAGGGCACAAAGGGGCCCCAGATTATCCTTTCACGAAGTCATCCCAGTTTTGTAAAAAAGATTTTTGAGCTTGAAGTGCCAGAGGTTGCAGACGGCACGATCGACATTAAAAATATTGTCCGAGATCCGGGCTATCGTACCAAGGTCGCGGTTTACTCACCACGGGAGGAGGTCGACCCTGTCGGCGCCTGTGTCGGATTGAAGGGGATACGGATACAGGCCATTGTGGGAGAATTAGAAGGTGAGAAAATAGATATTCTCAAATGGGACCCGGATATACGCAGGTATATTTCAAACGCCATGAATCCTGTAAAGTTGAGCAAGGTGATATTTACGGATGAGGAAAACAGAGAAGCACTCATCGTGGTCCCCGATTCACAGCTTTCCATTGCCATAGGCAGGCAGGGCCAGAATATACGGCTTGTCTCGAAACTTGTCGGATTGCGGCTCGATGTCATGCCCGAAAAGGAGTTCGAAACCTCCGAATACGCCGAATTTGCCCGTAAGGCTGCGGATGAGCTTTTCAGTGTCCAGGAGGAAGAAGCAGAGGTTGTTACCGTGAAGGATATTCCGGGTATACCTTCAGAAACTTTCGAAGTGCTTAAAAATGCTGGACTTCTGAATATAGAAGATATTATTGATAAGAGCGTACAGAACCTTGTTAAAATCAAAGGCATGAAGGAGGAGATGGCAAAGGAGCTTCTTGTTATTCTTTCGGATAATATTGAGGTTGTCGAGGAAGAACTTGTGAAATCCGAGGCTAAAGAGGAAACTGAGGAGGAATACTACGAATGCCCGAGCTGTGGCGGAAGAATTACTGAAGAAATGGATAAGTGTCCGAACTGCGGCGTTGAGCTGATTTTTAAAGACGAAGACGAGGAAGAGTGATACTTTGTGCATAAGGATATGAGGTAAAACATGCGTGTTCATGAATTGGCAAAAAGCGAGGAGCTTGAAACGAAAGAGGTTATAAAGATTCTTGATTCCCTCGGTATTAAAAATAAAAAATCCGCAAATAAACTGAGCACCCAGGAACTCGGCAGGTTTCATGAATACGTTGAGAATAATTTAAAAAAGCGCCCCGAGGTTGCACTCATTAAAAAGAAGGAGAAGGAAGAACCTGAAGAGCATAAAAAAATAGTTATCAAAAAAAAGAAGGTCATAATTCTTAAAAAGCCGCATAAAGTTGAACCGAAAAAGGTTGAGGCTGGTGTAAAAAAGGAAGAAACTGCGGTACCTGCGTCCGTGTTTGAAAGTGCAAAAACGGCCAAAAAGCAAAAGCCGGCTCGGCCTGCAGCTCGGTCGAAACGTCCGGCGAAAACAGAAGAAAAGAAGTCTCATTTCAAACTGAAGGAAAAGACCACCGCGGCTAACAAAGAAAAAGAAGCCGGTAAGAAGTTTATCAAGAAAAAGCACGGATATAGAAGGTATCTGAAGGAAGAGGAAGAAAAGGAGCATCTTGATAAACTGCTTCAGTATAAAAAGAAAGGCGTTCGGCCTGTAACCGCCAACCCCATACCCAAGGAAATCGAGATTCTTGAAACCATATCCGTTGGTGAGCTTGCCCGCAAGATGAATCTCAAGGCAAGCGATCTTATTTCAAAGCTCATTGCGCTCGGAGTGATGGCGCGTATCAACGATCAGATTGATTCCGAAACCGCTACTCTTGTGGCCGAAGAGTACGGATGTAACACAAAGGTGATCTCTCTGTATGATGAAACAGTTATCGATGAGGAGGAGGATCAGCCTGAGGATTTGAAACCAAGGTCCCCTGTGGTGACTGTGATGGGGCATGTCGATCACGGCAAGACGAAACTTCTGGATGCTATTCGAAACACAAATGTCGTTGATACGGAATCCGGAGGCATTACGCAACATATAGGCGCATACAAGGTGCATCTGAAGGACAGGGAAATTGTGTTCCTCGATACACCCGGCCATGAAGCGTTTACCATGATGAGGGCGCGTGGGGCGAGGGTCACGGATATTGTTGTTTTAGTCGTAGCAGCGGACGACGGTGTAATGCCGCAGACTATTGAAGCAATTGATCATGCAAAAGAGGCAGAGGTGCCGATTGTGGTCGCACTGAATAAAATCGATTTAAAGGGTGCGAACCCGGACAAGGTACGGACTGAGCTTGCTGAGAAGAATGTAGTTCCGGAGGAATGGGGCGGTGATACGCTCATGGTTGAAGTATCCGCGCTGCAGAAAAAGGGAATAGATAATCTTCTGGAAACCATTATTCTGCAGGCCGATATGCTCGATCTTCGGGCAAATCCTGAAAGGCGTGCGAACGGCACTGTAATCGAGTCCAAGATCGATCCGGGGAGAGGGATTGTATCGACGATTCTCGTGAGTACGGGGACGCTCAAACAGCAGGACCCCTTTGTCGCCGGTGTTTATCCGGGCCGTGTGCGGGCCATGTTTGATGACAACGGAAAGCCGGTCAAGAATGCGTTGCCTTCAGATCCTGTTGAAGTTGTCGGATTTTCCGGACTACCGATCGCCGGTGATCCGTTTCAGGTAACTGAAAGTGAAAAACTGGCCAAGCAGATCGGCCAGAAGAGACAGGAACTGAAACGCCTCGAGGAATCGAAAAACGTCAAGAAGGTGACACTTGAGAATCTCTATGATCAGATCAGGGAAGGGGAGATTCAGGAGTTCAAGGTTATTATAAAGGCGGATGTACAGGGTTCCGCTGAAGCGCTCAAAGACTCCCTGGTGAAGCTTTCGACTTCTCAAATTCGACTCAACTGTATACATGCAGGAGTCGGGGCGGTGAATGAAACCGATATTATTCTCGCATCTGCATCAAACGCGTTGATTATTAGCTTCAGAGTTCGGCCCAATTCCAGAGCTGCGGAAATGGCAAAAAAAGAGAAGGTAGAAATAAAGAAGTACAGCATTATTTACGACGTTATCGCGGATGTGCGAGCTGCAATGGAGGGGCTTCTCGCTCCTGAGCTTCGCGAGGAGATTATCGGCAGCGGTGAAGTGAGAAAGGTGATCAGGGTGCCGAAGGTTGGTAATATAGCCGGCACCTATGTCAACTCAGGTAGAATCACCAGAACGGCAGGTGTCCGTCTTATTCGCGATGGGATCGAACTGTACAGCGGAAATATTGCAAGCCTGAGACGGTTTAAGGATGATGAAAAAGAAGTCGCTGCCGGATATGAGTGCGGCATCAAGATAGAGAATTATGACGATATCAAGGAAGGTGATACTATCGAAGCATTTATTATACATGAGATAGCGCAGAAACTCGATACCAGGGCATGATGCAGATGGATTTTCGGTCCAGAAAAATTGAGGAATTAATTAAAATAAAACTGTCCTCACTCCTTTTAAAAGGGTTGAAGGATCCCCGCCTCGATTCTTTCATTACTATTCTCGATGTTATGCTGTCCAAAGACAGGCGGTCTGCAAAGATTATTGTCTCCGTTATCGGCTCGGATAAGCAGCAGAGTGATGTAATCGATGGGCTCAGGAGTGCTCGCGGTTATATTCAAATGAGGCTGAGCAAACAAATCAGGGTTAAGTATTTCCCTCATCTTTTATTCATACTCGATAATAAAACCGAGGAGAGGGTCAGGCTCGTCCATAAAATCAATGAAAGTGGTTCACAGTAGGCTGCAGGTATTAGGGTCTGCGTTCCAGTTTAGAGAATATGATAACTCAGCAAAAGAAGAACGGCATCTGGAAAAAAATTGTTGAAGCACAGAGAGTGGTACTTACGACTCATGTTCGCCCCGATGGTGACGGAATTGCGTCCGAGCTTGCGCTGTACATTATTCTTACCTCGATAGGCAAAAAAGTTTTCATCGTTAATCAGGACAAAACCCCCGAGATATATGCATGGCTGCCCCATGCGGATAGTATTCATTCCTACGCAGAAAATGGTCCGTGGAATGAGAATAATATAGATCTTGCGGTTTTGCTCGATTGTGCAGTAGAGACCAGGGTCGGCAGTGTCTATCAGTATCTCAAAGAAGCGGCACGGATACTCTGCATTGATCATCATGAGAATTCAATCGACGACGACGAACGTTATATAGACGTATCGGCCTCGAGTATCGGGGAAATACTCTATGAGATTATCCCGGGAGTCGAGGGTTATCTCGATCATGATGTCGCCACCTGCCTCTACACGTCAATTCTCACCGATACCGGCTCATTTGCATATTCCAATACAAGTGAAAGAGTGTTCAGTATAGCCTCACGGCTCATAAAATGTGGGGTTCAACCGGCTGAGACGTACAGAAACATATACTGCAAAAAGAAAGTTACGCATTTTAAGCTGCTCAGCAGGGCGCTCGGGCTGATGAAAACCGAATCATCGGGAAAGATCGTGCATATCTCGCTTCCCAGTTCAGTTTACAGGGAAACCGGCGCCGATGAGGAAGACAATGAGGGTATACTCGAGGTAGTTCGTGGTTTAAAAAATATCGAGCTCATAATACTTATACGTCAACTCGACGCGCACCGTGTGAAGGTCAGCTTGAGATCTACGAACAACATTAACTGTAATGCACTTGCCTTGCTTTTTGGGGGTGGGGGACACTTTAAAGCGAGCGGGTTCGTGCTCGAGGGGGAAGTTGAAGAGATCGGCACTTCGATTATTTCCAGAATATCGAGAGAGGTTTCAGAGAGGAAATGGATGTAGATGGTATTCTTCTTGTTGATAAGGAAGTAGGCCGCACATCCTTTGAAACGCTTAAAATAGTAAAAAAGAGTCTCGGTGTAAAAAAGGCAGGACATGCGGGAACTCTCGATAAGTTCGCGTCTGGTCTGCTCATTGTATGCATCAACAGAGGTACATCGGTGCAGAACCTGTTGATGTCTCAGGTTAAGAAGTACAGAGCGCAGATTTATCTTGGTGTGGAGACGGATACCCTCGATCGATATGGAAGGATCGTTAAAACAGGTCCTGTGCGTGAAACGCCGCGTATACAGGTGGAACAGGTCCTCTCGGAGTTCACTGGTGTAATTGATCAGATTCCCCCGGTATTCTCAGCGATTCGGTACGGGGGGAAACGGCTGTACAAAAGGGCGCTAAACGGCGAATCCGTGGATGTAAGACCGAGAAGGGTTGAAATCAGGCGGATAGAATGTATCGGTATCGAACGGAACAGGATCGATATTGAGGTTGTCTGTTCAAAAGGGACTTACATTCGGTCCCTAGCGCGTGATGTGGCAGAATCTCTAGGAACGTGCGGGTTTCTCCAGGAGCTCAGAAGGCTTTCAATCGGCCGTTTTTTTGTGCAAGATGCTTATAAGCCCGTAGATATTGACAGGACTATCCCGATTATGCCCCTTTACAAGGCACTGGATATTTATCCCGGTTTTGAAGTAACGGGAGAGCAGCTTCCCCTCATTTACAAAGGTGTTCCTATTGAAAGGCTGATTTCGGCTGATCATCCTATACGCAGGTTGCATGGGTATGTACGACTTTTACACGCACAGAGGCTTGTTGCTCTCCTGGAGGTGGGGGAAACCCTTCGGTATTACAGGGTGTTTATACATAACTGACTCCTGCTCCGGGAATAATACCGGTGTGGAGTTATTTAACGTGTGAAGGATACGCTTTGTGTATATTATCGAGGCTATTAAGAGACTGGAGGAATTCCATGGAAAAGTTGCCCTCACCATCGGGAATTTCGAGGGATTTCACCGCGGCCATCTGCGCATTATACGTACCCTGGCACAGATATCAAAAGACAGAGGACTTTTTCCCACGGTTCTGACGTTCAAACAACACCCGCTTTCGGTACTTTTGAACAAAAAACCGGAAAAGTTGTCTGCGCCGTCCGATAAAATTATGATGTTCGAAAAAGAAGGGATCGAGCTCTTGCTGTATGTTGATTTTTCCAGGCAATTTGCAGACCTGGATGCGCTTTCCTTTTTATCATTCCTGAAGTCGACGATAGGGCCCCGGCTTTACTGTCTCGGGCAGGCGTTCAGATTCGGCAGAGGTAATCAAGGAGATACCGGTTTTCTCAAAAAATGCGGTCCACAGTTTGGTTATGAGCTTATACTTGTTGATGATGTTTCATGGGGAAAATTACCTGTTTCTAGTACAAGAATCAGGAATGAGGTGAAAAACGGTAATTTCAAGCTTGTAAAAAATCTGCTCGGAAAGAGATACTACGTCTATCTTGTCCGCGTGCAGCCCGATTCTTTCATTTTTTCATCATTTTTTCCGGATTGGGCTCTCCCAATGGAGGGTCGGTTTTCAGGATGTCTTGAAGAAATGCATACAGGAAAGCGGGCTGATGTTGAGATCACTACTTCGAAAGGAATATTTGAGGTTTCGAAAGGCGATATGGCTGGCTTCTGGAGTATTGGCTCGGAAAACGATAGAAAGAGTTCTGTAACAGGCGGTACGGGCGACAGCTCCGGTATTGAAAAAGAGCACGGTTTTGAAGTGGAGACACGCCGTTTTTACCGGTTTTATTTCAGCAGCGCCTGCAGTAAATAAAAGATTTTGATATTTTGTACAAAAACAGTATATTAGCTGTACGAATAGTATTTTCTCGTTTGAAGTTACTTAGAAGTAGTGTACGTACATGGGGACCGAATATCACAAAGTAATTTAGTGAGAAGTTACTTAGAAGTGCCGTACTTCCTTGACAGGACCGAGTATCAAGCAGCAGCTTGCTCGAAGTTACTTAAGAGCGATATACGTCTTTGACAGGATGTATCATTTCGGGACCGAATATCTGTAAGTAACTTCGCGAGAAGTTACTTAAAAGGAGTTATGGATGTCGATTACAAAAGAAAAAAAGGGTGAAATCATTGAAATGTTTAAAAAACACGATGGTGATACAGGCTCTCCGGAGGTTCAAATCGCAATCCTCACTGAGCGCATTTCGAACCTCACAGAACATTTCAAGATCAACAAGCAGGACCACCACTCGAGGCGCGGCTTGTTGAAGCTCGTCGGTCAGAGAAGACGGTTGCTTGATTACTTGAAGAATAATGATATTTCACGATACCGTGATATTATAGGAAAACTAGGAATAAGGAAATAGGTGTGAATTATACATGGAAGAAAAAACAGAATTGAAAATTGGTGAAGGAACGCTGGTCTTTGAAACAGGAAAAATTGCGCGGCAGGCTAACGGGAGTGTGCTGGTTCGCTATGAGGGATCGGCCGTTCTTGCGACTGCCTGCTCGTCGAAGAGTGACATCAAAGGTCTCGATTACCTTCCGCTCACTGTAAACTACGTTGAAAAATACTACGCAGCCGGGAAAATACCCGGTGGTTTTTTTAAGAGAGAGGGCAGGCCTGGTGATAAGGAAATACTTGTGTCGAGGCTGATCGACAGACCGATTCGGCCTCTTTTCCCGAAGGGATATCGGCGTGAGATTCAGGTGCTTGTTACTACAATATCGACGGATCAGATACATCCGCCGGATGTTCTGGCAATGAACGGCGCATCCCTTGCGCTGGGGCTTTCGGATATTCCACTGCAGAAACTCGTCGGCGCGGTCCGGGTCGGGCTTATCGGTGACGAGTACGTAATAAATCCTTCCTTCTCACAGAAAGAAGAGGGTCGTCTCGAGCTCGTCGTCGCGGGTACTGATGAGGCGATCGTTATGGTTGAAGGAGGCGGCAAAGAGGTAACAGAGGAGGAGCTTTTAGGCGGCATTACATTCGCCGAAGGCTATATAGAAGACATCATCAGGGCCCAGCAGGTGCTCGTCGATCGTATTGGGAAACAAAAGGTTTCGGTTGCTGATGAACAGGTGGACGAAACGCTTATTCAGGAGGTGAAAAAGATTGCATATCCCCTCTACGAAAAGGCATGTTTCATCCCTCAAAAGCTTGAACGGCAGACTGCGGTCGAGGAAGCAGGCGGACAAACGATACAGAAGGTAAGTGAACAATTTGGAGATGATCTTCCGGGTTATGTGTATGATGAGCTTGAAGCAATCGAAAGGGAGATTGTCCGTTCATCCATTCTCAAGAATGGCAAAAGAACAGATAACAGGGGACCGAAAGATATCCGTCCGATAACGATAGAATTGGATCTCTTCCCGAGGACGCACGGTTCCGCCCTATTTACACGGGGGGAGACGCAGAGTATAGCTATAACGAGCCTTGGAACGGTAACCGACGAACAGAGGTATGATAATATCGAAGGTGAAGGAACAAGAGCCTTTATGCTGCACTATAACTTTCCGCCCTTCTCGGTCGGTGAGGTCGGAAACAGGTTTGGCCCCGGAAGGAGGGAAATCGGGCACGGACATCTGGCAGAGCGTGCGATCAATGCGGTGATGCCGGGCAAAGAAGAGTTTCCCTATACAGTAAGGGTGGTTTCCGAGATTACCGAATCGAATGGATCATCTTCAATGGCTTCCGTATGCTCCGGCACCCTTTCATTGCTCAGTGCAGGAGTCCCGATAAGGGATTCTGTAGCAGGTGTTGCTATGGGTCTTGTTATCGAAGACGGTAAGTATGCAATTCTCACCGATATTCTCGGCACTGAAGATCATCTGGGGGACATGGATTTCAAGGTGGCGGGAACCAGAGAGGGTATTACTGCTTTTCAGATGGACGTAAAGGTCAGTGGTATTTCCACACAAATAATGCAGGAAGCGCTCGAACAGGCGCGTGAGGGAAGACTCTTCATACTTGATAAAATGGCGAAGATAATCGAAAAACCCGTCGACAGCATCTCAAGTTTTGCGCCGAAGATTCTAACCCTGAAAATACCACAGGATAAAATCGGCACGGTTATCGGCCCGGCTGGAAAGACAATCCGCTCAATAATCGAGAAAACAGGTGCAAACGTGTGGGTTGAGGATGATGGTGTAGTCACCGTTTCGAGCAAGGCCGAAGGTGATGCACAGGCTGCATATGACATGGTTAAGCAGCTTACGGATGAAGTGGAAGTGGGCAAAACGTATGAAGGAGAGGTGAAACGGATTCTTGATTTCGGCGCCTTTATCGAAGTCTTACCCGGTCAGGAAGGGCTATGCCATATCTCTCAGTTAGAGCACCGGCATGTAAACAAGGTGAGCGATGTGCTGAAGATCGGCGACAAGGTAAAAGTGAAGGTTACGGAAATCGATGCGCTCGGAAGAATTAATTTGAGCAGGAAGGCCCTGCTTCCAAAAGACAGACACTGAACAGTGTAGCTGTTGGGTATACGTTAAGAAAAAACATGTGAAAACAACGTGAATCCCCCTGGGAATGTCCCACAGGGGATAGTCACTTCGCGGCCGATCCCTGGCAGGATTGGGTATTAAAATGTAACTTGATCGAAGTCACTTAGAAGATGCATGTAAAATGCATTATATTTATTATTGAAGAAAAGGCCGCATTTAAGGGCCTGCTATTATGTAGTTTGAATTACCCCGGGGTTTTACCTCCTTTTCCCCGGGGTATTTTTTATGCATTCCCCTACACTGATATTTTCAGATTTCAACTGGTTTATCAAGTTGTTCGGGAGCAAACGTCTGGTCCGATTACCTGTATCTGAATATCTTTCCCACATGCCTTCAGTATTTCCTGCTGCAACAGCTGGGGTTGGTTTATCAGGCGTTCTTTTACCTGACGATTCTTATTTTTTATGAAACGTTCAACGAACATGGCGGTACCCCTGTCGGCAAACACTTTCCAGCACTGCTCGATTTTCTCCGGTGGAAAGCTTCTGGTAAACCTGCTTTTCCTGCTTCCCGATTGATGTTCCCTGTATCGCCGGTATATATCCGTTGTATACCCTGTGTAGAATCGATCGCCTGCAACACGGAGAATATATATCCAGTAAAAACTCTTCGATTCCATAAGATTATCATGATACACTGTTGTAATAAAAAAGTAAACCGTTGAACGTCGTGCACCGGTGAACCGCACTGCCAGCATGACATCTTCAAACATGTCATTTATTTTTCACGATGTCATATACAAGTTACACCTTGCAAGTCTATTTCTATCTTTTTTCTTGTTTCCGCTGTATCCGTGAAGGGAGCCCAGCGAAAAGCGGAGGCTGGTGTCAGCGCCGGTGTTAATTACGGAGTATGTTTTCTTGATCAGGATGGGATAAGTTACGGGGTGAAAATTCTGCAGTCCGCGGGAATAGGAGGTTTTCATGTGGTATCGATTGAGTATTGGCATCATTCCTTTACTCGTATTTGCCGGATGTGCGTACTACCCGGTACAGGAGGATACGAACTACTACGGGGTAATAATTGGTATAAATGAGTATCAAGACATGGGTATACGGAACCTTTCATGGTGTGTGAATGATGCAGAGTGTCTGGTTTCTGCTCTCACTGAAAACGGGTGGCAGAGAGAAGAAATCACCCTGCTTGTCGACGAAGGCGCAACGAAAAAAGCAATTCTTGGTTCGCTCAGGCAGGTTCTGGAAAGGGCAGGTCCCGATGATTACATTCTGATATACTACTCGGGACACGGTACTTTTATAACCGATGACAGCGGAGATGAATCAGACGGCACGGATGAAGCGATTGTTCCTGCAGATGCCCGGCTCGGCTATCCGTCGACGTATATTATTGATGATGAGCTGGCTGAAATATTCTCCGGGTGCCGGACCGAAAAGGGTGTGGTGATTTTCGATGCCTGCAACAGCGGCGGTATAATCAACAGCGGTTTAGCTTCGGGGAGAATACTGAATCCCCGAACAATTGACAGTGGGGCTAATTCCGGTTTCTGCGTTAATGGAGACCTGGATATTTTATTGCTTCCTGTTATTACTGCATCCGGTCAGTTGGAATACTCGTGGGAAGATTCGAAGCTCCAGCATGGGATATTTACCTATTTTTTCCTTGATGGATTCAGGGCGGCGGATAGTAACGGTGATGATCGGTTGACCATAAATGAGCTCTATTATTATGCGAAAAAAAATACTGAATTTTATATCAGCTCCCAGCACCCACAGCTAAAATACAACTGGGATATGCTCGATGTGCTAATAACACGGTGAGTGCAGATTCTGAACTCTGAGAAAAAAAGGGTATTAGCGTTTTTCTATCGGTATAAATGCCCGCGCTTCAGGACCATTGTACAGCGATCTTGGACGGAATATGCGGTTATCCTCCCTCTGTTCGAGTATATGAGCGAGCCATCCGGATATTCTCGCCACAGCAAAAATCGGGGTGAACAATATCGGACTGATTCCGAGCAGGCGGTATACCGATCCTGAAAAAAAGTCCACATTCGGATATATGGACCTCCCTTTTTCCTCCATCCTCTCGCGAAAAACCCGTTCAATTTCTTTCAGCATCTCATAATAGCGGAAATCATTCTTTTTTTCAGAAAGCTGATACAGGAACTTTTCTATCACCTTCGCCCGTGGATCCTTCGCCTTGTATACCCGGTGACCCATACCCATGACTTTACGCTTGTGTTTCAGGGCCCTGTCTATCCAATTTTCCACATTTTTCTTGTCCTCGATTTGTTCAACCATGTCGAGAACTTTCTCATTTGCGCCGCCGTGCAGAGAACCGTAGAGCGCACCCATGGCAGCTGATATGGAGCAATAGCAGGTTGAAAGAGTGGATGCGACAACTCGGGAGGTGAATGTCGAAGCATTGAAGCCGTGCTCCGCATGAAGAACAAGACACTTGTCCATGATTTCTCCCTCCAGCCCGTCCGGCTCTTCTCCATGCAGCATGTATAAAAAATTGGCGCCGTGCGACAGGTCCGCTCTGGGCGGTATATAGTCTTTCCCGTTGCGGTAGCGGGAGAAGGTTGCTATTACCGATGCCATCTGTGAAACCTGGTGCAAAGTGTCCCGGCAGTTGCAGGTTGCAGAGTGCTGTATAACATGATCGACATAGCTGCTAAGATATGTCATAGCTGACTGGAGAAGTTCCATCGGATGGGCACCGGACGGGAACTCGTGTATCATGTACTTGATCGGCTCTTTAAGCTCTCTGAACGAACGCATCCTTGTGGAGAATGCATCGAGCTCTTCAGAGTTTGGCAGTTTTTCATAGAGGAGAAGGTATGTTATTTCCTCATAGGAGCAGTGCTGAACGAGGTCTTCAATGGAGTATCCCCGGTAGTATAATTTTCCCGCCTGTCCGTCTATGTCGCAGATTTTACTTTCACCGGCAATAACCCCCTCCAGTCCTTTTGCGTACTGTATTTTTTCCATGCAATCCTCCGTTGCGATATAGTAAATGTTAAAGAAATCAGTCTGCACACTGTACAGCTTTATATCCCGGCCGTCTGGCGACCTCCGGGAGGAGGTAAAACCACGTAGCATTTTGTGTGCCGTTGAAAAACTCTTCCCTTTTTCCTCTGAATAAAAGATATGTCAGTTCAATGCATGAATCGAACGGTTATCCACGGCCAGCGCTGCTTCCTTCACCGCCTCAGGAAGGGTTGGGTGGGCGTGCATGGTTCGCGCGATATCTTCCGAACTACCGCTGAATTCCATTACTGCAACGACCTCTGCAATGAGATCGGAAGCCCACGGCCCGAGAATTTGTGCACCCAACACTTCATCGGTTTTTTTATCGGCGAGGATTTTTACAAACCCTTCCTCGGCGCCGAGCGCAATTGCACGTCCGTTTGCCGCGAATCGAGATATGCCGGTGTTGTATTCGCGTCCCTCATATTTAAGCTCCTCTTCGGAAAAACCCACGCTGCCGGCTTCAGGGGTAGTGTACAGTATGTTGGGAACAGTCGTATAGTTGACCTGGGCCGGGATACCGGACATGCGTTCCACACAGACAGTTCCTTCATCTCCGGCTTTATGGGCGAGCATGGCGCCGCCGATGACATCACCGATCGCATATATTCCAGCTGCATCGGTTTCGTAGTTGCGGTTTACACCGATAAAACCGGTTTTTTTATCGATTTGCACACCAAGTTCTTCGAGTCCAAGTTCCTCATGATACGGTTTTCTTCCAGCGGCCACCAGAACTTTATCGGCCTGAATTCTGGTTTGTGTATTCGATTTTCCTTCAGTGAAAGAGACAGTCACAACACTGCCCTTTTTCGTGTAACCGGTTACTCTGGATGCGAGCTTGAAGATCATCCCCTGCCTGCCAAGGATCTTCTGCAGCTGATGCGCGATTTGTTTATCCCACCCGGGCAGTATCTGCGGCATCAGCTCGATTACCGTAACTGCACTCCCGAGACGAGCCCATATACTGCCCATTTCGAGTCCTATGGCTCCTGCGCCGATAACCACAAGTTTTTTTGGAACGGTAGAAAACGAGAGCGCCTCTGTAGAGTTTACGATGCTGCTGTGGTCGAATGGCATGGGTGCCAGCTCAACAGGTGCGCTCCCGGTTGCGATGATTACCCGTTCAGCGCTGACGATCTGCCGCTTCCCCGAATCGGAAGTTATTTCAACAGCATGGCCCGATGTTTTCCTGCCGGATGAAGGCAGTATTCTGGCGCTTCCTCTGTGCAGGTCTGCGCCGTTTTCCTTTAACAGAAGTTTTACTCCTTTTACGAGCCTCAGCACGACCTCCTGCTTCCTTTCGATCATTTTCTTCAGGTCGAGCTGAACGGATTTCGCAATGATGCCGTGGGCGCCAAGCTCGTTTTTCGCACGGAAGTACAGTTCGCTCGATTCGAGAAGTGACTTTGACGGTATACACCCGATATTCAGGCATGTTCCGCCTGGATACTCGTTTCTATCCACCACAGCGACCGACATACCGAGTTGAGCCGCTCGTATCGCTGCGATATATCCGGCTGGACCTGCTCCGATAACTGCAATATCATACGCCTTTTGATCAGCCATCTCAGCACCTTTCTCAAATATCGATTAGAATTCTGGACGGGTCCTCAATACATTCCCTGACCCGCACCAAAAAACGAACTGCCTCTCTGCCTTCAACGATTCGATGATCATAGGTGAGAGAAATGTACATCATAGGCCGGATTACTACTTCACCGTTCTCAGCGACCGGCCTGTCATTAATCGCATGCATACCCAGAATACCTACCTGGGGTGGGTTGGGAATCGGGGTTGAGAGGAGACTTCCAAATACACCGCCGTTGGTAATTGAAAACGTGCCGCCGGTGAGTTCGGAAACGGTAAGCTTCTTTTCTCCCGCTCTTGTGATAAAATCCCTGATTCTCTCTTCGATATCGGCAAAACTAAGTGCGTCCGCATCCCTGATTACCGGCACGATAAGGCCTCTTTCCGTCGATACTGCAACGCCGATGTTATGATAATCATGGTAGACGATGTCCTCGCCGTCAACTTCTGCGTTGAGTATTGGGTAGGCGGCAAGCGCAGCGCAGCATGCTTTAACGAAAAAGGACATGAACCCGAGCCGTGTGCCGAATTTACCGGTAAAGGATTCTCCGTATGTCTTTCTCAGGTGCATAACCTGAGACATGTCTATTTCATTGAAAGTTGTAACATGCGCTGCGGACTGTTTTGCATGAAGCAGATTTTCAGCCATTCTTTTACGGATGGAAGTCATCTTGACCCTATTTTCTTTCTGTATTCCTTCCCCGACTTTTTTGGACACCTCTGCAGCGCCGGTTGGCTCTTCCCCGGCTTTTGCGCCAGGCAACTGTTTTTCGGGAGGTTTTTTTTTCTCTTCAAGGTCGAGCACTATTTCTTTTTTTTGCGCTGTTTCGTGTTCTTCGATGTGCGCAAGTACGTCTTTTTTGGTTATCCTGCCGTCTTTTCCGGTTCCCACAACAGCCCCAGCGTCAAGACCGTACTGCTGAACCAGTCTGCTGACCGCAGGAGATAGTACAGCAGATGTTCCTGTGTCCGCGGGTGCCTGTTTCGGCTGATCGGTTCTCGCCTCTGTTAGAGCCTTTCCCCTTGTTTCCTCTTCAGGTGGGGGTTGGTCGGAACCTTCGTTTTCGAGTTTTATCTCGAAATCCACACCCGGGACAGGTTTGGATTTCGTCTGAGCTTCCCCTGGTTCGATTTCGGCAACGACCTCTCCTACTTTCACCTCTGCGCCTTCTTCAGCCTTGATTCTAAGAATGCCTGCAGCAGGTGAGGGTACAGCCAGGGTGGCCTTGTCAGTTTCAAGCTCGAACAGTTCTTCCTGCTCTTCGACATATTCTCCATCCTCTTTGAGCCACGCGAAGAGTATTCCCTCTGTTATGGATTCGCCTATTTCTGGTATTTCAACCACTTTCATTACACATCTCCCGTTGTTATGATCATTGTATCTTTTAAGTAACTTCTCGCGAAGTAACTTTATGATATTCTGTCCCTGGGAACGTTAGCCACTTCTAAGTAACTTCGAACAAGTTACTTTTAGATACTCGGTCCTGAAAAGACTTGCGCCGCTTTTAGATCATCACTAAACAGCCGCCCGCTTCTTGTGTACCTTCTTTTCCCCTGCGTCCTCTCCGAATATCCTCTTCAGAATATCCTCCTGTTCCTGCTGATGTCTCGTATAAAACCCGGTTGCAGGAGACGCACTTTCCTCTCTTCCGATATACTGCAGGTTACGAAAGTTCAGGTCTCGCTCGAACCGGTCTTTGATAAAACCCCACGCACCGCGGTTGCGGGGTTCCTCCTGAACCCAGAGAAATCTTTCAACTTCCCGGTATTTATCGAAAATACCCGCGATCTCTTCAACAGGAAAGGGGTAGAGCTGCTCAACCCGTATAACTGCAGTGTCAGGCACACCCATCGATGCCTTTTTTTCAGAAAGTGCATAGTATACCTTGCCGGTGCAGAAACAGACTGTTTTTATCATTTCCGGAGAAGCATGAAGACCGGAATCGTCGATCACCGTTATAAATCCACCGGATGCAAGCTCTTCGAGAGATGAAACTGCCTTCGGATGTCTGAGGAGGCTCTTCGTCGCCATAAGGATGAGGGGTTTGCTCCCTGATTTCGCCTGCCTGCGCAAGAGGTGAAAGTACTGTGCGGGAGTAGTGGCGTTGCAGACCTGAAGGTTATGCTCTCCGCAGAGTTGAAGAAAGCGCTCGAGATGAGCACTCGAGTGCTCCGGGCCCTGTCCCTCATATCCATGCGGCAACAGCATTACAAGAGGGCAGAGGCTGCCCCATTTTGATTCTCCCGATGCGATATAGTTATCGATAATGACCTGCGCACCGTTGCTGAAATCGCCGAACTGGGCTTCCCAAAGAACGAGTGCCCGGGGATCTGAAATAGAATACCCATACTCGTAACCGAGAATTGCGTACTCGGAGAGGGGGCTGTCATAAACGGAAAAAACCGCCTGTCCCTCTTCGATGTTATTGAGCGGCACATAGGGATGAGGCTCATCCGATACGATATCCCACCAAACTGCATGCCGCTGGGAAAATGTGCCGCGCCCGCTGTCTTCACCGCTGAGGCGTATCGAAACGCCTTCGAGGAGCAGAGAGCCGAATGCAAGTGTTTCAGCAAGGGAGTAATCAATTTCTCCATCTTCGGCGATTCTTTTCTTTTTTTCACTGATGATGCGCTGTAATTTCTTATGGGCGTGAAACCATTCGGGGATACTTGTCACCTTTTCCCCGACAGCTGTTATTGTTTTGCGGTCGACTGCCGTATCGACGATTTTCGGTTTTTCACATTTTTCCTGTATACACTCATCGGGTCCGATTTCCCCGCCCGGAGCAACCTCCCGTACTCGGGTTTTCATTGCGTCGCTGAGGAGGCCCTTATATTCGTCTGATATTCTACGCTGCTCTTCGTGTTCGATCGTTCCCCTGTCAGCGAGCTGCTTCGCGTACTGTTTTCGGACACTGGGATGATTTTTAATGAGTGTGTACATGCGCGGGTGAGTGAATGATGGCTCATCACCTTCATTATGGCCGTGACGTCGGTAACAGAAGATATCGACCACCACATCTCTCCCGAACTCCTGTCTGAAGCTGAAGGCCATATTCATGACGTGAATCACCGCTTCAGTATCATCACCGTTTACATGAAAAATCGGAACCGGCAGCATTTTGACCATATCGGTGGGGAAAAAAGTTGACCGTGCATCTTTTGTCGAAGTGGTAAACCCTATTTGATTGTTCACGACAATGTGAATCGTGCCGCCGGTTTTATACCCGTTTAACTGTGAAAGATTCAGAATCTCCGCGACAACACCCTGCCCGGAAAATGCAGCGTCTCCATGCACGAGAACAGGTATTATCTGTTTTCTCCCGGTATCGCGCATACGGTCCTGTGCTGCCCGTGCCATACCCTCGACAACGGCATCGACCGATTCGAGATGACTTGGGTTCGGCACGAGGCTGATTGAAAGAGAACTGTTATCTGCGTTTACATGTCGCCGACGGTATCCCAGGTGGTACTTAACATCTCCCGAGCCGCCGTAGAGTTGCGGGATTTCGAACGCTTCGAAGGATGAAAAGATTTCATAAAGCGGTTTATTCAGGATATTTGCAAGCACATTGAGTCTGCCTCTATGAGACATGCCGAGAAAGATTTCTGATACCCCCCTGTACGCACTGCTGTCCACGAGAAAGTGCAGGGCGGGAATGAGAATCTCGGCTCCTTCAAGTGAAAACCTCTTTTGCCCGATGAACCGGGAATGCAGAAAATGTTCGAATTCCTCGGCCTTTATAAGATCTTCGAGAATTGTTTTTCTTTTTTCATCCAACATGCTGGGCCTGTTCCGTGAAGATTCCATCTGTTTCATGATCCACCACCTGATCGTCTTGTCCTGAATATGCAGGAATTCAACACCGATCGAAGAACAGTAGGTTTCCTGCAGTGCCTGAATGATTTCACCAAGCGGCGCTCTTCCGGGCTGCAGGAATCTTCCGGCGGAAAAAACCGTATGCAGGTCATTCTCAGAAAGTCCGAACTCGTCCGGTGTAAGGCGTTCGTATATTCCTTCCCTCTGTTTGTAGAGATAGTGAAGGTCGGCATTCAGATAACCGGTAAGAGGGTTGAGGCGCGCGTAGAGATATCCCACATCGCGGTAGGCCCACATAAGGCTGTCGACCCTGCTTTGTTTGAACACCTTGTTTTGTGTTTGTACAGTTTTTGAAGGTGGTGGAGCTGGGGTAATGCCCGAAGTGCTTGAACCTGTGAACATCGCCTGCCATTCTTTATCGACGGAATCGGGGGCCGTTTGCCATGCTTTGTACAGTTCCTCTACGTAGTGAAGGTTTTCTGGGCTGATTGCAGAATCGGACATCAAGAAAAACTCCATTACAGCATCACTAGCTGCCTATATATTTTATCATAGACATATGCAGCAGGGTGCCGGGGTCAGGGAGATAAAAATCATCAGTATCCTTTCAGGATGTATCCATCCTTTCAGGAAGTATCTATCATTTAATGATATATCTATTCTTTAAGGATATTTCCTATGAGCACGGGTATTTCATCGGGCCTGTCGGCAACCGGGATCCCTGCTTCTTTGAATGCCTTCAGCTTCGCTTCCGCCGTGCCCTTGTCGCCGGAGACTATCGCGCCCGCATGTCCCATTCTTTTGCCTTTCGGAGCGGTTCTTCCCGAAATAAAGGCTGCGACAGGTGTACTCATTTTGTTCGAAATAAAATCTGCCGCCTTTTCCTCGTCTTCGCCGCCGATCTCACCGATGAGCGTAACAGCGTCGGTACCGGGGTCATTCTCGAACATCCTGAGGAGCTCTACGAAATCCGTGCCGATGATAGGGTCACCGCCGACACCAACACATGTCGACTGCCCGAAACCGCTCAGAGTGAGGTTATACACAATCTCATAGGTAAGCGTTCCGCTCCTGGAAATTACCCCTATACGCCCGGATTTATGTATACGTGCCGGCATTATCCCGACTTTACATTCATCGGGCGTGATGAGTCCGGGGCAGTTCGGGCCGATGAGCCTGAGCCCCCTCTCCCGTACGTAGTGATAATTTTCTATCATTTCAAGTACCGGTATGCCTTCAGTTATGCATACAATGAGTGGAATGCCCGCATCCGCAGCTTCACGTATTGCACTGCTTGCGAATCGTGCCGGAACGAAAATGATGGAACAGTCGATCTCCGTCTGGTCTCGACATTCCTTGATAGTATTGTATACGGGAATACTATTAATGATCTGTCCACCTCTTTTGGGTGTAACGCCTGCGACCACCCTGGTTCCGTATGCGAGCATGGAACCGGCATGAAAAGAACCGTCATGTCCGGTAATCCCCTGTACCAGAACTTTCGTGTTCCTGTTGATCAGTATACTCATATCCTACTCCGTGCTACCATTTTTTGACGTTCATCCATTTGAACGAGAGCATTCTCTAACATAGATGCGGTTCGTTATACCTCATACTGTCCATGAAACTATCCAGGGTAAAATTCGAGAAGACTATGCATACTGCACAACTTTTTCAACCGCCTCGGTCAATTTTTCAAAAACATCGATTCCTGCTTTTTTCAGAATGGCCTGCCCCTCCTTTTCGTTCGTGCCGATCAGTCGTATAACGAGCGGGATCTCGAGTTTCACTGTATCTTTTGCCTGCAGTATGCCCTTTGCAACATCATCACAGCGGGTAATTCCGCCGAATATATTGATAAGTATGGCTTTTACTTTGCAATTGCGGGATATTATTTCGAACGCACGAACGACCTTTTCCGGGCTCGAGCTTCCTCCCACGTCTAGAAAGTTTGCCGGATTCCCTCCCGCAAGTTTGATAATATCCATAGTCGCCATGGCAAGTCCGGCACCGTTTACGATACAGCCTATGTCACCGTCGAGGCTTACAAAACTGAGTCCGTATTCACGGGCTTTGAGCTCATCAGGGCCGTACTCCTCTGGGTTTCTCAGATATTCCAGCTCGGGATGCTTGTATACAGCACTTTCATCTATTACAATTTTTGCGTCGAGTGCGAGAAGGCCATCCTCATCGGTCATCGCATAGGGATTGATTTCAATAAGTGATCCGTCGATACCGATGAAAAGCCGGTACAGGTTGCGCACGGTTTCAAGAGCCCGTTCAGTCAGCTCATTATCCCCGAATACCGCAGTGAGCATCGAACGGCAGCCCTTTTCATCCGGTCCTTCCAAAGTCTTCAGAGGATTGATCCTCTTCAGAGGATTGATTTGGAATGTGTGGATTTTTTCCGGTTCATGTGCTGCAAGCTCTTCAATATCCACACCACCTGCTACGCTTGCTATAAGAGTAATCAGCTTGGAAGAACGGTCGACAGTGATCCCGATATAGTACTCCGACTGGATGGAGAGAGCCTTGACGACCAGGGCCTTTTTTACCGGAAGAGATTTTACGGACATGTTGAGTATAGAACGGGCTGCCGCAACAGCTTCTTCCGGAGATGAAGCTATCTTTATTCCTCCTGCTTTCCCTCTACCGCCGACGAGCACCTGGGCTTTGACAGCAGTCCTGCCGCCGAGCTCTTCTGTTATACCGAATGCATCCTCCGGGGTATCGATTACCTTTCCCGGCGCTGTCTGAATGCCGTTTTGCTCAAAGAGCTCTTTGGCCTGATATTCGTACAGTTTCATATCACTGTCCTCTCCGCTCCCTGTAGTTCTTTATCTTTTTCTTCGTCAGGTTGATGAGTTTTGTCACCTTGATTCCCCGGGGGCACACTTCGGTGCATTTGAAGTGGTTTTCACACGGCCATACGCCTTTCGGGGTATCGAGCACGGCAATCCGCGCTTCGAATCCCCTGTCCCTGCTGTCATCGAGAAACCGTGATGCCTGTACGACCTGGGCAGGTCCTAAAAAAAGCGGGTTTTTTTCACGTATAACGGGACATGCCGAGAAACACGCGGCGCAGAGTATGCACTTTGTAGCGTCGTCGAATTTTTTCCGCTCCTCAGGTGATTGTATCCGCTCTCTGCCGGGGGCCTTTTCATCGTTTATGAGAAAGGGTTTTACCGATTTATACCGCTTGAAAAACTCGTCTTGATTTACCATAAGGTCACGCTGAATGGGGAGATTTTTAAGTGGTTCGACCGTGATGCTGTTGTTTTCGTTCTGAGCGACGTCTTTTACGAGTGTTTTACAGGCGAGTCTCTCTATACCGTTGATAATCATAGCGTCAGAACCGCATACCCCGTGCGCACAGCTTTTTCGAAATGCGAGGGAACCGTCTTGAAACCTCTTCACGTGGATAAGCAGGTCGAGAACACGGTCATTTTCCGATACATCCACTGAATATTCCTGAAAGTGCGGTTTTGCATCCGATTTCGGGTTGAAACGTTCGATTTTCAGCGCCACTTTCATCTATTTTTCTCCTGGGATTCTTCTTTCTTTTTGTCAATAGACACGCGGTTTGGGTTCCCATCTCGAAATATCCACCGGCTTGTAATTGATTTTAACGCTGTCTTTTTCAAGCCAGGCAAGAGTATGTTTAAGCCAGCCCTCATCGTTACGCCCGGGATAGTCCTCTCTGTAATGAGCGCCCCTGCTTTCCTCCCGGTTATGTGCCGAACAGGCAGTGATATAGGCGAGGTCGAGGAGGTTCCGCAATTCGATAATTTCCAGTAGATCGGTATTGAATCTGTTTTTTGTATCCTGTACGGCGGCTTCACTGTACTGTTCGCGAAGGTCCTTCAGGGTATCAACTGCGGCCTGCATTTGAGACCCGGTTCTGTAAATCCCCACTTTTTCCATCATTACGGATTCCATCTCCTGCCTGATATATCCACCGTGGATGCCTCGTGACCTTTGTCTCAGGCCTTCGATGAAATGTCGTGCTTCATTGCCTGCATCCTTTCCGACAACGGGTATCACAGCGCCCTCAACGTATTCTCTCATGTGTATTCCTGCCCTCCGGCCGAATACCACGAGATCGACAAGACTGTTTGTGCCAAGCCTGTTTGCACCGTGTACCGAGACGCACGCGCATTCTCCGGCAGCATAGAGTCCTTCATAGATATTTCCATTCTTGTCTGCGATAACACGACCGTCCATGTCCGTGGGTATTCCGCCCATCGCATAGTGTGCTGTTGGCATGACCGGTATCATATGCTCGGCTGGGTCGATACCCTGGTAGGTGCGGCAGAATTCCGCAATATCGGGCAGTTTTGCCTCAATAACATCTTTGCCAAGATGCGTGGCATCAAGGTGTACGTAGTCATCCACCGAACCGTCACCGATAATTCCTCTGCCCTCCCTGATCTCTGAAATAATTGAACGCGACACAATATCTCTCGGGGCAAGATCGAGAAGGGTCGGTGTATACCGCTCCATGAACCGTTCACCGCTGCTGTTCCGCAGAATGCCGCCTTCTCCGCGCACCCCCTCCGTAATCAGTATACCCATCTGCCGTATTCCGGTAGGGTGAAACTGGAAGAATTCCATGTCTTCGAGCGGAATGCCGCGTCGCGCGAGCACTGCTGGTCCGTCTCCGGTATTCGCGTACGCATTGGATGTAATTCTGAACATCCTGCCGAAACCGCCGGTCGCAAACAGAACGGCGGCCGCCTTGAATACATGTATTTCGCCGGTGCTCAGCTCAATTACCACGATCCCTTTGCACTGTCTGCCTTCGATAATGACGTCGAGCACCTGAAATTCATCGAAGAAGGAAACTTCGTTTTTTATGCACTGCTGGTATAGAGTCTGGAGGATCATGTGGCCGGTTCTGTCTGCAGCAAAACATGATCGCATCACAGCGGCTTCACCGAAATTTCGGGTATGTCCTCCGAAACGGCGCTGGTCGATTTTGCCCTCAGCCGTTCTGTTGAATGGGAGCCCTCTGTGTTCGAGATCGATTACGGCGCGTATGGCATCCTCCGCCAGAAGAAGCGCAGCCGATTGATCGGTGAGATAGTCCCCTCCCTTCACCGTATCGAACGCGTGCCACTCGGGCAAGTCTTCTTCGACGTTTCCCAGGGCTGCGCTTATACCTCCCTGGGCTGCGCCGGTGTGGCTGCGCATTGGATAGAGCTTTGAAATCACGGCTGTGCGGGCTGTCTTGCTTGCTTCGAGGGCGGCATACAGACCAGCGCCTCCTGCCCCCACAACAACAACCTCATACTCATAGGTCACAGTTTCCTCCTTACAAAGGAACTTCAAATCCGTTATATGTGATAGTTAGTCCTGCCAAGGGCCAGCCCTAACAAGGACCAGCCCTGCTAAGGACTAACCACGAATTGGCATATCCCGCCAGGGGCATATCCCGCCAGGGGCATATCCCGCCAGGGACATATCCCGCCATGGACTTTCCCTACAGGGGACTTGTGTCGTTTCTTAGTAATAGAATTACATTACTTTGTACCGTAATTCTTGTCAAGACGTAACAGTTTTAGGGTAAATAATTAATTTACTACCCATGTTTCCAATGTAAGGTTCTGTCAAGGATAAAATTGAGTAGTGTTGATGAAGTGTATTGTTAAAAACTGGACTTTCTGTTACATTTAGGAAGTCGCAATTCCGAAATTTCCAGGGACGATCAGTCTGTCCGGACGTATGTATGAGGATACCCCCGGGTTGTAAACGTTTCAGCAGGATTTTAGTGATTGATTGCAGGAGACGAACAGCGGCCTTATTAGCACACATTTCAATAACTATAGGGATAAATGAAAATGGATCATGATGTTGAGCGCCTTCTCGCGAAGGCCAGAAAACCGCTTGAGGTTTCATCAAAACTCCACAGGCTGTACAGGGGAAAGGTCGAGACAGCGCCGCGCTGCCGGGTGCGTGACATGCACGATTTCGACGTCTGGTATACACCGGGAGTTGCTGCACCCTGTAAAGAGATACAGGCAGATGAGGATCTGGCATACGAGTATACGAGCAAGTGGAATACCGTGGCTGTGGTTTCAGACGGGACCCGCGTGCTCGGGCTCGGCGATATCGGGCCGACTGCCGCGCTCCCGGTTATGGAGGGCAAGGCGCTTCTGTTCAAGTATCTCGGCGGAGTGGACGCATTTGCGATCTGCCTCGATACAAAAGACCCTGACACCTTTGTGCAGACTGTCAAGCTGCTCCATCCCTCCTTTGGCGGAATCAATCTCGAGGATATAGCGCAGCCGAAGTGCTTTCGTATTCTCGAGAGGCTGCGAAACGAGTGTCCGATTCCTGTCTGGCATGACGATCAGCAGGGCACAGCCGCGGTAACGCTCGCCGGGCTTTTAAATGCGCTGAAGGTCGCCGGGAAGGAGCTGAACACTGTAAAAATCGTATTCATGGGGTCCGGAGCTGCCAATATAAGGATCGCCGATATAATTTTCAAGGCAGGCGCCACAGCCGCAAACTGTGTGATGTTCGATTCGAAAGGCGCGCTTTCCAGCGAGCGGGCTGATATCAGAGATAACCCCGATCTGTATGAGAAGTGGCGGATGTGCGGATTGACAAATGCATTGAACTCGGATGATTCGATAGGGGAAGCGCTGAAAGGAGCCGACGTTCTCATTGCCCTGTCGCGTCCCGGCCCCGGTACGATCCGTAAGAAATGGATTTCAGGCATGGGTAAAAACGCAGTGGTTTTTGCGTGCGCAAATCCGGTACCGGAGATATGGCCATGGGAAGCAAAAGAGGCAGGTGCACATATTGTTGCAACCGGCAGAAGCGATTTTCCCAATCAGGTAAACAATTCGCTTGGTTTTCCCGGTATTTTCCGCGGCACGCTCGATGTTCGTGCGCGGACTATTACGGATGAGATGTGTATCGAGGCCGGAAAGGAAATAGCAAAGACAGCCGAAGCCAGGGGCATTCACGAAAACTACATAATACCTACCATGGACGAGTGGGAGGTATTTCCCCGGGTTGCGGCGGCAGTCGGTATGAAGGCAATCGAACAGGGAGTGGCGCGGGTAAAAATGAAAAGAAACGAGCTTTTCAATCTGTCTGAATCGATCATCCGTGAAACGAGAGAAAAGACTAAAATGCTCATGGAAAAGGGATTCATCAGGCATATTGATGAGCCGGTATAAAGTTCGGAGAGAGGCATGATCGACATCAAAAAACTACCGGTATACCGACACAGGAATGCCATTATCAGGGCCCTTAAGAAAAACCGGGTCGTTGTCGTTGAGAGTCCGACCGGGTCCGGCAAGACAACGCAGATTCCGAAAATTCTCTTCGATGCAGGATTTGCGAAAAACAGTAGGATCGGTGTGACGCAGCCCAGAAGAATAGCTGCGGTTTCTGTGTCCCATTTCATCGCTCGACAGTACGGCGACAAAATCCCCGGAATCGCCGGATACAAGATGCGCTTCGTCGACGAAACCGTTTCCCGAACGCGAATTGTTATCATGACGGACGGCATACTTTTACAGGAGTTGAAAACGGACCCTCTGCTTTCAGAATACAGCGTCATAATGGTGGATGAAGCTCATGAGAGAAGCCTCAATATAGATTTTATACTCGGCCTGCTGAAGGGGATTCTCCGTCAGAGGGATGATCTGAAAGCTGTGGTTTCCTCGGCGACGATCAATGCGTCGGTATTTTCCGAATACTTTGACGGATGCCCGATCGTGACAATCGATGCGCCGATGTACCCCGTGGACATCGTCTACGATCCGCCTGAGTATCTCCATGATTCCGTTGCAGTTCTAGATAAGATTACGGAAGTCGTAAAAAAAATCGAGCAGAGCGGAGTGCCGGGGGATATTTTGATATTTCTTTCCGGTGAGGCCCAGATCAAAGGTTGTATCTCGGAGCTTTCGCGTTTGAACAAACAAAAGACAATGGCGCTTCTCCCGCTTTACGGCCGCCTTTCTCAGGAGGAACAGGAGCGGGTGTTTCTCGATTTTCCTTCTCAGAGAAAAGTGATAGTCGCGACGAACATAGCGGAAACGAGCGTGACCATTGACGGTGTCAGGTTTGTTATCGATCCAGGTTTTGCAAAGCTCAATTACTACAACGCACGAAATTTTACGTCCTCCCTTGTCGAGGTTCCCATATCAAAGGCATCCATCAATCAGAGAAAGGGACGGGCCGGCCGTACACGGCCCGGGATGTGCTACCGGCTTTATACGAGTGATGATTATGAGGACAGGGAGCTGTTTACGAAGGAGGAGATATATCGACGCGATCTTTCCGAGGTCGTTCTCCGGATGGCGGAACTGGGAATTAAAGAGTTTGAGGAGTTTGATTTTATCTCTAACCCGGGTGCGGGAAACATCCGCGGCGCAGTCGAGGTGCTTGAGCTGTTTGAGGCGCTGGACGAGCGGCGCAACCTTACTTCGATCGGCAGCCTCATGGTGAAATTCCCGATAATCCCCCGTCTTGCCAGAATGATTGCGGCGTCAGTCATGGAATATCCCGAAGTTCTTGAAGAGGTTCTCATTGCAGCGGCCTTTCTCAACGACCGGGCTCCTTTTCTTCTGCCGCAGGGTTTTGAGATGGAGGCGCGCAAGGCTCACCATTCTTTTCGTCACAAGTTCGGTGATTTCGTTTCCTACCTGAAAATATTCAGGGGTTTCGAAAAGGCTGATGATAGAGAGGAGTTCTGCGACCGGTACTACCTGGATTACAAGGGCATGCAGGAAATTTACAATGTAAAACAGCAGCTCAGCGAAATCGTGACCGAAATAGGTATCCCTGTACTGAGTGGTGGAGACTTTTCCCATTATCTCTGCGCCGTGTCAAAAGGGCTCATTCAGTTTGTATGCAGAAGGAAGGGGAAATCTAATTATTCCAGTGCAACGGCATACGGCATTAAGATCCATCCCGGATCAGTGATGTATCGCGAGAGACCGGAATACATCGTTGCGGGAGAAATTATGCGGACTTCGCAGATGTACGCAATGTCGGTGTCTCCGTTGTATCCGGGGTGGCTGAAGAAGATTTCTCCGGATATCTACGAGTTATTTGTCGGGAAGGAGATAAGACCGAAGAAGAAACCGGCAGCAGCTCATGATTTCACGAATTATATCAGGATAGGCCGTGAAACATTTGAGATACAGTTTGTAAAGGGAAAAAAGAAGGTCGTTCAGCTTCCCTATGATAAGCTGGAACGAGCAGTCAGGAGCCTCGATGTATCGAAACTGCCGGATTATAAAGGCCTGCGAGGCAGGGTTTTATTCAACGGGTTTGAGATACTGTCCGGCATTGCGCTGAAGCGGATTATAGAAATAGCACCGAAGTTGATCCTGAACGGGCATGTGGTTACAAAATGGCCGCGCGGTGTGCACTTTGACTATGTGCATGATTCCTTCGAGATAGTCCGGTATATTCCGGATCTTCTCAAGCCGAGCAGAACGATGAAATCAAAAAAGAAACTTGGCTTTCTCACCCTTCTTACCGACGGCAGCGGTTCCTACTGGTATGCGAGTTACAGGGATTTTATTCAGGCCCTGGAAGAGGCGGTGTCAAGCCTTGAAGCGCTTACCGATGAGGATATACAGATTTTAAATGAGCACCAGGAAAAAACTGTCAATGCGGCATACAGGCGGCTGTCTGCACTGATTGCCGATTGAGAGAGGGTCTTATAATCTGCTGGAACAACTGATTTTATAAATACTCGGATGAAATGAGACGTCTGTTGATAACAGTATCCGCTATCATGCAATGGGGTCTATCAGTGTGAATTACCGCGAGAGGGGGAGGTTATGAAGGAGGGAAAGGTTTTTGCCGCAGACCTCGGTGCGTCAGGAGGAAAATGTTTTGTCGGGATATTTGAAAATGAAGCCTTTCAGCTGGAAGAGTTGCACCGTTTCAGCCATGAACCGGTCTCCTATTTCATCGGTGACAGTAAAGGGGAGATTACGGAGAGGACCTACTGGGACGAAGTATACCTGTACAGAAATATTCTACAGGGTCTCAACAACTACAGGCGGGAAATATCCGATACACTCGACTCAATCGGAATCGATACATGGGGTTCGGACGGACAGTTCGTAACCGGTGAAGGCGACCTGCTCGGGCGGGTATACTGCTACCGCGACCACAGGCTCGACCAGATGGTTGAAACTTTGAAAAAACATATCGATCCCGAGAAGGTATACAGTATTACGGGGATTCAGTTTCAGCCCTTCAACATCTCCAATCAGCTTCTCTGGTTTATGAGGCATAGAAAGAACCGGCTCGACAGGGGATACACCTTTCTTCCTATGCCTTCCATATTCTATTTTTCGCTCGGCAATATAAAGATGGTGGATTCAACCTGGGCGAGTGTAACCCAGCTCATGGATACACGGAAGAGGGAGTGGAGCACCGAACTTCTGGCTGCACTGGGTTTGCCTGAGGAGGTTATGCCGGAGATTGTTCCGCCTGGCACGGTAGTGGGGACGCTTTTGGGCCCGGTTTCAGAATCTCTCAGGATAAACAGGGCGAAACTGACCGCTGTACCCTCACACGATACGGCAAGCGCCTATGCGGCTGCACCGGTGGAAACGGGTGAGGATGCGCTCATAATCAGCTCGGGAACCTGGTCCCTTGTCGGTAAAATCATCGATGAACCGATAACGTCACTCGATGCGATGGCAGCGAATATCAGTAACGAGGGCGGTATCAACAGCATCAGGTTTCTGAAAAACTGTATGGGGACATGGCCCATACAGGAGCTGCGAAGAAACTGGCGTGATGAAGACGGCGTGGAAATGAGCTGGGACGAAATAGTCACACTGGTACGCCGTGCTGAGGCCTTTAGTGCATTCATCGATCCGGATGATCCCGGCTTCTATAATCCGCCGAATATGGAGGACGCTATCGCTTCTTTTTGTAAAAAGACGGGTCAGAAGGTGCCGGGGGATAGAAAGACATTTCTGCGTGTTGTGTATGAAAGCCTCGCATTAAAGTACAGATTGGTAAACGAGCAGATATGCGATGTAAGCGGAACCAGAAGCACTGTGGTTAATATTGTCGGCGGCGGGTGTAAAAATGAGCTCCTCAACAGGTTTACTGCTGATGCGGTTGGCCTCCCTGTCATTGCCGGCCCTGATGAAGCGACGGCTATCGGTAATATAATGGTGCAGGCGGTTGGGCTTGGAATCCTTCAATCACTTGAAGAATCCTTCCCGCTTATCAGGGAAAACTTCACAATCAAAAGATATGCGCCTGAAAACCCACGTTTGTGGGAGGATGCGTATAAGAGGTTTGTCCATCTGTTCGGATAGATGAGCAGTGAGCATTTTCACAGAATAAACATTCAAGCAAAGAGATCGTACAGCGAAGACAGAGACAATGAATGGGACCTCCCTCCTATTTGCACCCCATGTTGATTTTTTTCGAATCAGAGTGGAAATTTTTATTGACAGGACTATTTTTTATTACTAAAATTGAAATCGTTTACAATAAATTCCAGTTTTTTAAACAGTATCAACAACAAATGCCGAATAAAATCAACATCGACGAAGTCGCTCGACTTGCGGGTGTTTCAACCGCCACGGTTTCCCGCGTAATCAACGATTACCCCTATGTAAAAGAGAGAACACGAAACAGGGTTCTTTCGGTTATCACCGAGACCAACTATATGGTCAATGCCGTTGCGAGAAACCTCCGTCGAAAAAAAACACACTCAATCGGTGTCATTATCAGCAATGTCCTGAGCCCTTTTTACTCTGTAATTGCGAAGGCTTGTGAGGATGTCGCATTAAAAAACAAATACAGCACGATTCTGTGCAACTGCGGTGATAATCCTGACAAAGAGCTGAATTACCTGCAGGTGCTCCATGAGAACAGGGTCGATGGTATAATACTTTCGCCGACAGGTAAAAACAGGGAATATTTGAACTTTTTGATTGCATCGGGAATACCCGTTGTGTTCCTCGACCGCATTGTTGAAGGAATAGAATGCGATACTGTCATCGTAAACAACCGTGATGCATCAAAAGCCGCAGTTCTGTTCCTCCTCAAACAGGGATACCGTAAGATAGGATTCATTTCCGGCCCTGAGGATAGAATGACGGGAAGCGAGAGGCTTGAAGGATACAAAATGGCCTTCATCGAAATGGACATGCCTGTCAACGATCGCCTGGTAAGAAAAGGCGATTTTTCACTGGAATCAGGAAGGGAGTGCACCCTCCAGCTGCTTGAAACCGGTGATATCGATGCGCTGTACGTGGCTAATAGTGATATGGCGACAGGTGCGTTTCAGGTGTTGAAAGAGCGAAACATAAAAATTCCGGCAGATATCGGGTTTGCAATGTTCGATGACCCGAACTGGTCGACGCTTGTAAGCCCAAAAGTAACTGCTGTGCGGCAGCCTGTATACACACTCGGGTCGACAGCTGCGGACCTGCTGTTTAAAAGAATTCTGGAAGACGGCCATTACATCGATAAGGAGCCTTTCAGAGTGATTCTTGCTGCACATCTTGTCGAGCGCGAGTCTGCATGAAAGAAACGGCCTTGTAGCTTTTTCTGCAAGGATTTTTATAGGGAATAAAGGCCGGATTCTTGGATCTTCCACTGCAGGAACCTCCGGGTGGATGTTCAAAATAAAGGTGCGGCGGTGCTTGCCGTAATAGGGGAGTATGATAGCGACCCCTTCCTTGTCGGGTGGGAGTACGGAAAGGGCAGGTCGCTCGCGTCGGCAGTTGACTGCGCCCATCACGGTGCCGCGCCCTCTTTTCTGCAGTGGCAATATACATCTGTTCTGTATGCGAATATGGTAAAATGGTGCGTACGGGTACTGTAATGCGGGGAGTTTATGGCTGATAGAGAACGAGGTGACAGTCCGAGAATTGCCGTTATAGGCAGCAATATGATAGATCTCATTACCAATGTGAACAGAATGCCGAAGAGGGGAGAGACGGTCGAGGCTCCCTCTTTCGATTTCGGTTTCGGAGGTAAAGGTGCAAACCAGGCGGTTGCTGCTTCTAAACTCGGCGCTGAGGTTTTGATGGTGACGAAGGTCGGTGGCGATATTTTCGGACGGGAGGTAACAAACAACTTTGAGCGTTTTGGAATCGATACAACCTTCGTGGAGGCTGTACAGGGGGTTTCAAACGGTGTCGCTCCCATATTCGTGGACGAATCAGGCAGCAACTATATACTCATCGTGAAAGGCGCGAACAACCATCTGAAAGGTGAAGATATCGATCGGGCTGAAGGGGAGATATCTTCGTGTGACCTTATCCTCCTGCAGCTTGAAATTCCCGTTGAGTCGGTGTACCGCGCAATCGAGCTGGGTTGTAAACACGAGATTCCGGTCATTTTAAACCCCGCACCTGCACGGGAACTTGATTTTGAACGTATTAAGAATGTGCGGGTGCTCATACCCAATGAAACAGAGCTTGAAATACTCTCCGGTATGCCGGTGCAGACCATTTCAGAGATCAAAAAGGCGGCAAGTCATCTCGTTGAACGGGGGATTGAGGCGGTCATTGTGACAGTGGGAGAGAGAGGTTCAATGCTCGCTACAGGGGATGCCGTGCGCATGGTTTCACCGTATACGGTGCAGGCGAAGGATACAACCGGCGCGGGAGATGCGTATATCGGCTGTTTGGCATTTTTTTACGTGCTCACAGGTGATCTTGTTCAATCTATGGAATTTGCCAATCGGTACGCAGCGGTTTCCACTCTTAAAACGGGGACACAGAAATCGTTTATCGGAAAGGATGAGTTCGAGCGGCTCTATGAGCCAGATACGCTCTGAACATGGCGCTCATCGACAGAATTATAAAATATGAAAGGGGAGTTTTTATGGATATTAAAACATCGCTAATTGGTTATACGAGGGAAAAGGCGGTAAAAGCGGCCTATGAGCTTGGGTATCAGTATGAGCTCAAGGCCCACTACTGCCCGCAGGCTTCGCTTGCAGCTCTGATGGATGTTTTTCATATGAAGGATGATACGCTCTTCAAATCGGTTTTCGGCTTTCACGGCGGGGGAGGGGACAGTGGTTTCGGCATATGCGGTGCGCTTGCAGGGGGAATTGTTTCGATCAGTTATCTTTTCGGCAGGACGAGGCAGGAGTTTGACCTTACAATCGAGAATAAGACAGCCACGCCGCTGGTAAAACAGCTCGTTGACTTGTTTGACAATGAATTCGAGGGTATTCGTTGCCGGGACTGTCAGAATAAAATGTTCGGGAGAGAATTCGATTTCTGGAAAGAGGAGGAAGGGAAGGAGTTTCAGCGCCTGAACGGTCATGAGAAATGCGCTGTCGTCGTTGGTACAGGCGCTTCCCTGGCTGCGGGAGTTATCTGGGATGCGCTGCATAAAATGACGTGAAGGCAATGCTTGGCAGGGTGCTTATCACCTAAGGGTTGTTTGTAAACCATTACAATTTTGCTTGACAATTTAACGATTTTTGATTTAATGTAAACCATTACAATTTAAAAGGGCGGAGTAAGCCGCTGTGGCAGCTGAGTATCAAGAAATAATTTAATCATGAAGGTATTTAAAAAATTCGGATATATGTTACACGTTTTTGTTAAAATTAAAATAGTAATCGATTACAATATTCGTGGAACTGAACATACAGGAGAAAATAATGAAAGTCAGTGAACCGGTAAACAGGCTGCGGGGCGGTATGCCTAAAATAGGGATACGTCCTGCTATCGACGGACGGCGAAAAGGGGTGCGAGAGTCACTTGAGAAACAGACAATGGGTATGGCGAAGTTGCTTGCAAAGTTTTTAACGGCCAATCTAAAACACGCGAACGAGCTTCCCGTTGAATGTGTTATATCAGATACGTGCATCGGCGGGGTGGCTGAAGCTGCCATGGCGCAGGATAAGTTCGAACGAGAAGAGGTCGGCCTGTCGATTACCGTGACCCCGTGCTGGTGTTATGGTGCCGAAACTATGGATATGAATCCCTTTATTCCGCAGGCGGTGTGGGGTTTCAACGGGACGGAACGACCCGGTGCGGTGTACCTCGCTGCAGTGCTTGCTGCATACGCGCAGAAAGGCATACCCGCATTCGGTATATACGGGAGGGATGTTCAGGACTCGAATGATACGAGCATTCCCACCGACGTGCAGGATATGATTTTGAGCTTTGCAAAGGCCGGTCTCGCGGTGGCCCAGATGCGCGGAAAGTCCTACCTTGCAATGGGCGGCGTGTCAATGGGGATCGCCGGTTCGATCGTCGATCCGGGGTTTCTCGAAAACTATCTCGGTATGCGGTATGAAATGGTTGACATGACAGAATTCATCAGGCGTCTTGATGAGGATATTTACGACAAAGACGAATTCGAAAGAGCGATAAACTGGGTGCGGGCAAACTGCAAGGAAGGACCCGATTTGAACAAACCCGGTAACAGACTGCCGCGTGAGCGGCTCGACCGTGACTGGGAAACGGTTGTCAAGATGACGTTGATTGCGCGGGATCTTATGATTGGAAATACCAATCTTGACAAGCTCGGATGGGGGGAGGAGGCTCTTGGGCACAATGCAATTGCCGGCGGATTCCAGGGACAGCGCCAGTGGACCGACCATTTCCCAAACGGTGATTTTCTCGAAACGATGCTGAACTCCTCCTTCGACTGGAACGGTATCCGCGAGCCATTTATCATTGCCACAGAGAACGACTATCTGAACGGCATATCCATGCTCTTCGGCCACCTGCTCACCGGCACGGCCCAGATATTTTCAGATGTACGCACATTCTGGAGTCCCGAAGCAATAAAAAGGGTAACCGGATACACTCCGGAGGGTATCATTGAAAACGGTGTGATACATTTAATAAACTCGGGCTCAACGACCATGGACGGAACAGGCCAGCAGACCAGAGACGGCAGGCCGGTCATGAAGCCGTTCTGGGAGATAACTTCTGATGAGGTGAAGAAATGCCTCGATGAAACACGGTTCTGCGTTGCAGACCTCGAATACTTCAGGGGCGGCGGGTTTTCCACGAACTTTCTTACGGTCGGCAAGATGCCGGTTACTATGTTCAGGGTTAACATTGTCGCTGGGCTCGGCCCTGTTTTCCAGATAGCGGAGGGGTATACGGTCGACCTTCCCGAGAGGCCGGGGGAGATTCTCATGGACAGAACGAACCCAACATGGCCGACTACTTGGTTTGTGCCGAATTTGACGGGCAGTGGTCCATTCCGGGATGTGTACTCGGTAATGAACAACTGGGGGGCGAATCACGGAGCGATAAGCTACGGACACATAGGCGGCGAACTGATTGCCCTCGCATCTATGCTCAGAATACCGGTGTGTATGCACAACGTGCCCTCCGAACGCATACTGAGGCCGAAGGCCTGGGCATCGTTCGGTGACTACGACTCCCAGGGTGCTGATTACAGGGCATGCGCGAATTTCGGCCCGTTGTACGGCAGGAATGTGTCTTGAGAATTATACGTAACGATCGAAGAAACTTCTTTCGGTTCAGGGTTGAATTATTCTGTCGGCCTGATGGAGGAGTCGTTTTTTGACCCCATCGTCGAGAAAATCTACATAAAGGGGGTGATAACTGGTAAAAGTATGCTTTAAGAATTTGATGTTATTTCCAGAATCAACATCTTTATAGGAGGGTTTAAAAATGCGTAAAGGATTGATTTTGTTTCTCATCCCTCTGTTTTTACTTTCCTTTGTAATCCTGTTTAATGGAGGGAAAAAGAAAGAAGCTGAAGAGACGGCTGCTCCCGTAATATCTGAAAAACCTCTCTCGGGAATTACGCTTAAATGTGCTTTTATCGGAGGTGCGAATTACGAGGAGCTGTACAAGGCAATACCGAAGTTTGAGGAGGAAACCGGAGCAAAAGTCGAAATAGTTTTCAAGGGAGATGGATTTCAGATCGACAAAAAGCTAAAAACCGATTTTGCTGCAGGTACGGTTGATTATGATGTATGCTGGGATCATTCGAGTTTCTTCACCCAGTATATAAAGGCCAAAGGGATAATCCCTCTGGACGATTACTTTACTCAGGATGAGCTGTCTGATTTTATTCCAATGATACTCAATTCAGGAAAGAAGGACGGCCATTTATGGATCATTCCGCGCCATTTTGACATCAGCTGTCTTCACTACCGCACGGATATATTCAATGATCCGGAAACGAAGAGCAAATTCAAAGCTGCGACAGGAATGGAGCTCGCAGTGCCTGAGACCTGGGATGAGTTCAAACAGACAGCAATCGGACTGCAGAAGATTCTGCCGCCTGGAGAGTATGCTACGGAGTTTGCAGGCAAGGAAGAGGCGTTAACAGGACGATTTTATGAGGTTCTTATTGCAGAAGGCGGACAGTATTTTGATAAGAACTGGAAACCTGCATTCAACGGCCCTGCCGGTGTTAAGGCTGTGACGATGTTCAGGGATCTGTATGCAGCCGGAGCAATGCCTCCCGGTATGACAAGTTTCGTGTGGGAGGATGTGGCCAAAAACTGGGTTGCCGGAAATATTGCGATGTATACAGAGTGGTATGGGTGGTATTCATACTTTCAGGACCCTACAGCAAGCAAGGTTGCGGGAAAGTTTGATATCGCTCGTCAGCCGAAAGGTGACGGTGGAATACACTCAGGATGGGCCGGTCAGCATGCATTCTCCATTACTGCGGCGAGTAAACATAAAGAAGCCGCAGCGCAGCTTATAAAGTTCCTTACGAACCCGGACCAGCAGTACACGGAAGCCAAGCTCGGGTTTCTCGTGACACGGCAATCTGTCTGGGACAGGGTTATAAAAGAGGCGAAGGCGACCGGCGTCGAGCTTGATACAAAGAGGCTTGAACTTGCTCAGATGCAGGCATCGAAAGACTTCAAGACACCACCGCTTGTTGCCGAATGGCTGCCTTCATCCGACATCCTGTACCCGATTTTACAGGCGATAATACTGGGAGATAAAGAGCCGAAGGCCGGACTCGATGAAGCAGCGTCAAAAGTTGAGAAGATGATGAGTGAAGCAGGGTATTACTGATACTGAAGAAGGCTCCGGATGGGTACAGTGCCTATCCGGGGCTCTTTCTATAGCAGGTCTAGTGTCGAGTTCTATCTGAAGGGAGAATTATAATCTGACCCTCGTATACACCACCACTGTACAGGTGGCATTTGGTCCGAAGAGAGCATATAATATGTGTTGAAATCAAGAATTACTCCAACAGAGATATCGTTAAAGGGAAATAATAAAATGAAGAATATAGAAGAAAGCAGGAGAGGATGGTTTTATGTCTCACACAAGCGCCTGCCCATTCTTCTCTTACTGCCTGCCATTGTTCTGATGTTATTTGTAATTGGGTTTCCAATGCTCTATTCCCTCTATTTAAGTTTTACCAATTTTACCCTGCTAAGCTCCGGATCAGCAAAATTTGTTGGACTCCAGAATTATGCAACCCTTTTTAAGGATCAGGTATTTCTCAGGGCTCTTCTCAGGACGATTCTCTATATGCTTATCGCAGTGAATTCGGAGTTTGTACTCGGACTTCTAATTGCAAATGCAATGTCTCATGTAATAAGAGGGCAGGGAGTTTTAAGAACGATTATGATGATGCCGATGATGTTTGCTCCCGTTCTCGTCGGGTTTCAATTCAAATGGATATTCAACGATCAGGTCGGATTTATCAATAATATTCTCTTTGAAATATTCAGACGCCCTGTAATTATTCCGTGGCTGATTTACAAACCTCTCGGGTTTATCACCATCCTCGTCGCTGAAATATGGATGAGCACCCCCTTTATGATCATTATTTTTCTTGCCGGAATCCTTTCGATTTCACCAGAAATAATGGAAGCAGCTGAAGTGGACGGGGCGAGTGAGTGGCAGAAGTTCATACATGTCACGGTTCCCTCCCTCACTCCCTTTATATATATTGCTATGGCAGTCCGCTCACTTGATATTGCGAAGGCCTATGATCTCGTAAGCATAATGACCGGAGGGGGTCCGGCACACAGAACGGAGTTGATCTGGACGTACGTATACAGACTTGCATTTACCAGTCAGAAGTTTGCGCTTGGGAGCGCAATGTCATACGTAACTGTTATCATTGCGGTTTTATTTACCTTTTACCTTTTTAAACAGCTTATCAAGACGAGAGAGGGAGCATAAGCATGAAGATGCATAGATCATCGAGAACAAGACATCTGCCTTCAAAAATAATCACCTTTGTGGTGCTGGCCTTGTTTTTTGTACCGGTTTTGTGGCTCGTTCTCACTTCAATGCGGCCGAATATCGAGATTAATACCCGCCCTCCGGTGTGGATATCAAAAAGTGTAAATCTTGATTCTTATCTTGCATTGCTAGGTTTTGGTGTGAACCCTGAGCGGTTTGCTTTTGGTGAGAATGTTCCTTTTGGTGACTATTTTCGTAACTCAATTATAACTGCCGCGTCCAGCACGTTTCTTGCGCTTTTCATAGGGACGCTTGCAGCGTTTGCTTTTTCAAGCTTTAAATTCAAGGGTAAAAATAGTATTTTTTTAACGTTGATGATCGCCCGTGCTATTCCGGGAATAGCATTAAGCCTCCCTCTGCTCGTGCTATTCACCAGAATAGGGTTGTCTGATAAAATATATGGGCTTGTGATAGCATATACGGCAATGAATGTGCCTTTTACCGCATGGCTTATGTCAGGGTTTATCGGAGAGATACCTGATGAGCTAACTGAAGCCGCCCTCATAGATGGCTGCTCGAGATGGACTGCATTTTTGCGGGTTGTCATCCCGCTTGTCGGGCCGGGGCTTGCTGCGAGTGGTATTTTTGCATTTTTAACTTCCTGGAATGAGTTTGCTATTGCCAGTGTAATAACGCGAACTACCGCGTCAAAAACTTTTCCTGTTGGATTGTTTGATTTTACCGCGGAGTTTGTTTCGGATTGGAGGGGCATGTGTGCTATGTCCGTTTTAATGCTTATACCGGCAGTGATATTTGTTATTGCGGTCCAGCGGCAGCTAGTTCGTGGTCTTACACTTGGTGCGATAAAAGGGTAGATCGAGTGGTAAGTGTATATACTTTCAGCAGGAGGGAAACCAGTTGAAACGCTACGGAATGGTGATACAGGCGGTGCCTGAAAGACTTGAAGAGTACAAGAGGTACCATGCACGTGTGTGGCCGGAAGTGCTCGATATGATAAGAGAGTGCAACATCAGAAACTATTCGATTTACCATAAAGACGGGTATCTTTTCAGCTACTTCGAGTATCACGGCACCGATTTCAATGCGGATATGGCAAAAATGGCGGCTCATCCGAAGACTCAGGAGTGGTGGGCTATCATGAAACCCATGCAAAAACCATTAGCGACAAGGAAAGAGGGCGAGTGGTGGGCTGACATGGAAGAGGTCTTTCATACCGACTGAGTCGGGGTTGAGCCCTTTTGACATTGTCCTTCCTATTGAACGGTTTCAGCGGGGAGAGCAGTGTAAATTGCATCTTACCGCAGTATTCGTTTAAGAAAACAGGTGTGTCCTTACAATATGTTAGTCGGACGCTTTGCGTCCTGACAATGCCATTCACCGGTGGCAATAAACAGGAACAATATAAAAAAGAGGAAATTGAAATATGGAGCGGAGCGAAAATTGTCTGAAAAAGCTGGAGCGGATGAACAAGACCCTGCGCCACGAAGAGCCCGATAGGGTTCCTATCAGCGACTTTTTCTGGGGAAGCTTTCTCAGAAGATGGAAACAGAAGTTTGGTCTTCCCGAGGATACCGATATATACAAATACTACGATTTAGACTGGATAGTTACCATCCCGAACATGGACCCGCATATCAAGGAGTTCGAGATTCTCAGGGAGAACGAAGAGGAGGTTGTTGTTCGAACCGGTTTTGAAGCAACTATACGGAAAAAATTCGAAGATCCTATGCCTGCATTTCTTGAATTTGCGACAAATTCCATAGATAAGATGAAGGAGTTTCAGTTCGACGACCCCAGGGATGAGAGAAGGTACTTCAAAGGCGGCGACAATCAGATAGCCGGCGTGGGTGATGCCTTTATCAGAAACCTCCCGCCCTGGATCGAAACCGTTAAATCTATCTATCCCGACTTTCCTGTTTACGGCAGTGTGTGCGAGGGGCACGAATCGCTCTGGCGCATCGTCGGCTCTGACAATGTACTGCTATGGATCGGCCTCTATCCGGATGAGCTCGGCAGGTTCGTAGAGAGGATAAACAATTTTATGCTGGGAATCGCTGAGGCGCAGATTGATGCTGCAGGTGGGATGCTTGACGGTATGGTCATATGGGGTGATGTAGCTTATAAAAACGATATGCTTTTCTCCCCCGAATACTGGCGCAGGTACTTCAAACCCGGTGTGAAGGCAATGATAGACCTCTGCCACAGCAGGGGGATTCCTGTCATCTACCACGGGTGCGGTAATGTAAAGAAGATATTCGAGGATTATATTGAAATCGGTGTGGACTCGTACAATCCGCTTGAGGCAAAGGCGGGACTCGATGTGGTCGACCTGCGCAGAAAGTATGGCCATAGAATTGGTTTTTGCGGAAATATGGATGTCATGGTCTGGGCTGATTCGCCGAAAGAAGAACTGAAGAGAGTCGTTCTTACAAAGCTCAACGCGGCAAAGGGCGGCGGATACATCTTCCAGTCGGACCATTCGGTTCCGAACAGTATTTCCGGGGAAAATTACGATTATGTGGTCAAGCTTGTCAGGGAGTACGGTGAGTATCCGCTCGAGCTCGGCGAGTACGATCTGCCTGATATCTCGTAAAGGGCATCTTAATACGCGTACAATGTTCGACACTATCAAGGAATACCGGATAAAAAACGCTGTATAACATGTTTCTGCAGCAAGGAACTGATCTGTTACCAAACTCAGGGAGATGGAGATAATGACCTCAAAGGAGAGATTGCTCGCCGCTATAAACAGGGGAAAACCCGACCGGCTGCCCGTTACGGTTCATCAGTGGCAGAAGTTTCATCTCGATCGCTACCTGGGAGGAATCTCCGACATCGAGGCCTTCGATAGGTTCGGAATGGATGCCGCTGTCCAGTATTTTCAGGATATGGGGCAGTTCTGGCTCGTGGATGCCGATTATGAGAAATTTTCCACTTCAGAATGGCAGGATGAAGTCGAGGTAATCAGCGACGACCCTTTAAACAGGATATCCCATCACACGATTAAAACCCCCGAGGGAATACTCACATATAAAACGGCGGGTGATGATAAGACAACCTGGATTACCGAGTACCTCATTAAAAAGGATGAGGATATCCGCCTCATCGAAAGATACATGCCGGTTCCCAGGCTTCAGCTCGAACCGATACGAGAGCTCTACGACCAAATTGGGGATCGCGGCATCCTGCGCGGATTCGTATGGGGCGATCAGGCGAGCTGCTGGCAGCATGCAGCATGCCTGTACGATATAACCGACCTCATAATGGCCACATACGATAAGCCAGACTGGGTGCATGAATTGCTGAACATTCTTCTCGAAAAGAAGCTTACATTTATCGAGACGATGAAGGGTGCGAAGTTCGACCTGATTGAAACGGGGGGAGGGGCTGCATCTTCGACTGTTATCTCCCCCAAGCTGTTCGAAGAATTTTGTCTCCCCTACGACCGGAAACTGCACGATGCGATCCACAACCTGGGATTCAAGATCACCTACCACACCTGTGGCGGCAACTACGGTATCGAGGAGCTCATCACGAAAAACGGTACCGATGCGTCAGAAACACTCGCTGCAAAAAGCATTGGCGGGAATCAGGAACCCTGGGATTTCAAGAAGAAGATCGGTAACCGCCTCGCGCTGATCGGCGGTATGGATCAGTTCAGCGTTCTGACCGACAGCAGTGACGGGAATATCAGGAACATGGTATTCAGGCTTTTCGAGGAGGTCGGGTTCGAAGGTGGATATATACTCTCCTGCACCGATCATTTCTTTCATACCCCGGTTCACAAACTCCAGGTTTTCGCCGATGCAGCCCGTGAATGCGTGTATTGAGGACAGAATGTGGTGCAAGAAAAGGGTAGGGAAACCTACACGTAGGAAAACCTACACGATGATAAGTTCGATACCAAGGTTGCTTATGCTTTCTTGATACTCCTCAGGAATTTCAGAATCGGTTATAATCATATCGAAATCCCCGGCGTCCGCAAAGTAGGCTATCTTTGTTTTTCCGAATTTTGATGAATCGATCAGTAAAATTTTTGTTTTCGATGAATGGAGAACAGCCTTTTTTGTTTCTATCTCGTATGGGTTGGCACATGTAACGCCGAGTGTGTCGTGAAAACCAGCTGCCGAGATGAACCCCTTATCCGCCCGGGTTCTGTTAATCAGCTCGATACCCTCAGGGCTTTCGAACATCAGTGTATTGTCGTGAAAATATCCACCCGCAAAAATGGGGCTGCAGTGTTTTTTCCGGTAGATTTCAACGAGGATGTTGAGCGCATTGCAGAGCACGGTAACGGGAAGGTCTTCACGGAGAAACTTTGCGACATACTCGGTTGTGGAACCGACATCGAGTATTATTGTATCGCTCGATTCAATGAGGGAGGCAGCTTTTTTACCGATTCTTATCTTTTCTCTGGTTCTCCTCGTTTCTTCGTTGGCAATGAGATACTTTTCCTGTTCACGTTCGGAATCTGTATTGTCTCTGAATATTGCACCGCCGGGGATAAGTTCAACAATACTGTCATTTTCAAGAAGGGCGAGATCTCTTCGGACCGTCATCTCGGAGACGCTGAGCTGTTTCGTCAGTTCCCTGATGCTCACCGCGTTTTTGAACCTGAGGAGATTGATGATTGTTTTGATTCGTTCGTTTTTTTTCAAGTGCGGCTCTCTTTCATCTCCCTGTGCTCATTCTGAATAATGTTAGTATAGCATCATATATCAAGTATGTACATATATTTGTCGGATGGAAGAAAAGGGGTAAATTATCGGTATAACTGGCAATTCATTAAAATTATTCCGGAGGATCGGCCACTATTTTTATAAATTTATAGGCAAGTGAACTTTCAATCGTAAAAGGTCAAACTGATCGGGCTCGCTGACAAGTGTTTTTCCGTTGCAACTGCATGGCGAGCCCATTCTGACGGCCGAAGGCCGGAAGAACACCTGCCTAATGGTTTTTACCGAGATTTTCCAATACTTAATGAGTCATAGATAAGAAAATGATCATTGTCTTTTAAAAAACCTGGTACAAAAAGAAAAGATATCGCTTCGCTAGACCAGAAATTTAATGGATAAAACCATAAAAAAAGATTGACAAAGAATAAAAAAATGTTATAATTACATCATATTTTGATAAAATAAATTACTATTAATCTTTCAATATCAAAAATATGTTAAAAACCGAACAGGCATCTGATAATAGATTGCAGTACGGTACGGACAGTTGAATGTTTTTTTGATGCAGTCGGGAACGAAAAAACAGGTGAAAGGCGGGTAAACAACATGATCGAGTTGCGAACGTTCAGTTTTTTAGACTCTCTTCAGCTGCAGATGGCATCCTTCATTGCCGGCATATCGAAAGGATACTTCCCTGTATCCGGGCAGGCATGCTGTGTTGTTGAGATTTCACCGGGTATCGAGATTAACAGGCTTACCGATATTGCGGTGAAGGCTACCGATGTGAAACCGGGCCTGCAGATTGTCGAGAGGCTTTTCGGCCTGCTGGAAGTGCATTCACATAACCAGGGCGACGCCCGGCAGGCGGGCAGCGCAATTCTGAAGGCAATAGACCTGGTCGAGAGCGATCGCATGAAGCCCAGGGTGCTGACCAGCCAGCTCATCAAGAACATCGACGACCACCATGCCCAGCTCATCAATCGGGTTCGGCACGGTAATATGGTACTCAAGGGGAACACTCTGTATATACTCGAAATCGAACCGGCGGGCTACGCGTACTACGCGGCGAATGAGGCTGAAAAGGCTTCGCATATAAACATCATCGAGGTTGTCGGTTTCGGGCGATACGGGAGGATCTATATAGCTGGAGACGAGTCCGAAGTGCTCGTGTCCAAGGATATCGTCGAGAGCCGTCTTGCAGGCCTCACCGGACGGGAACCTGCTGGAAGGAGTGAATGACTCTCTGAATACGCCAGGAATACGTATTTTGCATGAGGGTATCCCGGGGAATAAACAACTGATATAATTTGTTTCAGGAGTAGTTATACATGATTTCGGTGGTGTTCATTTATGGAGTAGACCCTCTACTCCATATAGAGACTTTTATTACAGGAGAGGATAGATGGCTAATGTGTACACAGATGCGCTCGGAATGATCGAAACGAGAGGTTTCGCTGCAATGGTCGAGGCGTCGGATGCAATGGTAAAAGCTGCTCGCGTTGAGCTTACCTGCTACGAGAAAGTGGGAGGCGGGTACGTTACGGCAATTGTGCGCGGCGATGTTGCTGCCGTCAGGGCGGCGCTTGATGCCGGTGGCAGGGCAGCGGAAAAGGTAGGCGAGGTGATTTCCATCCACATCATTCCACGTCCCCATTCGAACGTGGATGAGGTACTCCCTCTCGGGAGAACTCCGACTGGAAAAGGCCCGAAAAAGGGCAGGGCGAGTGATATGGAAACAGATTGACGTAATTATCATGTGGCATTTTCAATGTTTCGGAGTGTTTGCACTCTCTGCGGTGTATATTGAAATGAGTTGTAACTCTTTTAGGGTGCCGTGCAATTTGAATGCCCTGTGAAAAAGCGATGGATGAATGTCCGCAAAGGGACGGTATCTGAATACGTTTTAAAAATTGCAGAAAGCAAGAATCCCAAAGCAAGGATCCCAATGAGGAATATGCCTATGGTACTTGCAAGAGTTGTTGGAACTGTAGTGTCGACGCGGAAAGAACCCAAAATCGAGGGGATAAAGTTTCTCCTGCTCGAAAAAATCAATCCTGAAACCTTCGAGGGAAAGAAGGACTATGTCGTCGCAATGGACAGTGTCGGTGCAGGCCCCGGCGAGATAGTTTTCTACGTTTCGGGGAGCAGTTCCAGAATGACTGCTGTTACAGAGGGGCGGCCAAGTGATGCAACGATTACCGCGATCGTCGATGCGGTCGATATCGAGGGGAAGTACGTCTACCAGAAGGATAGATAGGGGATCTCATGATATTCGGTATGGTGCGAGGAACGGTGGTGAGCAGCGTAAAAAGTGATTCTACGCAGGGCGCGAAATATCTTCTGATCAACGTATGCAACCAGCATGCAGAGACGAAAGGAGAGTATCTCGTTGCTCTCGATACCGTCGGCGCAGGACCGGGTGAGCTCGTAATCGTATCACAGGGAAGCTCATGCAGGCAGACGGACAGGACGAAGGAGAAGCCGATCGATGCGCTCATCGTCGGTATTGTCGACTTGATCGAGGAGAGAGGCACGGTTGGCTTTAACAAATCGGGTCGTGGTTCAAGAGGATGAGCAATATATGAGTGTGAAGGATGTTTTAAGGAATTTCGGCATTGTATTCAGCAGGGATAATTTTGATTCGGGGTATTTCGAACGGGGTATCGATACCATTATTGTGGACGGTACCGGGTATGAACCCCTGCTGGAGACAGACCGGTTCTTGTTGGAAAGGGAGACCGGGAACATCCTGCGTGGTCTTGAGTATCTGGTCGGGGCCTCGAGTGCAGAGAGGGCTTTCATAGCGGTAAACGAAACCTATTCGAATGCGATATCCTGGTTGCAGGAATCATCTGAAAAAACAGACCGCATCAATGTTTTCCCGATTGGTGATTTTTACCCTGCCGGAGACGAGTGCGTTCTCGTTTACGAAGCAACCGGGCGAATGGTACCGGAAGGCGGTACCGCCGTTGACGCGGCCTGTATTGTTATCGATGTCGAATCCGTGATCAATATAAGCGAGGCTGTCACCAACGATAAACCGGTTACGAAAAATTGGCTGACATGCACGGGATATGTTCACAAGCCATCAATCGTCAGAACGCATATCGGCACACCGCTGGAGGATGTTCTTGCTCTTTGCGGGGGTGCAACGTGTGACGATTTTGGTGTAATAGTCGGAAATCCTCTGACCGGAAGAGTGGAAACCGATATGAAAGCGTCTGTCGAGAAGAAAATGACCGGTATAATCGTTCTTCCAAAGGATCATTCACTCGTTGCAAGAAAAAAAATATCCATTTCATCTATTATCAGGCGGAGCAAATCCATCGGCCGCCAGGGCACGATATGTACTGACCTTTGCCCGAGATATCTTCTCGGTTATGATATCCGGGTGGAATCGATACTGAATCAGGTGAATTACAGGATGGCCGATGTGGATGAATCGGTGATTCGCGGAGTGTTCCTGTGCGGGGAATGCAGACTTTGCGATATGTATTCCTGTGCTCCCGGTGCTATCCTTACCGCCTTTAAAAAAATGCTGAATGAAAAAGGTTATTCACCTGCTTTCCCGAAGAGAACGCTCAGTGCTCATGAGATGAGAGAATACAGGAAGGTACCGAACAGCCGTGTCAATACGAGGCTTCAGATTGATACCTTTATCGAAACCGGGATGATGATGAGGGTTGAAACCAATCCGGTATTGGTTGAAATACCGCTGGAGCAGGCGGGAGTGTATTCGAAGCCGATCGTTTCGGCCGGGGACAGGGTTTCGGAAAAGGAGTGTATTGCAAGGGCTCCTGTGAATGGACGCGGTTCAGATGTGCATGCAAGTATTTCTGGGAAGGTCATTTTCATTGACAGCGAAAGGATTGTGATTGCGCGGTGAAGCTTAAAGAGAATGTATCAGTCATCGGAGCGCTGGAGTTCAACAGTATCGCGGTAGGAACACGGGCGATGGATGAGATTGTCAAAGCCGCACCGGTGTGGATTATGGAGGCGGAGGTCGTTAATCCGGGCAAGTTTTTCGTCCTGTTTACCGGGGATGTAGCTTCCGTTGACGCATCGCTTTCGCGCGGCAAGGCGGTGGGCGGCGGGTATCTGGTCGACGAGCTGTTTATCCCGCGTCTGCATCGGCAGATAATACCGGCAATCAATCGCTCGGTAGAATGTAAGCGGTGGGATGCTGCAGGTATTATCGAATGTTTCTCCCTGATTGCAAGTATCGAAGCAGGTGATATCGCTGCCAAAACGTCGGATGTACTTATCACTGAAATACGACTCTCCTCCGATATGGGTGGAAAATCGTTTGTGAAGATGATGGGTGAAGTGCATGAGATCGAGGTAGCTGTTTCTGCTGGTGTCGAATACATCACGAAGAAGGGGCTTTTATGCACCCGGGTTATTATTCCGAAGCCTCATCCAGATATCAGGCCGTTTTATTAAGTTTTATGGCCTAAATGCTGTATATGAGTGAGAATGTCAGGTGAGAAAGATAGTAGTTGCGGGAAACTGGAAGATGAACACACTTCGTGAAGAAGCGGTGACGCTCATCGACGGGATTTTGCGGGAAGCGGGAAATTTTGGTGATATCGATGTGGTGCTTTTTCCCCCATACCTTTTTCTCGAGATGGCTGTTCAGATGTGCAGAAAAAGCAGTATTCGGATAGGCGCCCAGAATGCTTTTTATGAAGAACAGGGCGCGTATACGGGAGAAATATCGCCTTTCATGTTGAGGGATATCGGCTGCGAATACGTGATACTTGGGCACTCCGAACGGCGGCGTTATTTCGGTGAAACAAACGCAATCATAAACAAAAAGATGAAGAGCTGTATTGAAGCAGGTCTCGCGCCGGTACTCTGTATTGGGGAGACCCTTTATCAAAGACAGCAGGGAAAAACATTCGATATTTTGAACGAGCAGATAGTATACGGCCTTGAGGGGATAGACGGGTCTTTTATTAAAAAAGCGATTATTGCCTATGAGCCGGTATGGGCCATTGGTACGGGTATGAGTGCATCAACGGCCCAGGCGCAGGAGGCGCATGGATATATCCGGAATACGCTTGACAGTTTTACGGACATGGAGACAGCCGGACAGGTACGAATTTTGTATGGGGGGAGCGTCAACCCGAAAAACGCCCGGGAGCTTTTAGAGGAGGACGATATCGACGGTGCGCTTGTCGGCGGAGCATCCCTGAAACCGGAATCATTCTGTGAAATCGTAAAAAGTGGCAAAGTCCCTGACGGGATGTATCCCTGACGGGATGTACCACTGGCAGGACTGAGTATTAAACAGTAACTTGTTCGAAGTTACTTAGAAGTGCACCGGCTGTGCGTATGTTACCCACCCTGCACGCAGAAGGCAGCCGGAAGGGCCGCATATTTGAGGAGTGACCTATGGATTTAACAGAACAGGATATACGATCCATCGTCGAAAAGGTGGTCAGCACAATCGACGTCAGGCCGGATGGTGATACGGTACTGCCCGGGGTATCCGAAGATCAGCCGGGGGTTTTTCAAAGCATGGAAGAGGCGGTGCGGGCGGCCGAAAAGGCGCAAAAAGATCTCATGCGTATGACACTCGAGAAGAGAAGGGAGATCATTACAGGCATTCGAAAAAAGCTTCTTGAAAACCTCGAACAGATGTCGAAGATGGCGGTTGAGGAAGCGACCTTCGGACGGTGGGAAGACAAGGTTTTAAAAAACAGGCTTGCTGTTGAAAAAACACCGGGCGTGGAAGACCTCGAGCCGGTCTCATACACCGACGACCACGGTTTGACACTCGTCGAGAGAGCGCCGTACGGAGTTATCGGGTCGATTACGCCCTGCACCAACCCGACGGAGTCCATCATAAATAATGGAATCAGCATGGTTGCAGGCGGCAATTCGGTTGTGTTCAACCCGCATCCTGCGGCAAAAAAGACCTCAAATTACGTGATAGCCCTGATAAACAGAGCCGTGATCGAAGCCGGGGGACCCCTGAATTTGTTCTGTACCATCGCCGCTCCGACTATCGAATCGGCGCAGTCCATGATGAAACATCCGAAGATCCGGCTGCTTGTGGTAACCGGTGGACCGGCAGTGGTGAGGGCTGCGCTCGACAGCGGGAAGAAGGTAATCGCCGCAGGGCCCGGCAATCCGCCGTGTGTGGTGGATGAAACAGCCGACATAGCGAAGGCAGGCAGAGATATAGTTCGGGGTGCGAGCATCGATAACAATATCATATGCGTGTGTGAAAAGGAGATACTCGCGGTAAACAGCATTGCGGACGAACTGAAGGAAGCTATGAAGCAAAACGGCGCCTACGAGCTCAACAGGGGCCAGATCGATGAGGTCACGAAGCTCGTAATCGACGATCCAGGTGGTCCCGGGCATGAGGGGGCTGCCAACAAAAAGTATGTGGGCAGGGATGCATCGGTCATTGCGGGGGCGGTCGGTCTCAAGGTGTCGCCCGATACGAGGCTTCTGCTGTGCGAGGTTGACAAAGACCATCCGCTCGTGTGGACGGAGCAGCTCATGCCGGTTATTCCCCTCGTGCGGATGAGCAGCGCGGACGAGGCCATAGATTTTGCCGTGCAGTGCGAGCACGGGTTCAGGCATACGGCAAGTATTCACTCAAAGAACGTTGAAAGACTCAGCAGGATGGCGAAGGTAATGGACTGTTCACTGTTCGTGAAGAACGGGCCAAATTACAGCGGCATGGGGTTCGGCGGTGCGGGGTTTACCTCGTTTACCATCGCAAGCCCAACAGGCGAAGGATTGACGAGGGCACGGACGTTTACAAGGGAGCGGCGCTGTTCACTGATCGATTATTTCAGGATTGTATAGCGTGGAGGGAGCCTATGAAACTCGGCAGGGTCATCGGCAATGTCGTGTGCACGCAGAAGGTTGATTCGCTCGACGGCATCAAACTCCTTCTGGTACAGCCGCTTGATGAACATCTTAAGGAAGCTGGAGAGGCGATCGTCGCCTGCGACACGGTTCAGGCCGGTATGGACGATATTGTCTTTTATGAAGGTGGGCGTGAAGCTGCACTTGGGCTTGAAAACTGGTTCAATCCGTCGGATGCAACCGTAATGGGTATCGTCGATCACGTGCACATCGAGGAATAACATGATCTTGGGCAGGGTTATCGGAAACGTCGTTTCGACAATAAAGCTCGATATCTACAGAGGATATAAAATAGTCGTCGTTCGTCCGGTCGATCCGCGGGGCAGGCCTTCTGGAAAGACGGTACTTGCGATCGATACGGTTCAGGCCGGTGTCGGGGATACCGTCCTTATCATAGACGAGGGCAATTCGGCCCGTGTCATCATAAACGATAAAATGGCGCCGGTTCGTTGTGTGGTTGCAGGAATTGTGGATGATGTGCTGCTGCAGGTTGCTGAATAGAGGAGATACTCCACTGATTGCCGCCGGTGGTGGCAGTGGGATAGAATGCATTCAGGTGAGAAATAAAATTCTGCTATAAAAGACAGGGATATGGATGAATAATAGAATCATAGAAAACGTGACGAGCAGCCTCCATGCAATGACTGCTCCTGTAGTTCAACCTGAAAACGGCACAAACACGAAAGATAACATCAGGCGGGTCGCCCTGGGGTCGGATCACGGCGGATTCGAGGCAAAAGAGATCATAAAAACCTATCTTGGAAATCTTGGATACCACGTAACTGATGTAGGATCGAACAGCAAGGAGAGCGTCGATTACCCCGACTTTGCCCTGTTGGTCGCGAAAAAGGTCGCAAGCAGTGAGTGCGAGCGGGGTATTATGATAGACGGTGCCGGTATTGGCTCATCGATGGCGTGCAACAAGGTGAAGGGCATCAGAGCGGCGATGTGCTACAACATAAAAACGGTTATCAACAGCAGGGAGCACAATAATGCGAACGTGCTGACCCTCGGCGGACCGCTTCATACGCCTGATGAACTCTGTGAAATGGTGAAGGTATGGCTCGAAACGAGGTTTGCGGGCGGAAGGCACTGGCGGCGTGTAAACAAGATCATGGAGATCGAACGGGGAAGATGAAGCATCGAATTTTCATTTGACCAACGGTGGAAGAGGCAGGCTTGGTTCGGCCCAGTGTAACCCCGGGATTCTGTTGTGAATAATCGTTGATGTTTATTGTTTAAAAATCTCTGGTATCAAGAGGAAACCGGTATGGATCAGAAAGAGCTTGTAAACCGGATAGTGAAAGAGGTTATGGACAGGCTTTCGCAGGGGAACACTGCACGAACAGCAGCACCTGCAAATGATAGTTCGACGCAATCGGGTATCGTCATTAACGTTCCTGCCGACCTGGCGCCCTATATCGATCACACTCTTTTGAAGCAGGATGCGACAAAAGAACAGATAGAAAAGATCTGCAGAGAGGCGATCGAGTATCACTTCTTTGCCGTATGCATCAATTCAACATGGGTGTCTCTGTGTGCGAAACTGCTCCGGGGATCGGGTGTAAAGATAGCAAGCGTTATAGGTTTTCCCCTGGGAGCGATGGACAGCAGGGCGAAGGCATTTGAAACCAGTTATGCAATAGAAAACGGTGCTTCTGAAATCGACATGGTTTTAAACGTGGGTGCCCTGAAGGCACGGGAGCTCAAGACCGTTGAAGGGGATATCCGCGCCGTCCGCCGAGCCTGTCGGGGAACCACCCTTCTCAAGGTTATTATCGAAACATGCCTTCTGACGGATGAAGAGAAGGTTCTGGCCTGTGAGATAGCGAAGAAGGCGGGAGCCGATTACGTAAAGACGTCCACCGGTTTTTCGAAGGCCGGGGCGACCGCGCAGGATGTCGCACTGATGCGCAGAATAGTCGGCCCCAACATCGGTGTGAAAGCTGCCGGTGGTATTCGGAGCTTTGAGGACGCAAAGCTCATGATACACTCGGGCGCAACCAGGCTTGGAATGAGCGCCAGTGTGCAGGTCGTTACCGGCACCGCCTGATCCGGACTAGCCGGAGATAAAAGTTAAAATTCATACTGAACACACTCAAGCCGAATTGCTCGATGAACTATACAGGATCAATATGTAAACTGGAAACCTGCTGTGACTCCGATACCGCCCGGTTTGTTCCATCCGTATATATCCGTGGTCTCGCCTGCCTGTACTGTCATAAAGCTGAGCACCTTTAACCCTTCATAGATATTCCAGTTTATCCCTGCTGTGATAAGCGCTGACAGATCAACAGGAGAAACGATGTTTCTGAGTATTAGGCTGAGGGAATCGTTTACAGACCAGGAAATTTCAGGATAGAGCATGAGAGCATATTCTACATCTTCTGTGCTGCTGTTTTTTTCAGACCAGGATGCATCGGGGATGAAAAGGCCTTCTAGCCTGAAAAAGAGAGAGGTGCCGTGCAATAAATCCTGCATATGATATATTCCCCAGCTGAGGTGCAGGCTCTCCCGAAGAACAGAAACATCCGGGGACTCAGTGGGGATTGAGACCGATGCTGAGAGATGCCAGTCTACAAGCAGGTGCCCCTGAAAACTGAGGTAGGGTTTGTGCGCAGCTTCAATTCCGCCGTACAGGTATCCTCCTTCTGTTTTGATCCCATGGATTCTTGTTACAACCCTTCCGCCTGCCTGCGTATCGCTGATATGCGGTGGCAGTACATCAGTATTGTCTGTGAGCTCGGAGAGGCTGAGCTCCGGCGCCAGGAGAATGGTTTCAAGAAACGAGTAGGTTCCAAGGGGAACAAAGACAGAGGTCAGCCATGCAGCATCATCCCTTAATTCCTCGGCTGTCATATCAAGAGATAGAGCGGACGCTCCGAAGATAACATCCCCCGCATTATAGAAAAATCCCTCGCCCCATGAGACCCTGGCCTTTCCCAGTGTGGCCCTGAATCCGGGGAAGCGAACCTTAATTAACGCACGTGATATATCAAAAATAGCAGTGTCGGCTACCTGCGCATCAAGTGAGAGCTGTGCCTTAACGTTTTTATTCTTTACTGCCTTGAAGGTGAGCCTGCCGGTACCCAGGCCGGAGAGGCTCCAGTAATCCTCGTCCATCCTGGCAAGGGTATTCAGCAGGGTGAGTTTTATCGAGGTCGACATCTCGGCATTGAGCATCAGAGCTGTGAAAATTGTTAAAATGCCTGTGAGCAGCAGTTTTTTTACCATGTCAGTTCTTCCAGAGAAAAGATGTCCGGATCAAGGTGAAGATTGATCTTGATATCATTGATAAAAAATTCAGTACTGGAATTTTTTTTCAATGCATCTTTCAGTACCATATGAAAGGGGATGTTCTTCCCCGACACCTGGCGAATATCATCGATCGATATTTCCTTGAGTAATTTTCCGGAACGCGAGAATTTGTGGACTTGCCGGTACATGAAGAGCTCTTTATCAATCCACATAATCTCTTTGTAATAGGGGACATCACTGCTTTTCGCCTCAAGGCTCACTTTGTAACAGGGTGCCCCGTCTACCTCTTTGATTCCTTCGAGGTTTACCCTGTACGATTGAAGCAGGCTCTTATCACCGGTCATATCCTCATAGGACATATCGGAGCCCAGCACCGATTCTTTGAGCGCAGCGCCCTGCATCCGTATGAGCTCCTCAGCATCAGGGTAATAGAGGTAGATCTCGTTGCTGGTGCGAAGTATCTTCATCCCTTCCTCCTCCGCACTGGTGAACTCAATGAGCATGGTATCTGCGCCCTTCGAATGTGAGATAAAGGTAGTTTTTTTTGTGCCGAAACGGTCATGGATAATCAGGTAGCCGTCGGTCCATGCTGTATTGATGACCGTGTTCTTCTCCAGTTTTTTTACAACATCCTCGGCTGAAATGGCTGAAACAGAGACCGGTATTGCGAAGGTTGCTATAACGGCAAGAAAAACTCTTTTCATCATAACGCCTCCATACTGTTATATGTTTCTCAGTGCTTCTACAGGTTTCACCCTTGCCGCTTTGATGGAGGGAAGAAGCGTGGCCAGGGATGCCATACATAACGAGTAGACAAATACAAGGGCAGTCGATTTGAGATTCAGTGCAGGATAGATACTGTTAGATATTTCCATGCTGACCCCTTCCATCGCTTTGCCGAATTGTATTCCTGCAACAGAGAACGGCAGTGTTATGCCGATACCAAGAATTACTCCAATCAGCGAGCCTGCTGTACTCAAGAATACTGTCTCGATAAAGAATAGCCGGACAATTTCCCCGCCTGTCATGCCCATGGCGCCAATTGTGCCGATCTCCCTCTTCCTCTCATGGATAACCATCATTGTCGTATTGATTATGACTGAGCTTGCAAGAATAAAGAAAAAAAGAGCAATAAAATTATACATAGAAGAAGCCGTTTCAATAAAAGAGTAGGATGAGGGGATTTCTTTCCATGATTTAATCTCCAGTTCCTCTCTTCCAGCGGCATGAAATGCTGTGTTGAGCTGCCCGGCAACTTTGAAGCTGGATGCCCCCTTTTTCAGTTTCATGATAATTTCAGTAACCGAATCGCCCATGCGGAGGAGCTTCTGGGCTCGGTCCAGCGGAACAAGCAGATACTTTTTATTAAACGCCTCTACCGGAAAGCTCGCAATACCCGTTATGCGCAGTGTGACTGCATTTGACCCGCGCCGCATTGTGGTGGCAAGTATGGTAATTTTATCGCCTGTGGTTACCCCTATTTCCCGGGCAAGGTCAACGCCGAGAATTGTCTCTTTTTTGCCCGCCTCAGGAAGGCGGCCCTTTATAATATGGCTCTCAATATCCTGATAGGTTTTCTCCAGCTGAAAGTCCACTCCCATACCGATAGCCCTGTAGATCTCTGCATTTCTATAAATTCCGGCAGGGAAGTGTATCCTTGGCGACACTGTTTTGATGGAGTCATTTCGCTCGATCTCTTTTATTATTTCCGTATAATTTTCTATTCGCAGGTGGAGTGGATTGAAGTATTCGTATTTGCCGTAGTCACTGTGGCGAACTCGTATCTCCCCTGTATAATAGGTGTGCAGGTTACCTGTAAGGTCATTTTTCATCCCCTCAAGGAACGAGAAGAGGAAAACAATGCTCATAGCAGCCAGGGCTATTGCTGTGATCGAAAGAATGCTCCGCCTCTTGTTTCGCATTATATTACGGGCGGCAATAGATGCAAGTTTCATACAATCCTCCCTTATTGTTGTCCAGCCGTAGAGCGGCATGATAATTTTTTATGCCTATGATATAGGATAGCACCTACGGTACTCGACAGCACCTTCGGTCTCTATAACCGTGGCTATAGTGCCCGTGGTATATGCTGCTCACACACATCAATACCTGAGGCAGTCGGTTATGGTCATTTTCAGTGCACGCCTGGTGGGGAAGAAGGTAACTGCCACAGACAGTATGATCCCAAAGAAAAAAGCATATACCAGAGCCTCAGGATGCCAGGCGCCACGGGAGATACCTGCTATTCGGTAGCCTATATCCATGTTTCTCGACATGAAGGTGAGGTCTATCCCCCGGTTGACAATCCAGAAACAGAGAATAACCCCCAGGAGAATTCCTAACACAGAGCCTATGAGCCCGATCCCCCCGGACTCAAAAAGAAAGGCAAGCCTGATCTGCGAATCTTTCATGCCCAGGGCGCGCATCATCCCGAGTTCCCTGAACCGTTCGTAAATGGCCATAAGCATGGTATTGGAGACGCCGACAGCAGCAATGACGAATACCAGAAAGAGTATCATACGGGTTGCCGACTGCTTCATGCCGGCCAGGGCAACAAAATCACCGGCAAGCGTTTTCCAGCTCAAGATTTCGAGCCCGGGGAAATCATCGTCAAGTTTTTCTTCTAAACTCGATGCAAGCAGGTCTGCATCCGCACGCTCGGGGAATTTGAGATCGACCTCTGTAACAGCACCATGCATTTCAAGGTACCTATCAGCAGTATCCAGGGGCAGGAATATGGAGCTCCTGTTGATAACAGGATTGGGACAGTCGATGATACCGACGATATCCACGTCGATGGTCTGGACGTAGCCGTCCCTCGTCGTGGTTATAATAGTCAAGGGATACCCGACTTCAGCTCCAAGGTCTTCTGCCATCCAGGCTCCCATAAGAATACCCTCCTCACCGGACTTTAAGAAGCGTCCCTCCTTTATCGTTTCATTGAATTTGAACACACGGTTGTCCTTTTCAGGGTCAATGGCAAATATCTTTACAGGAATGGATCCATCCTGCTCAAAGGGGTTTTCTCGTACTATCAATTCCCCTCCGAATACGGTTCGAGGCGCTGAAGGTATCTTCAGCTCCTGCAGCCGTGCGGCCACTGTCTCAGGATTCTCGATTACATATTTCAGGGGAAGCTGGTCTTTCTCTTCCCAGTACTGTTGATTAAGAACCCTGGCAGAGCTTGTTTCATACCAGATGAGGTTGCGCTCCGATTCTCTTTGAGCCCCCAGGAGCCAGGAGTCTATAAAAATAAAGGTAGCAAGACCCACCGCAATAGCTGAGGAAGTGATTATAGTTCGTCTTTTATGCCTGGAGAGATTCTTCCAGGCGAGGCCAATCAGGAATTTCATTTCTATCTCCTCTCATCCGCGCTGATCTCGCCGTCATGGAGATTTACAAGCCGGTGGGCAAAATCCATCACCATTGAATCATGTGTTGAGAAAATGAAGGTCGTGTTGCGCCGTGCATTCATATCCTCCATGAGTTCCAGGATCGAACCCCCGGTTTTGGAATCGAGATTGGCTGTCGGTTCATCTGCCAGAACGATAGCAGGCTCTTTGACCAGGGCCCGTGCAATCGCCACTCTCTGCTGCTGGCCTCCTGAAAGCCTGGCCGGAACACTGTTCTCTCTGTCTGAAAGTCCGACCTCAGAGAGCAGTGCCATGCTCCTCTTCCTTATTTCTTTTGTATTCATTCCTAAGAGAGAGAGCGCAAAAGAAACATTTTCATATGCAGTCAGCACCGGTATAAGGTTAAAGGTCTGAAATACAAACCCCAGCTTCTCTCTTCGAAAGAAGGCAAGCTCTCTATTTCCTTTGGCTGAAACCGCCTGGCCGTTGATGAATATTTCACCGGAGTCCGCACGATCAATACAGCCTATAAGATTTAAAAGTGTTGTTTTTCCAGATCCCGAGGGCCCGGCGATAGAGATGAATTCTCCCTGGTCAATCTCAAGAGATACCCCCCTGAGCGCCTTGACAACGGTATCTCCTGTTTGGTAGTTTCGTTTTACATTCTCAACCTTTATCATCTTTCCCTCTCCTCTGCACTTTGTTCCTCTCGAAAAAATGTATTCAGCATGTTCGTGTCAAACAGCTTCAAAGAACCCTCTTCAGCTCCCACTATTCTTTCAATGGTGTTTTCATACATCTTTATCTTTGCCTCCAGAATTTTCCGGCTTGATGGTTTTTTATCAAGCTCCAGCAAAAGCCTGGAAATATTTTCACCCATGCATGTGCCCAGCTGAATAATCAACTCACCGGCATCATCGGGGAAGGGTGTGTTGAAAGTGCCCTCCCTGACTCCCTGCCGTACGATGCGTGAAAACAGAGAACCAAACTTTTCGAGGAATTTTATATTCATCTTATAACGAGTAATCAGATTCTCATCCCGGTACAGGACATTTGCAACCTGAAACACTAGCTCCATGTTTTTCAGTTTAATTGTTCCTATTGTGTTAAAAAGGCCCCTGAGTTTTTCTATAGAGTCGGTTTCGGCTTCAATTATCGGTCGTACAGCCGTCATCATTTGATACACCATCCTGTCGACCAGACTATCGAGCAGGTCAAGCTTGGATTTAAAGTAGTAATAGAAGGTGCCCTTTGCAATTCCCGCCTCATTAATGATGGCATCGACCGTTGTCCGGTCATACCCGGTGCTGTAGAAAAGCTTCCGGGCTGTATCGAGGATTTCATTTTTTCTAACGGTATACTCCTTTACAACGCGCATTATATATCTCCATACAGGGTTCATGTATCGACTGACGGTCAGTCTATAAAATATAGGACAAATACATCTTTGTGTCAAGCGATTTTTTCATTTTTCATTTTCAATGGGGAACCATTCCGAAGATTATCCCGTCCCTGGGTGCAATCATTCGGCAGTATTACCCTTGCCTTTGACACAAGGGTAACATCATTATTATATATGCTGTATGACTCCAGTGGAGGCAGGGATGGCGCGTGCTGATAACCGTATTTACCTCGATTATGCGGCGACGACACCCGTCGACCAGTCAGTTGTCGAAGCCATGAAACCGTATCAAAATGAGATTTTCGGAAACCCGGCATCCATCCATTCGTTCGGCCAGGAGGCTCGTGCTGCGGTTGAACAAGCACGGGAGGATATTGCATGGCATATCGGCGCGAATCCCGATGAAATCATCTTTACCGGAGGGGGAACCGAGAGCAACAACCTCGCAATTCAGGGCGCAGCATATAAACACGGGAAACGGGGGTCCCACATCGTGACCTCGGCGATCGAACATCATTCCGTGCTCAACTGCTGCCGGTTTCTCGAGCACGCGGGATTCAGGGTTACGTATGTAGGTGTGGATGAAGACGGTCTGGTCGATCCGGACGATGTGAAAAGGGCAATGGAAGACGATACCATCCTCGTTTCAATAATGCATGCGAACAATGAAATCGGAACCATACAGCCGATTGGAGAGATAGGGGAAATCGCCAGTGAGAGAGGTGTTCTCTTTCACGTAGATGCGGTTCAGAGTTTCGGGCATCTTCCCATAAATATCGGCGCACTTAAAATCGACCTGCTCAGCGCATCGGCGCATAAACTGTACGGCCCGAAGGGTGTCGGAATATTGTTTGTTCGAAGAAAGGCTGCTATCCGGCCGCTTGTGCACGGTGGTGACCAGGAGCTGGGTCTTCGCCCCTCGACGCACAATGTACCGGCCATCGTCGGGTTCGCTGAGGCGGTGCGCATTGCGCAGGAAGTCATGGGAAAAGAGGCTGAAAAGATCGCTATGCTCCGTGATGCACTTATAGAGGGTATTCTGGAAAAAATTGAGGGTGCGGTGCTCAACGGGCATCCGAAAAAGAGGCTGCACAACAACGTTAACGTCTCATTCGAATATATCGACGGGGAGTCGCTGCTTGTTGGGCTGGACATGGCTGGTATTGCGTGTTCTACGGGATCTGCCTGCAGCTTTGCGACACTTGAACCATCCCATGTGCTGTTAGCCCTCGGCGTCGAGCTGGGCGCGGTACAAAGTGCCGTCAGGTTCTCCCTTGGAAGGTACACGACTAAAATTGAGATAAACCAGGTGCTTGATATACTTTCCGGAATTATCCGGAGGATGCGAGAGACATCACCCTTTTATCGTTGGAGGCACGGATAGAAGGGCAGCCGGGGCAGTGAGGATATGCACCGCATGTGTCGATCGGCCGACCAGTTCAAAAAAACAGGATATAGAGAGCGGGATTATGAATAAAACGGTTCTCGTCGCAATGAGTGGTGGTGTCGATTCATCGGTTGCAGCCGCGCTCCTCAGGGAACAGGGATACAGAGTAATCGGTATCACCATGCAGCTTTTGCCGAAGGTGTTCAACAGTACCGAAAACACCGAGAGCTGCTGCGGCGTGAGAAGTATACGGGATGCTCAGCAGGTGGCGGCATATCTCAGGATACCGCATTATGTGCTCAATATGCGCGAACAGTTTCAAAAGCTTGTGATCGATAATTTTACCGATGAGTATCAAAGCGGAAAAACACCGAATCCCTGTATCCGCTGTAACCATTTCATCAAGTTCGGCATGCTGCTGAAGAAGGCTGATGAGCTGAACGCCGACTTTATTGCAACAGGCCATTATGCCCGGATAGAATTCGACGAAGCCAGGGAGGAGTATCTTTTAAAAAAAGGAGTAGATCCTGAAAAAGATCAGTCGTACTTCCTCTACGTTATGACACAGCCGGTATTGAAACGGACCCTCATGCCGCTCGGACAGTTCAGGAAAACCGACGTTCGGGAGCTTGCAAGGAATATGAATCTCCGCGTATCCGCCAAGCCTGAATCCCAGGAAATCTGCTTCATCGAGGGGAAGAACTACCGACGGTTTTTTGAACGGTACAGCCCCGAACTGCTTTCGCCGGGTCCTATTAAATCTGAAGAAGGTCAGGTGCTCGGCACGCATACGGGAATTATGTGTTACACAGTTGGACAGAGAAGGGGCCTTGGCATCTCTTCACATTCCCCCCAGTATGTGAAAAAAATTGACCGTACGAGAAACACGATAACGGT
>Ga0307436_1000028_pt1 | contig 62661 bp, 53 predicted proteins | sample SalMarWE160440MG_FD_202513 | JGI IMG/M metagenome (GOLD analysis project Ga0307436, IMG submission 202513) | Salt marsh sediment microbial communities from the Plum Island Ecosystem LTER, Massachusetts, United States - WE1604-40 | ecosystem: Environmental > Aquatic > Marine > Intertidal zone >...
GCACCAGGTTCGATAACGGCTCCGGAGAAATGACCACACCGGCGGCATGGGTTGACGGATGACGAACGAGCCTTTCAAGGCGTTTCGATATGTTAAAGAGCCTCTCCACCCGTGTGTCGTTTGCAATCCGGTTCCGCAGTTCACCGGAGGAGTCTATCGCCTCCTCGATGGTAATATCCTGCCGGGACGGTATCAGCTTTGCAAGAGCATCTGCCTCATCAATAGGAATATCTGTGGCCCGGGCCACATCTCTCACCACTGCCCTCGCCTTCATTGCCCCGAATGTTATGATCTGCGCGACCCGGTCCTGCCGGTACTTCTCACGCACATACTGAATAACCTCATCCCGTCTATCCCCGTCGAAATCGATATCTATATCGGGCATAGAAATCCGCGACTGATTTAAAAAGCGCTCGAATATCAGACCGTACTTCAAGGGGTCGACATCCGTTATACCAAGCGCGAAAGCAACTATAGACCCCGCGGCACTACCGCGCCCCGGGCCGACGGCAATCCCCCGATTTTTTGCAAATCGGATAAAATCCCAAACAATGAGAAAGTATGTGCTGAAGCCCATAGAGCGGATAACCTCGAGCTCGTTCTGTACCCTGTTTTGAATCTCTTTCGTATTTTTCGGATACAGCTTTTCGATACCCTCAACGGCAAGTTTTTTCAAATAAGAATCTGCCGTGTATCCTTCCGGAATCGGAAAGTGCGGAAGTTTGTATTTCCCGAGGTCGAGCTTGAGATTGCACTTTTCCGTTATTTCGATAGTGTTCCTGATTGCCTGTGGGCACTTTTCGAATAGTGCCGTCATCTCCTGGGGCGATCGAAAGTAAAATTGGTCGGATTTAAACTTCAGGCGTTTCGTTTCCTGTACGGTTTTACCCGTCTGTATGCAGAGGAGAACATCGTGGTACTGTGCATCAGATTTTTCGAGGTAGTGTACGTCATTTGTCGCGACCACCTGTATGTCCATCCCGGCACCCAGGTTCAGGAGCCCCCTGTTCACCGCAGCCTGCTCTTCCAGACCATTGTCCATAAGCTCGAAGTAGTAGTTGTCTTTGCCGAATATATCTCTGTATACACCGGCCCTCTTTTGCGCTTCTTCGTCTTTTCCCTGTCGAAGAAGTACGGGTATCTCACCGCCGAGACAGGAGCTTAAACATATCAATCCCTTTGATTTTGTTGAAAGGAGATCGATGTCAATTCTTGGCTTGTAGTAGAACCCTTCGAGGTACGCAGCAGATGAGAGGTTGAGAAGGTTCCTGTACCCCTCCTCATCCCCGGCAAGCAGAATAAGATGGTAGGGTTTATCCCTCGTTCCTCTTTTATGCATCGAGTCGGGAGCGATATAGAACTCTTCCCCGATTATTGGCTTCAAGCCCCGATGCATTGCCTTCTTGTAGAATTCCAGCGCGCCGAACATGTTTCCATGATCGGTCAGCGCGAGGGCCGGCATATGATAGTACAGCGCTCTTTCAATTAAATCATCGATCTTCGTCGAACCGTCGAGAATTGAGTATTCAGAATGGGTATGAAGATGGACAAAAGGTGCATGCTCAATCATAACTGTACCTCAAGACCCTCCCGCGCCATAAAAACCTCAATGCTGTGGCTTTTTATTCTGGCCGCACGCTCCTGAGCGGCTTTTTCGATACGGGCAAGCTCCCGGTCGCCCCGCATCGGATCGTGGTGAAAGAGCGCAACCCTTTTCACTCCCGCTTTAATGGTGTTCAACAGAACATGCTCTATCGGCGAGTGGCCCCATCCGATCTTCGAATCTCTGTACTCTTTATCCGTGTACTGCGCATCATGAACGACGAGATCGGATCCCCTGATAAAATCCAGGACTCTCCTGTTGTTCAAATTGGCCGCCTTTTCACCCTCGATCTTCGCATCAAGATCAAAATCCTCATCCCCGGGGTCTCCGTCAAAGAGGTTCCTGAAAGGTTCGGTATCATAGGCAGTTGTAAAAACTGCATCGTCCGCTTCAATCCTGTAACCGAGGTCGATAATGGGATGGTTGAGTATTTTAGTTGTAATTTTGACTCCACCTTCGAGGTTGTAGGTCCCCTCCTTCAGCAGCTCATATGTAATATCTGCGGCAAGTTCATCAGCACGCAGGGGAAAATAGTTGTAGGACATCTGAAGTGCGAATATCTTTTCCAGGCCTTCTTCACCTATGTTAACGGGTCCGTGCACCCTGATTTTATTGCCGGGAATGAATACAGGAGTAAAAAACGGAAACCCCATAATATGATCCCAGTGGGTATGACTTACAAAGAGGTCGATGTCAAGAGGGCCGTTTTTCATATCATTGGCGACGAGATAGTTGCCGAGACCTCTTATTCCACTACCGGCCCCTATAACAATCACTTTTCCGCTCTCCAGCCTGACCTCGATACACGTCGTATTGCCTCCATATTTAACCGTGTCCGGGCCCGGTGTGGGAATCGAGCCACGCACACCCCAGAACTTGATCTTCATTTCTATTACTCCTGATGGTTTGCTATAACGATGTAAACTATGCGGTTCACGGAAGCCGATACCCTGAGAGTTTTCCGTGCTAGGATACCTGCAAAAAAACCGAAGCCTTTTCAATCTCTGCCGAGATCGTATCGAAAAGGTCGTCTAGATAATTTTCGGTAATACCGATCATATCAAGGATGTTGGCATCAATATCTCCGGAGAACCTGTTTCCGGCAAATCCGATTTCGTTCAGATTGCAGTACAGGTTTGCTATATATACCGCAGCCACTACCTTGTATGTATCCCCGGTGACCTGGTTGGGGTCGTGATGGTACAGAATTGCATCAGAAGTTTCATCGGACAGATGCCATTTCTCAGCAATCATCTTGCCTACATCCGTGTGCGTTGTGCCGAGATTCTCCAATTCTGTCTGAAGCAGTGTAACCTTCTTTATATCCGCACTCCGTATGGCCGTCACATAGGTTTCGCTGAAGATATCATTGAGCGGTATCTTCCCTATATCATGCAGCAGTCCACTGATAAAGAATTCCTCCCTCAGATTCGAAACAATCCCGATTTTCTCTGCTATAAGTTTCGAAGCCACACCGACGCCGATTGAATGCCGCCAGAAGCCATCCACATTCAGTGACTTGAACTGTGATTTCTGCTTCATCTTGCCCAGCACTGCAGTCGAGAGCGCAAGGTTCTTGATAGTATTGATTCCAAGCATGATGATTGCGGTTACCAGTGATGTAACTTTATTCGAGAGACCGTAGTACGCGGAATTGACGAGTTTTAGAACCCTGCCCATCAACACGGGATCCAGGTTAATCACCTTGTTGAGGTCTTTTGCGGTAACCTGCGGATTCCTCGTTACTTCCAGGATCTTGGCGACCGTTATTGAGAGGGAGGGCATGGAATCTATGTATCGGTTGAGCCGGACAAGAGTTTTATGTTCCATAAGGGCTAAATTATAAAGGAATATCATGAAATGACAAGTAAAAGTTATCCTGATGCGTGGATGGCATTACTGTATGTCGAGCACATAGCGGTACAGGCATGCGTAGAGGGACTGGCATCTCAGACAATCATCCGCAGACGGATTGAATGAGTCCGGTGCGCACATCTCGCGGAAATGAAAATTATACGCCTCTCTGAGCTTGTCTAAAAATCGTTCTTCAGACTGGGTAAGATGTGTTCCGTCATCCAGTTTCCGTTTGATCAGCCTTGCCTGTGCAATAACATTTGCCTTGTCACGATCTGTCACAAGGTGAAGCCGCTTTGTAATACCCGGCCCGCTTCGTTTACTTGTGACCCGGTTACCCCGAAGTTTTTTCCCCGGATGGGAGACTCTTATTCTCCATACATAGTATATATACCCGAACAACAGACCGGCAAGATGCGTAAAATGACCGATACCCTGCATCGTCCCTGTTAAAATCATCACGAGCTCAATGCCGCCGAAAATGAATGCCGCGTATTTAGCCCGTACCGGTATGAAGAAGAAAAGGAGAAGCATAGCATCCGGAAATTCGAGCCCGAAAGCAAGCACAACTCCAAAGATTGCGCCTGAAGCCCCAATTGTGGGGATAAAGGGGTTTCGAAAGAGGTTCCATACAAATGTAATGATGCCCGCACCCACACCGGAGAACAGATAGAAGAAGAGGAACTCCTGGTTTCCCCACCTGTCCTCGAGCGGCTTACCGAACAGGTACAACGCATACATATTGAAAAAAAGGTGGAAAAACCCTCCATGCAGGAACATATAGGTAAATATCTGCCACACCCATCCCAATTTCACGATCAATGCGGGGAAAAGTGAAAAAAGGGTGATGAAGAGGCCATAACGTCTGAAAATACCGGCGAGTGTTTCACCTGATTTTCCTGTCAGGTTGAGCAGTCTCGCCGGAACAGAGACATTGAGTACCTGAGTAAACAGGAACACCACCACATTTACAATAACAAGTGTAAGCACCATGCTTTTGATATTCATCGAGAATCTGACTGACCGCATTATTCTCATGCACCTCTGTGTATAAGATGTGTATAACTTCCTGCAGATTAAAACGTGCCCGGCTGAACCCGCTTTTAACGTAAAACAGCAATCGACAGCATAAATAAAGTGTCTTAACCTTACGCCAAATTGCATATAAAGATTTATTTTAGCGTAATAATGTCAATAATAATAATAAGAAAAGCCTATCTTTTTTAATAATAAACAGTTAAGGTGTTATAGAAATTATTGTAAGCTTCTTTTTATATGAAAAAAATCGCCGCTGTAGCACAGCTGATCCGATCCATACACAATAAACTCAAAAACACAATGTGGAAAACCTGTTTATTCAATTCGGATAAAATCGAAATCCTCGAGCTGTTTCAATTCCAGGAGTCCGAGAATATTTTTTGAAGCAGGGTCAGGGTAATCATGAAGATACACAACCCGTTTGATACCTGCATTCACAATGCTCTTGGCACACCATGAACAGGGGAGATGCGTCGTGTATACCGCTGCCCCCTCTATCGAAATGCCGTATCGCGCCGCAAAGTTAATCGCATTCTGCTCGGCATGGGCTCCCCGACAGAGTTCCGATCGCTCGCCGGACGGAACCCCCTCTCTCGCACATCCAATATCGAGGCAATGCGGCATGCCCTGTGGTGCTCCGTTGTATCCTGCAGATACTATCTGTTTACCCTTAACAATTACGCACCCCACTCTGCGCCTCAGGCAGGTCGTTCGCGTCGACACCATCGCCGCAATATTCATGAAATAGGATTCTATATCCGGTCTCTGGTGGGGTGGAGCCTTCTGATTGGACAGCTGTTTCACAGAGTATAATCCTGCGGATGTGGGAATCAACCTGACGCGGGTTTTTTTACTGCATGGGAAACTGTTATATATCCCCTGTTTGCCCCGGGGACTGCTCCCTTCACCAGAATGATATTTTTTTCCGGTCTTATATCGGCAATCAGGAGATTCTGCACGGTTATTCTGCTTCCCCCGTATCTTCCCGGCATTTTTTTCCCCTTGAACACCCGGGCTGGATACGCAGAAGCGCCTATTGAACCTCCATGGCGGAAAAATTCATGAGTTCCATGGCTGCTCTTTGCACCGGCCATACCGTATTTTTTAATAACACCGGCGAAACCCCTTCCTTTGGAATTTCCCGAAATATCCACATACTCACCGGCTTTAAAAATATCACCAGGGACGATTTCCTGTCCGATTTCGAACGCATCAAGCTCCGCCCTGCTGATCCGGGTCTCTTTGAGCAACTTCCTGGGGGAGACTGAAGCCTTCTTGTACAAACCGAGCTTGCCCCTGGAAACTCTCGATTCCTTTACATCGCCATACCCGAGTACAAGGGCATTATACCCGTCTTTTTCATCCATTTTCTTATTGATGACAGTACATGGACCAACCCTGACAACAGTGACAGGGATAACCTCTCCATTCTCACTGAACGTCTGCGTCATACCGATTTTATTTCCCATCATCTTGATTCTCATAGTCTACTCCTAACAAGATACCGTGTTTCATCGGTATGGACTTGTTTAAAACAACCTGCTATCCGGCAGCTGGCATAATCAATATAACAACAATAGATGTGTTGAGCAAGAAATTACGTGGAGCTACTGGACAATAAACCGGTAGTTGTCACTGAGTTTGTCGTCAATAGCCATAGAGCCGCGGATTACATCCGGATGGAGAATATAATTGATATTGTACTGAATTTTTCCTCTTTCGGTTCCTGTGATATCGGCACGCTCCCCTGCTTTGTACAGGACGAGAAGGCTTTCCTTTTGATACTCCTCGTCACCGGTATTCTCGGCAAGCTTTTCATAGGCAACACCGAGATTATTAAGAACCGCCGCGGATTCAAGCAGGATACGTTTGTGATAGGCACGCCACGGCTTTATCTCTCCCAGTTTTTGCACAAGATCGTCATATACCTCAGAAAGGAGCATAAACTCTCCCAGGGCCGCATTGTACTTACCGAGATGGAGCATGGCGCTTCCCATTGCATACCCGATATTCGGGTTGTCGGGAAATATTTCTGCAAGCCGGGACCAGCGTTTCAGAGCCTTGGAAAAGGAACGTTCATAGTAATAGAGGAGACCCAGATTGTAGTCGAGATCGTAATTCCTGAACCCTCCTGTTTCAGCCGTTTCGTAATACTGTTTTGCAAGGCTGTAATTCCTTTCTTTGTAAAAATAGACCTGTGCGAGATTGTAATACACCTTCATATTCCGCCTGTTCTGGTCTATCGATTTTTTAAAATAGCGTATACTCTCAGCCGCTCTGCCGGGAGTGTCCATATCCGCATAGATTTCACCAAGATCATTATAGGCATTCGAAAGCAGCATACGGTCCCTCTTATCCCAGGGATACGGCAGCAGTCTTTTATTCTCATATTTGATGGCTGATTGCAGGAATTCCTCCTGCATCTGTGGGTTCTTGATTGCCTTGTAGTAATTCGCAAATGTTACATAGGCTTTCGGATATGCAGGGTCCTTGTTAAGCACCTGCAGAAGAATATCCCGAACTTTCCCAAACTGTTCATGGGCGATAAAGTAGGACGCGAGGGCCGTATATACCTCTGGATCAACATCCTGAGGGAACCTGTTCGTAATATATTTGTACAGCCATGCGATATCCTCACCTTTACCCTGATAGATGTCGATAGAAAGCATTTTGAACAGGGGGTCGCTCGCTTTCGGTTTATTATTATAAGCCGTGCTGAAGAGGCCGTATGCTTCATCGAGCTTATCCGCTTCTTCGGATTTTCCCCATTCGATGAGGTTCGTTCCCTTCAGACGAATATACTCGTAGGTGCCGGGAGATTTCTCGAGTACTTCATCATACAGGATGTCCGCATCAGCGTACTCGCCAAGAACAGTATGCAGCCGGGCCATGTGCAGACGAATATTGAGATTTCTTACACCTTCATCGAGTTTTATTCCTGATACGAATTTCCTGCGTGCCGCATCGTAATTGCCGGATATCATGTATTCCCAACCGAATTTATCGTACTGCTTGACGCTCAGATATATTTGCTCCCCCCGGGTAAAACTCCGCTCCGCGAGCTCGTACTGTGCATTTTCAATATACCGTATGCCTTCCTTGTAGTACCTGCCGGCCCGCATCGGTTTATACATAAAGAGCATGAAGAGTACACCCAGTATTGCCATAATAATGACAAACAGGCCCGAAACTCTAACGAGAGGCCCCAAACTCCGGTAGACGTTCTCCAGAGGTCCGGGTTTCCTCTCAACAGTGATAATACCCGGAACCAACCTCTTCGCGGCCAGTTTTTGCCCTGTCGTCTGTTCGACAAACCCGATAATTTCCTGTTCGGGAGCATCCGTCAGGAGAAGCCTCAGCATTTCATTGACGATTGCTACCGGCAGGTTGCCCGCGAGAATACTGTCTCGTACGAAAGAAGCAAGTTGCGGATTCAGCTGTTTTAGTTTGGCTTTGATAACAACGATGTCCTCATCGGTAAGCTCTACGGGTGCTTCTTCCGGGAGTTCTTCGGAAGGGCGCCCCGAAGGGGTCTCTTCAAATGGAGGTTCCTCTATACCAGGCCCTCCGGAAGACGGTTTTTCAGGGGGAATCTCCCCGGTTATTTCTTCCGATGGAAGTTCCTCTGACAGCAGTTCATCTAAAGGAAACTCTTCAGACAGGGGGGGTGTTTCCCCGCCTTCCAGTTCCGGCATTTCAACGGATTCCTCTGTAATACCGGCCTCTCCCTCGACCGGAACCAGTTCTCCCCCAACAGCCTCAGCCGGTGCACTTTCCTCAGGTTCAAATTCAGGAAGCTCGAATCCCGGAAATTCGAACTCTTCTTCTTCAACAGGCCCAGCCGCTTCCTGAGGTTCCTCTCCGGTTATCTCCTCGTGCTCTTCTGCACCGGGAATTTCGACCGCACTCTCACCCGTTGATTCAGCGTTTCGTTCACCCGCTTCTTCTTCGACAGGAGTAACATGAGGTCCCGGGACTTCACCGCCTGTTTCTTCATGGAGGGTTTCCAGAGATTCGAGATCCGGCATCTCCATTTCCTCGAACCCGCCTGCTGGTGTCTCCTCAGAAACAACCGGCTCTTCTGGCGTCTCCGGCACTGCCGGTTCCTGAACCTCCGGAGAAAGCTCCCGGGCTGTTTCATCCCCTTCAACCCCGACAACTTCTCCAGCAGACACAAGGCCTTCGGGAGGCCTCTCTTCAAAAGCGATATCTTCGAGATCAAAATCCTCGGGAAGGTCCAGACCTGCTTCCTCCTCAAGAGCTCCGGGTCCGGTTTGCACACCGGATAATTCGGCGGATTCAGGTTCAGGCATCTCCTCAGCCGGCAATTCGCCGTAGGTTTCTGCTTCGATTTCGGATATTTCAGCCTCAGGCATCTCCGGAAGCCCGACTTCGGTTTCTTCCGCTTCACCGGATATTTCAGCTTCTTCCGGTATATATTCTATTCCCGATGTTAGTGAAGGCTCTGGTTCCACCACACTGGGGGCTTCTTCACCCGCAATAAGTCCCTCGAGCTCTTTCTCCTCCTCTATACCAATCTGAATATCCTTGAGAAGCGAGGCAAAATCATCCTCTTCTTCTTGATCCTCTAAAGTGGCTTCTTCCCCGCCGGGGCCGGGCTCAACACCCTCTTCCCGGGCCTCTGGGCCGCCTTTTAACTCTTCCGTAGCATACTCCTGATCCATGCGGAGCAGGTCCTCTGCGGTTACTTCACCAATTTCAAGCTCCCGCTCACCGAGGTCGTCGAGCATCTTTTCAATTTTGTCTAAATCTTTTATATCAGGCACCTGATACACCCCTGAGTTATCCCTACTATCATTATAGTATTTTTTTTAAAATAGTTTAGTATCTATTTGCAGGCCTCCATGGTAAAACCTGTAAATAGACATCACAGTTCGTACAAGAATTTGACGTCCTGATTTGACTGCAGTATTTTATGCTATTCCAAACTCTACAATCAGGAAAGAACAATGGAAATCAAAATATCCGACAGGGTAAATGCAATCGGAAGCTACGCATTCGCAGATGTAGACCATATCGTCGAGGAGCTGAAAAAAGAGGGTATAAAACCGATCGACTTCGGCGTCGGCGACCCGACACTTCCCACACCTCAAATCATTCGAAACGCATGCAGAGAGGGTATCGAAAAGAGAAAATCATCAGGATACCCGAGTTATATTGGCACTCCGGAGTACAGGGAAACAGTTTCATGGTGGAGTAAAAAAAGATTCGGCATCGGATTGGATCCTGAAACAGAAATCATGTCTACTATCGGTTCCAAAGAGGCGATCTTCAACTTTCCTGAGGCCTTTATCAATCCTGGAGAGTATACCCTCGCACTAAACCCGGGGTACCCGGCCTGGTCCAGAGGAACGCATTTTGCCGAAGGAAAGACATATTTTCTCAACCTGCTTCCTGAAAACGACTTTTTCCCGGATCTCAAAAGTGTGCCTGAAGAGGTTGTAAAAAAAGCTAAACTTCTCTGGATCAACTATCCAAACAACCCTACCACCGCACATCCCACGCGGGAATTTTATGAAGAAGTGCTTGAATTCGGAGAAAAGCACAGCGTCATCGTCGTATCCGACGAATCCTATACGGAAAATTACTACGATGAGGCACCGCTCTCTATTCTCCAGCTTAGAAAGGAGGGGGTGGTGGTGTTTCAGTCACTCTCCAAAAGGAGCAATATGACCTGCTACCGAATAGGCTGGGCCGCGGGTGACAGACGCATTATTAACGCCTATAAGAAGGTAAAACCGAACATCGATTCCGGTACTGCAACCTTCATCCAGGATGCCGCAATCGCCGCCCTGAAAGATGAAGTGCATGTCACCGAGCTTCGGGAAGATTACAGAAAAAAGCGCGACGTTTTAACACAGGCTCTCACCAAGATCGGTCTGTCGAAATGCGAACCGAAGGGAACTATATATATATGGCAGAGAGTGCCCGAGGGCTATTCTTCACTCGATTTCTCGAAAAAACTGCTTGAAAAAGAAACGGCTGTCGTGACAACGCCGGGGAGCTGGTTATCCATAGAGACAAACGGGGTCAATCCAGGGGAGGGGTTTGTGCGCTTTGCGCTCGTGCCGTCAATGGAAAAGGTCGTGGAAGCTGCTGAGAGAATCGGGGCTCTACGCCTATAAGCTGGAGTCGGGAAGTGACGCCACTTCTTAGTAAATTCAAACAAGTTACGTTTTAATACCCAGGCCCGCTAGGGATACTTCCTGTCAAGGAAAGTCCCGCTAGGGATACATCCTGTCAAGGATCGGCCGTGAAGCAACATTCCGCAGGGGGATTCACGTCGCTTTTATGATTTTATCCCCGGAATAAATCTCGCTGGGAGAATACGGCAACAGATGCATATCGATCATACAGACTGCTATATTGCCATCACATTCGCCTACCCGCTGCGCACGCTCAGTTCGGCAGTTTTCGGAGGTGGCTACGGGAAAACAGATGCCGTCGTCAATATAAAAACAGATGCGCGCACCCTTATGAGAAAAAACCCGGATCAGCTGATTTCGGATTTTCTAAAAAGAAAATTTCCCGGCAGGCGCGGTATAGGCCTCTTAACGTCCGCACAGATGGACCATGCTCAATTCATGTATATCCGGGAAAGGGATATACAGGTTCTAGCTGTCGTTACAGCGGGGACTTCAAATGCCCTGAATATATCTGAAAGAACGGCAACGGATTTTTCAGGTACAGAAACCGCACACGGAACAATCAACACAATAATAATCACTAACGGGTACCTTTTTGATGACTGCATGGTGTCAACGGCAATTACGGCCACTGAGGCAAAAACAGCGGCACTTATTGATCTCGACATCAGAAGCACTGCCACGGGAAATCAGGCAACGGGAACCGGGACGGATTCGATAGTGATTGTATCAGGTCAGGGAATGAAAATACGGTATGCGGGCGGGCACACCCTGTTCGGCCAGATTGTCGGGGAGACGGTATACAGTGCAGTAAAACAGTCGCTTTTAAAACAGGGAATAGATCCAGCGTTTCTCCAGAAAATCTGCAGCAGTTTTGAGTTTTAGACTGTTATTTTTTCAAAAATCATGCCACTTCGCGGCCGATTCCTATCAGGACTTTCCTTGACAGGATGTATCCCTAGCGGGACTTTCCTTGACAGGATGTATCCCTAGCGGGACTTTCCTTGACAGGATGTATCCCGGGGACCGAATATCATAAAGTAACTTCGCGAGAAGTTACTTAGAAGTGGTCTACATCCCCGGGGACCGAATATCATAAAGTAACTTCGCGAGAAGCTACTTAGAAGTGGTCTACATCTCCGGGGACCGAATATCATAAAGTAACTTCGCGAGAAGCTACTTAGAAGGGAGAGTTGACATGGCCCTCATTGATACGATCAGGGAAAGAAAGAGTGTTCGCAAATATATCCAGAGACCTGTTGAGCGGGAAAAAGTAATTGCGTGCATCGAGGCCGCGAGGCTTGCCCCATCTGCTGAAAACATCCAGCCGTGGCGCTATATTATAATCGATGATCCCTTATACAAACGCAGATTCTGCGAACAGGCATGCGGCGGGGTGTACAGAGCGTCATCGTTTATAAAAAATGCACCTGTTATCATTGCAATACTTGCAAAGTACAGCCTGATAACAGACTTTCTTGGAAGAGGCATACAGGGCACAAATTACTACCTGCTCGACATCGGTATTTCAGGTGAGCACCTCGTTTTACAGGCACAGGAGCTCGGCATCGGAACCTGTTGGATCGGGTGGTTCAATCAGAAAAAAGCGAAAAAATATTTGAAACTCCCGCTGCAGTACAGGGTTGCTGCTCTTATAGCCATGGGCTACCCTGCTGAAGGGGCAACGAAAAACAAGCCTGATCTGCATATAGATCAAATCCTCTTTTTTAACCGGGAAGCGAAAGATAGATTGTGAGTGCGATCAATACATGCAAAAAAAATGTCACACCTATAGTGGTCGTCGCATTGGTCACATGGCTGATTTTTACAGCGTACGGAGCGAGAGCGGAAAACCGGTTCGTAACTGAAGGAATCAAGACTTTAAGTGACCCGTACTACCCCTTCCAGGATTTATATAGTTTGGGATTTGTTGCTTATGAGGATGAAACCCCTTCCGGCTTACCAGTTCTCTTACCTTCCTCCCCGCTACTTTTTCTCGCGAATAACATCGCCCCGGGGACACATCCCAGATTGCTAACAGCGGAATCATCTAAATCAACAATCGGGAACTGTAATTATTTCATCACTCAACCGATAAACACAAAAAGTGAATCCGTCCAGGCAGACCGTCTCATCGAAAATATTATACGATACATCTCCATAAATGGAAAAAACCCATTTTCGTCAAATAAAATACTGCTCCTCAAAGATGCACATTTTTTTCGATCATACTACAACATATATGTCTATATCTACACCAACTTCGACGATGTAGAGACGCTTGAATCACTTAAAAATATTGACATCCTCGTTCCGAGAGTCAACCTCACAGTTCGAACCGGAACAAAATAACCTCTGCTGAAACAGCCTCTACATCCCTTTGAGCTCCTCAACCGCATCCTCATACACACCTGCCTGCTCGTACTCGTTTACTATACGTGTAAAGTATTTTTTTGCCTCAGATTGATTTCCCAGACTCTTGTAGGATTTTCCTGCGATGAGAAGGGCATAGGGGGCAAGCTCCCCATGTGCATATTCATCTACGTACATCCTGCTTATACGAGCCGACTCGCTGTACTTTCCCGATAAAAACAGGGCGAGCGAGTAGTGAATGAGTGCCGCCTCTCGATAGAATGCATCGGATTTTTTAATGCTTTCGGCAAGATACGGGATCGCCTCTTCATACTGTACATTGTTGAAAAGCGCAGACCCGAGATAGAACGAGACCTCTCCCTTCATATCATCCATGTCTTCACTATCAACAAGGCTGCTGAAAATTTCAATCGCTTCACCCCAATTCCCGCGGTTGTACAGCTCGACACCCTGATCATACTGCTGCATGAGCTCTGTGGCGTCAATATCCTCGATCCAGCCGACTTCTCCCTCCTCCTGTTTTGCTCCCCGAACACCGAGAACCATTCGATCCGAACCGGGACCGTGCCCTCCGATCATAGAGTGAAAGGCTTCGGTCAGGTCCCTGAACCAGGTGATTTTCTTTTTTGCGCGAACCCTTTCCACAAGACTTCGAATCGCCACTGTCGTATTTCCGGTAACAACAACGCTCTCGCCATCCATGCTGACCTCGAGAATGCCGTCCGGGCCGGTTTTTATCACGGATCCCGCATTCAGCAGCATATCAAGCGAAGCTTTGACCCAGCGCCCGTTTCCATTGATGTCGACTGTGCAGTCTCCACTTCTATATACAACAAATGTATCGGAATATCCGAACAAGGCAGCAGACATAAACAAAAAGGCGCCTAAAACCACCATCTGCCATTTCATGCCTTTAACCCCCTTTCATTTTACTGAAACCAGTACGTTGAAATCACCACTCTCCCGGAAATGGACATATCAGCAGTCCTTTTCGGAATGATTGTTTTCTTCATTTAATTAAAGCAGCTTTTACTGGTTTTCACAACAGAAATTACAACCGCTTAATGACCTGTATTTTTTTACAATATCAGGCTTATATTTATTCCTGTTATTGTACTTCTGAATTACATTAAAACTAGGCCAACAGATATATGATACACCTTGACCTTAAAAATTTACAGATTTCCTTCATTAACTCACCGTAAAAATTGAGGTGAAATATGGATTTTCTCCCTCTCACCGTCGAAGAGGTCGACGCGGCAGGCTGGGATTCAGTTGATATAGTGCTTGTTACAGGTGATGCCTATATCGACCACCCGGCATTCGGTATTGCGGTCATAGGAAGAGTTCTCGAAGCCGAGGGATACAGGATCGCGGTTTTGAGCCAGCCGGACTGGCAATCCGTTTATGATTTCAGACGATTCGGTCGGCCGAGGCTCTTTTTCGGCATAAGTTCAGGCAACATGGATTCTATGGTCAATAAATATACCGCGCTCAGGAAAGTCCGAAACAGCGATGCCTATTCCGAGGAGGGGAGGCCAAGCAGGAGGCCTGACAGGGCGGCAATTGTGTATGCCCAGCGTGCGCGTGAGGCATACAGTAACGTACCGGTCATACTCGGCGGAGTAGAGGCCTCGCTCAGACGCCTTGCCCATTACGACTACTGGAGCGACAGTGTCAGGCGATCCGTCCTGCTCGATGCAAAGGCCGACCTCCTCGTATACGGAAATGCGGAACAGCAGATAAAAGAAATTACCTGCCGGCTTTCACAGGGAGAGAATGTTCGCACGATACGAAACATACGAGGCACCCTGTTTGCAATTGGTGAGCAGGAGAATAACGCTGCCGACTCGAGCAATGCTGTTGAGATGCCCTCATTTGAAAAAGTTAGAGACGACCCTGATGCATTCAACAGAGCTACACGGATTGCATACGAAAACACAAACCCGTATGCATCCCGCACTCTTTTACAGCGTCATGCAAAGAGAGCAGTTGTTCAAACGCCGCCTCCCCTTCCGCTTTCCCGGAAAGAGCTCGACAGGATCTATGAACTCCCCTTCTCCAGAAAACCGCACCCACAATATGAAAAACCGATCCCCGCCTACGAAATGATTAAATCTTCGGTGACCGTTATGCGGGGCTGTTTCGGGGGGTGCAGCTTCTGCTCGATTGCCCTCCACCAGGGGAGGTTCGTCCAGTCCCGTTCATCCGATTCTGTGCTCTCTGAGCTAAAGCAACTTGCCGGCTCAAAGGACTTCAGCGGGACTATTACCGATCTCGGCGGGCCGACTGCAAACATGTACATGATGGGAGGAAAAAATCTGCGGATCTGCAGCCGATGCACAAGGCAGTCCTGTCTCCACCCGGACATCTGCGCAAATCTCTCCACCGATCACAGGCCACTTCTTGCGCTCATGAGCGATTCTTCGAAGATAAGGGGGATTCGCAACCTGTTTATCGCAAGCGGGGTGCGCATGGACCTCGCCCTGAGAAGCAGCGAGTACATCAAACAGCTCTCGACACATCACACGGGCGGGCATTTGAAGGTTGCCATTGAGCATGTTTCAGACCACGTTCTTACGGCAATGCGGAAACCCGGAATAGGAGCTTTCGAGAAGTTTAAGAAGCTTTTTGATCTCTACTCCCGAAAAGCCGGTAAACGACAGTACATCATACCCTATCTCATTGTTTCCCACCCGGGTACTACCCCCGAATCCGCCCTTCAACTCGCTGTCTATCTCCAAAAGCATGGATTAAAGCCGCGGGAAGTGCAGGACTTTCTTCCCTCGCCCATGAGTGTTGCAACCGCGATGTACCACACGGGAAAAGACCCGTTTACCGGAGAAAAACTGTATGTTGCACGAGGGGAGAAGGAAAAGAGGCAGTTCAGGGCCCTTGCCCAGTACTATAAACCGGAGAACCGCGCTTTATTCAGACAGGCGCTGCGTAAGAAACCGAAAGGAGACGTGAAAGCTGCGTATGTCCTCTTGGGACCGAGTATCAAAACGTAACTTCGCGAGAAGTTACTTAGAAGTACAGAAGAGAAACCGAGCATTCACAGGGTAGCCGGACCCCCCGGTACTACAACGATACTTTTCAATTCAAGAGCGACTAAGATACGTTTTATAGTGGTAAATACGGCTTTTGTATAAACAAACCGCATTTTATATCATATAATCGGAAGTACCGCCGTAGTACTAGTCTATCCGCGGCACAATATCGAACCTTCTGTTTTCGAGGAAAGGAAGCCGCTTGCGTATCTCCTGTATTCGCTGAACATCTATATCTGCTATGTAGTAGCCTTCTTCAATACCCATCGACGACACCGTCACACCCCACGGGTCGGCGACCATGCTCCTTCCTACAAACCGTTTTCCTGTCTGGTTGCAGCTCATAACGAACAGTGTATTGTCCAGAGCACGGGAACGGATATTGAGCTGCCAGTGGTCATGGTTCGGTTGGAAATAAGCTGCCGGAAGAAAAACAACCTGCGCGCCGTGAAGCGCATAGTAACGGAATATTTCCGGAAACCGGATATCATAACAGATCGCAGTGCCGAATGTAAGGCCCTCGAGCACAACAAGCAACGGTTCGCTACCGCTGTTTATTCCTTTCGACTCACCGTAATTGAAGGCATCGAACAGATGCATCTTACGGTATTTGCCACATATTTCGCCCTCCCTGTTGTAGACGACAGCAGTGTTATAAACATCAGGGCCATCTTCTTCAAAAATTGAACCGCCGATTATGTTAACAGCGTAGGTTTTCGCAAGCCTGCTTACATTTTCGGTAAATTCAGAAGGCACGGTATGCGTGTAGTTCCCAACCTCTTCCGGAGGGCATACGATCTCATACATTTCCGGAAAAACGATGAAATCGGGTTTTTCCTTAACCGCCTCTCTGAAAATCGATGTAACTTTTTCGATATTTCTGGCCGGATTTTTTTCCGTTTCGATCTGTATTCCGCATAGACGGTACCTTCGCATATCTTCTCCTGTTTTCCGCTAAAACCCCACGGATGAAAGCATATGGGATTACCTGCATTCAGCCCTCAGGATGTTCCACGAGCAATCGATTGCATGGCACTGATAATTTCACTGAATGAAAACGGCTTTTTAAGGTGCAAGCTCCCGGTTTCCTTGAAAAAATTTCTCGTCTCCGTGCTGAGTGTGTCACCGGTTATGAAGAGCAGCCTGTGCAAAAGTTTCGGATTCCTGTTTTTTATCTCCTCGTAAAAGGTTTTGCCGTCCATTTCCGGCATCTTCATATCGGTAATAACGAGCTTTACATCGGATTCACCCAGTTTTTCGAGTGCTTCACTTCCCGATGTGGCAGTAATAACCGAAAACCCCTTTCCGGTAAAAAAATCATTCAGAAGGTTGACGATAATCGGCTCGTCATCTACAACGAGAATCGATTCTCCGTGGGCATTAATGTCCTCATCCTTCACCTGCCCTCCCGGCGTTTGAACAACAGAAGGCGCAACACTGACCATGCGCTGGGCAGGGAGCGTAACCATAAACATCGTCCACTCCGGATCACTGCGCACCTGAATGTCGCCGTTATGGCTTTTAATAATACCATAGGAAGTTGAAAGCCCGAGCCCGGTGCCCCTGCCGACCTCTTTTGTCGTGAAAAAGGGATTAAATATATTGCCTATTATATTCCCCGGTATCGAAGGGCCGTTATTCGCAATAGTAACACACGCCTCTTTTTTTTCATCATCGTACGATGCTCCGATCCTTATTACCCCACCCTCTCCGTTTTCATGGATAGCCTGCTCTGCATTGATGATGATATTCAGAAACACCTGCTGGAGCCGTACAAAGTTTCCGCGTACCGAAGGCAGCTCATCCTGAAATTCGGATTCAACCTGTATGTCATTGACCTTCATCTCATAGCTTCTCAGTGAAATTGTTTTCTCGAGCACTTCCTGAATAGAGACCAGTTCAGTATCCACCTTCTCCAATCTGGCAAACCGCAGGAGATCCTTTACTATTCTGTCTGCTCTTTTTATAGAGTCCAGGATGTTCTGGAGTTTTTCATGCTGCTCCTCAAGACCCAGGTCGCTCGAGACAAGAAGTTCGGCATACCCCATTGCACTGAACAGAGGGTTATTCAGCTCGTGCGCAACGCCTGACACAAGTTCCCCAAGGGCGGCAAGTTTTTCGGACTGAATGAGCTGCTCCTGGGTGTGTTTCAGTTCTTCAATAGCATCTTTGAGCTGTTCGTTTGCGAGACTGGTGCGCTCACTCTGAACCCTGAGTTTCTCCTCCGTTTCCTTTCGGCGTGTTATGTCCCGAAGAATCTCCATCTTGTTCAGGCTTCCATCCGGATTTATAAGCGGTGATGAGATGATATCAAATGTCTTTCCGTCCTCCCGCCTGAGCTCCCATCGAACGGTTTTTCCTTCCCGAATACCCTGCCATTTGCAGAAGCTGCAGGGAATAGTACCGCCATACAGATACTGATAGCACTTTCTCCCATGCCCGTCACCCAGCTCCTTTTCGAGCGCACGGTTTGTAAAAGTGATGTTATAATCTTCGTCGGAAATATATATCCAATCGATCATACTGTTGAAGATATCGTTCACCCTGTCCCGATGGGCCTCTATTTCATTCTCGAGCAGCACACGCTTCGTAACATCCTGCATCGTTCCGATAATACTACCTTCTCTTCCGCTGTAAATGGAGGCATTAATTTCAACGAATGCCTGCTCACCATCCTTTCTGGGAAATGTTATAACAAAGGGATCGATATGCTTTTTCCGAAGCACCTGGCCACAATTTTTTCTGAGCAGTTCACGGTCATCCCCCGGTAATAACGTGTCAAAGGAATCTGTAAACTCATCAACACTGTATCCGAAAATCCGCTCAACCGACTTACTGACATATGACATCTTTCCTTCGCTGTCCAGAATAAAGACTGCTTCATCGATTCCGTCTACCAGCGTCCCGTACTTCAGTTCGGTCTGCTCGAGCTCTTTCTTCATCCTGAACTCGTTGGAAGCTTTGTCCAGAATGAAGGGCAGCTTATCGATACTTTCCCTCGTCTTACATATGAAATCATATACACCGAGTTTAATTGCCTGAACCGCAATTTCAATATCCTCCACGCTGGTAATCATGATAACCGGTGTATCGATTTGCTTTTCCTTGAGCCACTTCACGAGATCGATACCACTTTTCCCCTTCAGTCTGTAATCAAGAAGAATTATTCCATAGGAGCTTTCCCCTAGATGCGCAATCGCATCCTTGACGGTTGAAACCTGAGATATACCAACATCCTCGTAGTAGGATTCCAGCCGTTTGCTCAGAATGAAACGGTGATCCGGGTTGTCCTCAACTATCAAGATCCTCATGCTGTCCGCTTCCTGTGATTTATCCTCTGTGCAATTTTCCGTATGTAGGCCGGGGTGGTTCCGCAGCAGCCGCCGATTATCGTCGCACCTGCGCGTATCGATCGTTCGAGAAAACCTGTCATATATTCCGGTGACTGTTCAAACCGGGTCTGCCCGTCTACCAGCTTTGGAATCCCGGCATTCGGATACATCACGAGGGGGCGATCGGTAAGCGCTCTCATTTCTTTGATCACCTCCACATAGTCCTCTATGAGACCGCAGTTCGTGCCGACAACGTCCGCGCCTGCTCCGATCAGCCTCTGGACGGATTCGGGCACACCGTTTCCGAAAAGTGTTTTGAACCCGCCTTTTATCCTGTTGAATACAAGTGATGCAATAACGGGAAGGCCGAGCTCTCTTTTCAGGGTCTTCACATAGATTTCAGCCTCGTTTAAATCCATCATTGTTTCAATAATAAACAGATGAACCCCGGCCTCTGCCAGAACCCTCGCCTGCGAAAGACAGGAACTTTGGGCCTGTCCCTCAGAAATCTCCATACCGAATATTTTTCCGGACGGTCCTATTGATCCGGCAATAAATCTCTGCTCCTGCCTTTCCTCTTCCGGGATATCCGTGTTGTCGCGAAAAAGCTCCAATGCTTCCTTTGCGAGCATAACTGCTCTCCTGTTCACATCCTCAACCAGATACTGTTTTTCCTTCATCCCCATTTTGAGCGGAGAGCCCCCGAATGTGTTCGTGGTGACGATCTGCGCACCGGCAATAAAGTATTCGAGATGTATTTCCCGTATGACATCGGGACGTTTAATATTCCATTCTTCAGGCAGGTCTTCGGGCGTAAGCCCACGCTCCTGAAGGATGGTTCCGAATCCTCCGTCCAGAACGCAGTATTCTTGATCGATCAATTCCAAAAAATTATCTTTCATTTATTAATCCCGTCTTTCCTTATTTCCTCTGTCCTGTTACTGTATATTACTACGTATATCGACCGTCGGAGAAATTCTTTTTTGATTTGAGCGGTTAAATATAATAGAGTATAATATAGAAAGAGAGCTCTGCTGGAGGATTGATATCTGTGCAGTACAACATACTTATTGCTGAAGATGACGCAAATATTGCGAACCTTATTAAAGAGCTCATTACACGGAAGGGAAATAACGCCCTTGTTGCCCGTGACGGAAAAGAGGCCTTCAAAATATTTTCTAATATAAAAGTAGACCTTATTATCACTGATTTAAAAATGCCGAATATTGACGGTATGACGCTTATAAAAATGGTTCGTGAAACAAATAGCAAAGTACCCGTAATCATTATCACCGGCTATGGATCGAAGCAAAACAGGGAACTTGCCAGACAGTACGGCGTTCGCGAGATACTTTCAAAACCCAGTCCCCTGATCGAGATTTCAAACGCGATTGACCGGGCTCTTGAGCCGGGTAATCTGTAATCATTTTATTAACAGATATCCATTCATCTTTCTCTGCAGCACCCGCATGGGGTTGCCTGAAAGATCTAGAGCATTCTTTAAAAGTACCTTTTGTTTGCCCTCCCCGAACACTTTTTTTATATTTAGAGCGGATGTCTCAAATAGCGACTGTATAACGCTGAAATGTAATTTTTATAATGCTCTTCCTGATCAACAGTTGAAAAGGTGACTATCATGAAGGATATAAAATGGAATATCGGCATTCCTTTTGCCGTTCTTTCAGCGATTCTCCTCCTTTTCTCGTTTCCACCGTTTAATCTGAATTTTCTCGCATTTATCGCGCTCGTGCCGATTCTTTCAGTCGTTTACAGCACAACATTGAAAAAGACGCTCGCATACGGCGTTGTTTTTGCGTTTATCTTCTTCTGCCTGTTCCTGTTCTGGATGAATGCCTATCTCGCCGTTGTGGGGGTGCTGTTCGTAACGGTTGCATTCGGAAGCTGTTTCGTAATAAGCCTTCTCCTTATTAATATTACATCAAGGGCCTTCCCTGCCTACAAAACAGTACTCGTCCCTTTTATCTGGATCGCGATCGACTATATCAGAAGCTTCGGGTTTTTAGGATTTACGTTCGGTTCGATTGGTTATACACAACATAACTTTACCCGGTTTATTCAAATAGCCGATATAGGCGGCGAACAGCTCGTCGCTTTCATCGTTCTTCTCGTCAATGCCGGTCTTGCCGCGGTTCTCTCTCATGTATACGAGACGAAAAAGTTAAACGCAGGTACGCTTGCGAAAAAAATTCACCCGGTGACATCGTACTCCCTGGTTGCAGCTGCTGCCCTCATTGTCTTTAGCCTCATATATGGCACAGTCAGACTCAATGAGCCGATAGAGAAAAACCCTTCCATGAAACTGGCGCTTATTCAGGGGATTTCAAGCCCGAGAACCACGTGGAAGAGGGAAAAATGGAAAACTCTCAGGCGCCTGTTCGAACTTTCCCGAGAATGCAAAAGAACCGATCCGGATGTCGACCTCATCGTATGGACCGAAACTGCAATCAGGACGAGCCTGCGGCCCAATCTCATATACGGTACACCCTATCATACGAAAATACGAAGGCTGATACGGGAGCTTTCCACCTACTTCATTATAGGCTCGCCGGACAATTACGAGGCAACAGGCGCTCAAACGGTTAATCCCGACAACCTTACATCGATCTATCCTACCAAGGGCGAGGAGGAGGTATGGACGAACAGCGCCTATTACCTGAACCCCGAGGGTGAGATTATCGGAAAATACGACAAGCACAAGCTTACCCCTTTTGGTGAGCATTTCCCTCTTGGAAAAAAAATCCGTTTTCTTCAGAAAATTCTCAATAAATTCACGGACAGCGCCGGATTCACCCCGGGAAACCAGTACACGGTATTCGAGCACAACCCGTTTAAATTCAGCGTTGTTATATGCTGGGAGGGAACCTACGGGTACTTTATCCGCAAATTCGTCAACAACGGGGCGGATTTTATCATCAATATATCGAACGACATGTGGACGCGCACCAGAGCCGGCCATTTCCAGCACTTCACGATGACGAAATTCAGGGCAATCGAGAACAGAATATGGTATGTAAGGGCAGGTAACGACGGCGTCACCGCTTTCATAGATCCACACGGTATAGTACGGGAAATACTTCCCATAAAGAAGGTCGGGTATCTGGTGGGAACTGTAGGACCACGGGGTAAAACAACATTTTACACAAAGCATGGGAATATTCTGCCGAAGCTGAGCCTTGCTGTCTGTCTGGCCTCATTTATATGGGGTATATTCATTCTGATAAGAAGCAAATCCATACCACATCATCCAAAGAGGCGCAATGTCCGATAAAAGAAGAATTATCCTGCTAAGGCACGCTCAGAGCACTGCAAACAGCATGCTCCTGCTCACCGGCAGAAACGACCCGGAGCTGACCAGGCTCGGTTTCAGGCAGGCAAAGGAGGCGTCAAGGATTATCAAAAAGAGGTTCCCCTTAATCGACTCCCTGTATGCAAGCCCCATGAAACGGTCACTTGCAACTGCCGGTATCATCGCTAAAAAAGTTAGGGCGCCCGTCATCCAGGATGAACTTCTCATGGAAACCGATTTTGGAGATTGGGAAGGGTCGAACAGGGAAGAGCTTGTTCAAAAGCCCGAATGGAATGAGTACATTCAGGACCCCTTTCACTTCCGTTTCCCGGGTGGTGAATCCCCGCAGGATGTTAAGAAAAGGATCCTGCAGTTCAGACAAAAGATGCTCGCGCGAACCGAATGGGAAAATATTGTCGTCATCTCACACTATACACCGATAGTTTTTTATATTCTGAGTGTCTTGAACAGCGACGATGAAAAACGCGCAGCATTCAAAATTGGAAATGCAGCCGTTACATCAGTGGTTGCCAGCGAAAACGGTTCCTATCTCGAGTTTCTGAATCTCACTCGGCTGTAGCGAACGGCCGGTCCAATATCCGAAAAAGCAGACATATGAAGAGGGAAGGACGATGTCATATACGTATATTACCGGAGGGGCGAGCTCCGGAAAAAGCGGGTATGCGCTCAAGCGCTTTATCGGCAGGCGGGATGTTACTTATATTGCCACCGGCATCGAAACCGACGAAGAAATGGCCGGACGTATCGAACTGCACAGAGCCGCGCGTCCCTCAGAATGGAAAACAATCGAAGAGCCGATTGATATCATTCGGGCAGTTCGCAATTCAAAATCCGGTGCGCTCATCATCGACTGCCTCAGTTTCTGGGTATCCAGCCTTTTCTGCAGCGAAAAACTGGGTCATGATGATATTGTTGCAAAGGCGGGTACAGCAGCGGAATTTTTTGAGAAAATCGACCGGGAGATCATTGTTGTCACCAACGAGCTCGGCATGAGTCTCATCCCCGAACATAGAGAATCACGGGCGTACAGGAAAACCGCGGGTGAGGTAAATCAGATTTTCGCCAAATATGCAAAAGACGCATACTTTGTTATTAGCGGCATCCCTGTTAAAATTAAGTAGAGAGATAAACGTAAAAAGGTTTCAGAGAAAAAATAAAAAATCTAAAGGGTTACTACTCCACTATCTATTACAAAAATGGGTACTAGTAACATCGGTTAGGCTGCACCGAGGGTTAAGGTGACATCGAACAGGCGTCGCTGTCTCAGCAGAGTTACGGCAGCTTCCTCACCTGGATTCAGCCTGGTTAAAAGTTGATGAAGTTCGTCTACGGTGCTGATTTTCTTCCCATTAAGTGAAATGATGAAATCTCCCTCCTCTGCTCCCGCATGTTTCGCCGGGCCCTGTGATTCTACCGAAACAATCTGCACAACAGTTGCTGTTTTCAGGCTGAGCTGATGCTGTTGCTTACGGGTCACCGGCCGCACCTGTACTGCAATTCCAAGGAAGGAGCGGCTCACTTTCCCATGAGAAACGAGCTCGCCAGCCACCCACTTTGCAGTGTTAATCGGGATCGAAAGGCTTATTCCCTGTGCCATAAATATCATCGCCGTGTTTATCCCTATTACCCTGCCTCTGCTATCCACAAGGGGTCCACCCGAATTTCCAGGGTTAATCGCTACGTCTGTTTGAATGATATTTTCGATGAGCCTGCCTGATGAGCTGCGAAGAGATCTGCCGAGGGCGGATATTACACCTGCGGAAACAGTGCTCTGAAAGCCGAGTGGATTCCCGATAGCAATGACAAGCTGTCCAACCCTGAGCTGATCTGAATCACCAAGCTCTGCGAATGCGAGTCCATTTGCCGACACCCGAACAACGGCAAGGTCAGTTGCCGGATCTGTCCCGATGATCCTGGCATCATAGCTGCTTCCATCAGTTAGTGTCGCCCGTACGCCCAGGCTACTCTCGACAACGTGGTTGTTGGTAAGAATAAAACCATCAGGCGCAATGATAACCCCGGAAGCGGCGCCCTCCGCTCCCTGGCGCTGATCTTCCTCGCGCTTTATGCCGATTGCGACAACAGCGGGGCCGACTCTTTCTACCACCCCTATCACCGCACGGGAGTATGCATCCAGCAGCTCTACATCTTCAAGGGCCCGTGAACCTACGGGTGAGAACTCATTACTTTCAGCCTCAACTCTATCCGTGAGCAGCTGCATTACATTCGATAGATAATCATTCCTGGTATCGTTCATAGTACATGTCCGTTGAAAATCTTTGTTTAATAAATGGCATATTTTTCAAAACCTGTGTAATCGCCGAAAGCGTGCATACGCGATTCCTGTTTATACTATTAACATAGCAGTTCATCTCGTGCAAAACAAGCAGGTAAAAGAACGGGAAAGGGGTTAAAAATTTCTCATGTTCACTTCAACAACTCTGCCTGGTCAAATGATCGGTTTATATCAAAACACTGCAAAACCTGTAAATCCGTCTTGCTCACATTGCCGGAAATAATTCGGGAAACCAGTCTACCGATTCCCGGTCCGGACATGAATCCTCCACACATGCCGACTGCGTTGATATATCCTGAAATTGAACCGACTGTCCCGACATCGGGGCCCTATGTGTCATGGAGTAGGCTCCTGGCAACAGCAAAATCACCCACTTTCACATCCTGTGTTAATCCAGCGCCGATATACGATCATGAAGACTGTGCGTCTGCAGTCAGGATTTCAAGGCTTCTTCAGCCGCAATGTGCGCCGCACCGAGCGCTCCTATGAACTCCGGGTCGGGAGGCACGAGTATATCTACACCGAGCGTCTCTCGGAGAGCCAAAACGACACCGGAGTTTTTTGCCACACCACCCGTGAGCATAACCGGTGGTTCGAGCCCGACCCTGTGCACCATCCCCGAAATTCTACTCGCAATGGAGTCTGCAATGCCCCTGATAATTTTTTCCCGCGGATGTCCCTCAGCACGAAGAGACACAACCTCGGACTCTGCAAATACTGCGCACATGCTCGATATCTTCACCCCACGGTCGGCCTGTAGAGCGAGAGCACCGAGCTCTGCAACCTCCAGCTCGAGAGTCTTCGCGATAATCTCCAGAAATCTTCCCGTACCTGCCGCGCATTTGTCATTCATAATGAAATCGCGGCTTCTGCCGTCAGGACTCACACTGATAACCTTGCTGTCCTGCCCGCCGATATCGATTACGGTTCTCACCGCGTGATCAACGGCCCAGGCGCCCCGTGCATGGCATGAAAGCTCGGTAACGCTTCTGTCGCCGACACCTGCAGCATTCCGGCCGTATCCCGTTGTAACGGTGCGGGTAATATCGCTCCGTTCAACGCCGCCATCCTCATCCAGCAGTGAGAAAAGCCTTTCAGCAGCCGTGCGGCTGGAAATTCCCGTCTGAATGATAAAACGTCTGCATGGTCCTGCATTTTCAAGAATAACCATCTCAGTCGATACGGAGCCTATGTCTATTCCCGCCGTATACATCCCTGACCTCCGCCTAAATATCAAACAGAACACCGATATTCATGCCGCAGTATCGCCGGGCTTGCCGCATAACAAAAACCATCACACCTGTTATGAAATTAGCGCCTCTCCATTATCTCGAAAAAGGCCTCGATCCTTGTGCGATACTGGCCTTCCGAATAATTTCGGGGATCGACACAATCGCCGTCGAGCTCAATAAAGGGAATGCCGTACCCGGCAACCGTATCCCGTATCATTCGAACCGCTCCGTTGCTCTGTCTGCATCCCCAGTGAGAAAAGTGCACAACACCGTCGATCCCGTGACTTTCGATTATCCGGCCGATGTTTTTCAGCCTGTTTTCAATTGACCCGGACCATATCCGGCTAAGCAGTTTCCGGGCAATACTCTCCCACGGATTTGAAACATCGAGGTATTCCTCAACAGGAGTGTTGACCTCCTCTGCAACAATCACCGCTCTGAATTCCTCTTCGAGCATACTCATTATACTACCGGAGAAATAGGGCCGGAGATGGAGCCATAGCACCCGTTTTCCCGCCGCAACACCCTGAAAACCCCTCTTCAACCTCGCTTCGATTTCATTATTGTAGCTTTCAAGTATCCTCACACCAACCCGGCTCCCTGCAAACATCGCCCAGACCATCAGAAGGTTCAGGGTCTCGCTCCCGTACACGACCGGCGGAGACGCTTTCCGTGCATCTTGCATCTTGCTCAGCAAAGCGGTCATTTTGTTGGAATAACCAAAGGACTTTGCAAGCAAATCTTCCCGAAGTTTTCTGCCTGTAATCGATTCTATTTCTGAAACCGACTCCTGTACCTGGACGGCTGCATACTCAACGGCTTCCCTTTGGTCACCGTACGGGACATCGATGAAAAAAAGCGGCTTCGATACGAGATGTGCAACATGTGAAAAGGATTTCATGGTGCCGTCGCACGCATGTGATGTCGCCATGAGGAAAAGCGGCCGGGGAAGAAGCCCGAGGGTGCAGGCACCCAGAAAAGCGCGATGGAAGGAACAAAAATCCGATGACAACCATCGTTTCTCCGTTTCCTGGAGCAGTTGGGTCGAAATTCCGAATGAAGCGGCAAGCGCTCCGAGCGGTTCAAGGGGAAAGGGCAGAAGTTCAAAGGCATATATAATTTCAACCGGTGTGAAGAGACTTGTAAAAACCGACCGGCCACCCTTGAAAAATTTACTTCCATGCCTATAGGCAGCAAGAGAAAACCTTTTCTCTGAACGGGTTCCAAAACACCTGGCCGGCTGCAGGAATGTCTGAAGCATTGTAACAAGCGCCCCCCTGCTGATTTTTTTTGGATCAGGCCGGTTTAACAGTATGTCTTTTGCCTTTTCCTTTAGTCCCATATTCAGCCCTTACAATCGCTCGAGGAAAGCCTCAACCCGGGTACGGACCTGCCCGCTTCTGAGTGAAAAATACTCACTTTCCAGAAAAAGAGAGGGAATGTCCAATCGATCAAGTCTTTCCCTGAACAACGGGAAATCAACCAGAAAATTATCACAGAATTTCAGACTCGTGTAAATAACTCCGGCTGACATCGTCTTTTGAGCAGCTTCAATTATATAATCAATACGCTCACTGAAGTTTATCATCCTGCCGCACGGCACCCTGGATAGATAACGCCGGGCAAGCGCATCAAGCGGCGCCTCATTTTCTGCAACTGCAACGGGGAAATACCGTCCTCCGAAGCAGAAATCATCACCGACGACTGCCCCGCCGCACCCTTCGATATACTCCAGCAGGGGCAATGTGTCGAAAATATTCCCTGAAACAAAAACCCGTTTCCCATTTTTTTCCGGACCCCGGGCGCTGAGGAGATCAGAAAGCATTTTGTTTGTTGTCTGTTTCGGCCCGGTTGAATTGAGGTCAAGCACCCGTAATAATTCCTGCGCGTTCATCGCTCCCGGATTATTTGCCCGCATATCGTACATTTCCTGCAACAGCCTTCTGTTTTCATTATACCTGGCAATTGAAGCTGCAAGCGCCAGATCTGTGATTTCGACGCCTGAAATCTCCTGGAGATAGACCTTCAGTTTTTCAAGCTCTTTTTTAAAATAGCTCACTGCATATGGATCAATTTTTTTTGGAGTATCTACGAAAAAGGTTGATATATCTGGCATATACGTATTAAAGATGTCGAGAGTCCTGCGTGCACCGTCACATGAATGATTGATGACAAGGCCTCGAAAGCCTTTAAGCTCGCCTGCAATGCTGAGATCCACTACATATCTGAGATATGAACAGAGCGTGCCCGGCAGATAGGCATCCGCATACCGCATGTTCGGCTCATGCGGTATTAAACGAACAGGAGTAAAACCCGCGGCGTCGATGAGCTCTTCAACCGTGTAGGGGCAGAGCAGGCCGATTTTTTTACTGGATGTCCTTTCAATCTCCTTTTGATAGGCGGTAAAGATGAGTTTTTCTTTCATTGAGTTCCGGTTAAAGTTACTTGATTATTTTAAAATTTATACGTATAATAGCCCTGAGTCTACAAAAACACTAATATCGCTATTCTTTTAAAAGCTAACCTGATAGATCTCTTCCTCTACAGTCGGATAATGGGCAGGGCTCTTTTTCCTCCTGAATAGCATAGATAGCGGGGTACGGTATGTCGATTATTTTAGAGCGCGCAACCAGAATTATGGTACAGGGCATAACAACCACCGAGGGAAGACAGCATACCGCGCTGATGCTGGAAAGCAAATCCGAAGTCGTTGCCGGTGTCAGCCCGGGCAGGTACGGCCAGGAGGTGATGGGGGTTCCCGTATACGACAAGGTGAGTGAAGCGGTCAAGAGGCATAAAATTGACGTTTCCGTCATATTTGTTCCGAAAAATGCGGCAACCTCCGCTGCACTCGAAGCAATACAGGAAAAAATCCCCGTCATCATTATCTGTACCGTCGACCTTCCCGTAACCGAAACAATCAAAATCAAAAACAGCGCCGCGCAGCAAAACAGCACCATAATAGGCCCCGGTTCGGCCGGGATATTTATTCCCGGTCAGAGCAAGGCGGGCACCATTTCCAATGAGTATATCCTGAACGGCGAAGTCGCCATTGTTGCGAGAAGTATAGGCAATGAAAAAAAAATATGTCAAAGCCTGTTCAAGGAGGAACTCGGTGAAAGCGCCGTGATTAGTCTTGGCGGTGTTGACATAATCGGAACCGGGTATGTTGAAATCCTGCAGGCCCTTGAAGAGGATGAAAATACACAGATAGTTGTTATCGGGGGAGAAACAAAGGGAAGGCTGGAGGAAGACGCCGCCCGGTTTATCAAGGATTCGGGATATTCCAAGCCGGTTATCGCGTATATATTCGGCCGTGAAGCGAGCCCCACCGTCGCCCAGGAGAAGGAACAACTTTTTCAGGATGTGGGAGTCACGGTAGTGAACGATATTTGGGAAATCGGACAGATAATAAAAGAATCAACCGTCGAAGAATAAACTCCTTCCGGTATCGAAAAAAAATAATGAAAAGCGATGTATGTCGCTTCGCGGCCGAGTTTCAAAACGTAACTTGCTCGAAGTTACTTAGAAGTTCTCTGTGTTAAAAGTGAGATAAACCACAAAAAAATAGGCGGGTGAACGTCCCCTACTCCACCGTCACATCGGTAATGCGGACAAACACATCGATCTTTTCTCTGTCTTTGAAAAAGGGTTTGAGACGTAAATAGGTGATGATGAGGCCGTCTCTGTGCTGCTCGATATTTGCGAGAAAATGGAGCAGATCTTGCAGGGGTATTGCGTCTATTTTTATCTCAACTGAAGCGAGCCGCACGTCATCTTTCTTTTGATCACCGCGAGGCCGCACGTATTCAATATTGTCCCTGATACCCGCATTCTGTGATTCGTTCTCGAGATAGGTAAGCACCGATACATTTTGTTTGTTTTTCAATGACTGCACGAGTTCGTTATAATTTTTGTTTTCAGAAACATAGCGTTCGGCTAGAACTTTTATGTTGCCGAGCTGGTTTTCGAGCTCCGTTCTTTCATACCGCAGGCCTTGACGAGTTGCGAGAAGAGGCACGAACACAAACTGATAAACAAGAAAAACAACCAGCAGGAAAACCACACCTGCAGCGAGAGTCTTTTCTCTGCTCGATATGTTCTTAATTAAACCCTTAAATTCCACCCATCGGCTCCTGCGCAACCGTTATATCCAGAACAAAAGTAACGGTAAAACCACCGGTGCTTCCTGTCGTACCCGTATTCGTTACCTCAACCGACTTAAAATAATCCGACATCACCAGGTCTTCTCTGATTTTATCAATATCCGAAAAACTCCTGACGTTTCCTGAAAGTTTTATATGCTCTCTATCTATAATAATATCCGTATACTCTATCACCACATCACCGGGAAAGTACAGTGACAGTTCCTTCAACAGTTTGAGGCTGCTCAGATGCCTGTCCGTGCTCTCCTCGAGAACCGTGATCCTCTCCCGTACTTTGCTTACCCGTTTTCTGGCATCAGTTTCATCCACGACCGCGCTGCCGAAAGTGTTCTTTCCAAGTTCTTCGATCCGCCCTCTGAGAGCTGCAACCTGCTGTTTTCGAAAGCTAATATCAAACACGAGGCTTGCCGTCCCCAGTACAAACAAACATATTAAAAGAACACCTGCAAGTGTAAACTCCCGTACACTCACATATCCCTTGGCTCTCGGTTTAAACTCATTTTTTAGAAGATTCACCTGCAGCAGGGGTAACGAGATCCCGCGCACCGCCCCCAGGAGGGGGAGTGCAGAATAATCGAAAGATTTGATATCAGGATAATAATTGCCGATATTTTTCACTCCCACCTGGTTGAACGTTATATTCAACTCTTCAAGCAGGCCTTCGATCTTATCGCACAGCTCTTCGTTTGCATTAGACGCGCGATTCATCCATACAAAACGGTTCCCGGACAGCTTTGAACACATTAGTAACTGGGGAAGGATCCTCCTTTTCAACCCGTCATCGGTTATTTCTTCGTCCCCATCAAAAGCAACGAGCAGGCCGTTTATTATTTTCTGATCCACAACGTACTGAATGTATACCGATCGGTTTTCCAATTGAAGCAGAAAATATCCGTCTTCTTCAATAAGGGTATGCATACCGAGGAACAGGGCTACATCTTGCGGTATTACCGCCCGTAGATTTTCTCTGTATCTGCCGAAACTATAAAGCAGGGCACGCATTTTTTCCCGTTCAACGGAAAACGCCTGTGCCTCATTGCCAACAAGATAAAAATCGGTAATATAATCCATGTCCTGCGAAGGCAGCGAATCTCTCACTTCGTATCCGATAACCCCTTCGATCTTCTGCTGATCGGTAAATGGAAAATGCATCCTGCTTCTGAAATAGTGTACTGGGGATATAACAAAATGCACATTTTCCTTTTCAACACCTGCATCCGTAAGAACCTCTTCGACCGTCATCCCACTTACGGTATTCAGCAGAAATCCTTCAGATGCGGGGAGCTTCTCAGGAGAAATCATCACCCTGAAGCCGTCGAACGCTTCTTCGATGAACACGGCCCGTCTGCTGCCGCCTATTCTCCTGCTAAAGAGATCTGTTAAAGTAGACAACTCTGACCCCCTTGCTGTCCCTGACAACCACTGCAGTTATCGTCTCAATGAACTCCCCTGTCACCCCTGTTGCGGTTATTCTGAATATATCGCTTTTCACTGTGATGAGGGATGCTATCTCATCATATAATACATCAGACATTGTTTCAATATCCTTTAAATCAGCTGTTTTTGTAAAAGCATGCTCCTTCCTGTGCTCGATTATATCATTGACAATCGACTCATCCATATCCTCGGAGAGACAGCGGAGGACCGGAGGCTCTGCCGTATTGATATTGATTTTGCCGTCACCGTATACGGTTATATAACGATTCAGAGCTTCAATATCCTCCGGAAGATAGCTGTTACGCGCCGAAGGAGGAAGGAAAAAGATCTTTCTGTTTATACCCCGTACGAGAAGAAGCTCTCCAACCGTTAGAACCGGAGCGTTTCTCGCCTCATAAGGCGGTGTAAGATTTCCGTAATAGGCAGATTCAGCGCCAGCCGGCAGAGATACGTCATCCGAATCCTCCCAGTCTACGATTGCGTCAATGACGTTCGTATCAATTGCAAGTATATCGAATATGCGGTCGAGCATTGCCCGTCTTCTTTCGTCCTCGGTGCCCCGGCTGTTAACTAGTTTTTTAATGTTGTATTTTGCCTTTTCATCCTCGATTGAAACCATAAGACTGCCGTCTTCTAATGGTATCGGGGGAAGGGCTGAGTACCAGGAGTCTCCCGGGCCGTCGTAATCGTTTGTATCGAGCTTTAAAAGCTTGAGAGCGGTCTGTAAGCCGCCGTATGCGTAGTAGTACGCCTTTCTTGATTCTGCGTAATTAACCGCCATTCGAAGGCCGATGCCGCTTCTTTTTGAAAACTCGAGCGCGATGAAGGAAAGTACGGATACAAGTATTAAAACAGATATAAGTGCAAATGCGTTTCTTTTCATTCTACATGTCCGAAATAAACACATTAAACAGCTCTCGGAACTTTCTCCCGCCAATTGAAAAGGTAAGCTCTATGCTGTCCGGAAGCCCATTCATCTTCTCCGTATCCCATGAATCAAACCATTTCCCCGCGCTGTGAAACCGAAAAAGAAAGGATGTAAAATCGTTTCTCACTGTATATTCAAAGGGCTCGACAGATTCGGGGGGGAGCAGCGTATTCTGGTATATCCTTTTTTTAAGCGCCAATTCTTGGGTATCCTCCACATTTTGTGCTGGCTCATACTCAATTCGGATTATCTCGCTCCTGCTGCCAGGTTCAAGAAATGTCCGTGGAGAAATCGTGGTAAATACCAGGTCGCTCGTCGTAAAACCTCCAAGCTCCTTCTGCTTCGATACCAGGAGGGTGCTCTTGTCGCCTTTAATGTATATGGCGGAGGACAGCTCGACATCAAGCCTTTCAAGAAAGCTCCTCAGCTCGCGGAGCATTTCATCGTTTTTCCTGTGAATTTCGGACGCCCTTCTCACCGACACAAATGTTGTAAAAGAAACAGCAGCGATAATAGACAGTACCGCGAGTGAAATAAGGAGCTCGACAAGTGTAAAGCCTTTCATTCGAATCATAATAAGAAACTTTACTTTCCTGAAATTTTTACCACTGCTACCGTTACATATACCCCACCAATTCACAAATCCAATAAAACCAAAACTGCTTAATATCGGGAGAGCACCGTTCTCACCGAATACGTCCCGCTTTTACCCCACTCTATCTCTATCGTAACAAGCTTCAGCTCCTCCAGATACGGAAACTCGATCGCCTCTACGCTTTTCTTCCATCTGAAACCCGTAAAATAATCGTCCTCGAACTTACCCTCATCCGTCCCTGAAGCAGGATATCCACCCGAGATAACCTCCTTCATCATCATGTCGGCGGCAGTTACGGCAACGGTCAGGTCAGCCGCCTCCTTCTGCGATCGGAGATTGAAAACACTCCCGTTCAGTATGGCAACAAACGCTACCGACACGATGACCAGCGCAATCAGCACTTCTACCAGTGTGAAGGCAACAAGCTTCATATCATCCGCCCCTGTCGGTTTAAACTTAATCGATAATCGTACTTTGTACAAGGACGTTTCACTTGTAAGTAACTTCGAGCAAGTTACGTTTTGAAAATCAGCCGCGAAGCGGCGTATGTCCTTGACAGGATAAACCAATTTTACATGAACTATTCGGTCTAATGTTAGTATATTTTATTGACACCGTGAAAAGAATCAGTCTTCTAAGTAATTTCGAGTAAGTTACAGTTTGATACCCGGTCCCGGGGGGATGTATCCCGGGGGGATGTATCCCGGGGGGATGTATCCTGTCAAGGAAAATCCCGCTAGGGATCGGTCTCAAGAGGACATATGCCGCTTTTTATATTGAAAAGGGAGGTATGAATGGAGATACCGAAAGTTGCCATTCAGGGAGAGGAGGGCTCCTATAGCGAGGAAGCGGGGGTTTTGTACTGGGGAAAATCCGTTGAATTCATCCCTAAGAAGAGCTTCGAAGAGGTTGTCGGCTCCGTTCAGAACAATGAGACGAATTACGGGCTCCTGCCTCTCGAGAACACACTGATCGGCAGCATTGCACACACATATGACCTGCTGCTCGAATCAAACCTCCCCATTTCCGGTGAAGTGATAACAACGATATCACACTGCCTTCTCGCGACAAAAAAACAACCGCTCGATAGCATACGACGTGTATATTCACACCCGGCCGCGCTTTCACAGTGCACAATTTTCCTGCAGAATATGAAGAACTGTGAAATAATTCCCAATTACGATACTGCGGGAAGTGCAATGAAAGTGAGCAGGGAAAAAGATCCGACCATCGCAGCAATTGCAAGCAGCCTCGCCGCCCAGATATACAACCTGGAGATAATCGCCGAAAAACTCGAAGATTATCCGAACAACCAGACCAGATTCATCATCGTATCAAAATTACCCGAAAGCCGTCATTACAAGCATTCTAAGACCTCAATTGCATTTACTACCCTCCATCAGCCGGGCGCGCTGTACAGGGTGCTCAAGGTTTTCAACGACTACGGGATCAACCTAACAAAGCTCGAATCGCGGCCCCATAAAACCGAGCCGTGGCGGTCGTATTTCTATCTCGATTTCGAGGGACACACATCGGAAAAACTCATACAGGAATGTATGGAGGAACTGAGGGAACAGACGAATTTCCTGAAGATTCTGGGAAGCTATCCGGTCTGGACCGGCAAAAGAAGGCTTGAATCACCGGAGGAGGAGGCCTTTGAGGAGGACAGATCACATCTCCCCCTGTACAGCCGCGAGAGGAAGAAAGAACCTACGGTAATAACGCTCGAAAGAGATGGGATGGAGCTGGTCGTAATCGGAGGCGGGGAGTTCACCATTATCGCCGGCCCCTGCTCTGTCGAAGGGAGAAAACAGCTCTTCAAAACCGCGAATATCATAAAACGTTCCGGTGTACAAATTCTTAGAGGGGGTGCTTTCAAGCCGCGCACATCGCCGTACAGCTTTCAGGGACTCGGCGAGGAGGGGCTGCGGCTCATGCGGGAAGCGAGAGAAAATTACAGCCTGTATATAATATCCGAGGTCGTTTCACCTGCAGATGTCGAGCTCGTCGCGGAATATGTGGATATTCTGCAGGTTGGCGCGCGGAACATGCAGAATTTCACCCTTCTGAATGAAATAGGAAAATGCGATAAACCGGTTCTTTTGAAGCGCGGCATGTCAGCAACCCTCAAGGAGTTTCTGCTCTCGGCCGAGTACATACTAAAACACGGCAACAGCCGGGTTATTCTCTGCGAGCGTGGAATCAGGACATTTGAAACAACGACGAGAAACACCCTCGATCTCTCCGCCGTTCCGCTCTTGAAAGAGGACACCCACCTACCGATCTTTGTCGACCCCAGTCACGGCACCGGTTCCCGGAAGCTCGTGCTTCCAATGAGTAAAGCTGCGATGGCTGCTGGAGCGGACGGTGTGATCGTCGAGGTGCATTTTCAGCCCGATTCCGCATTGAGCGATGGAAACCAATCGCTCGACCCGGATATGTACCAGCACTTTATCACGGAACTGAAGACGCTGGAGCAGAAACTTACAACCTGATTATACCGAATCCATTCACGTTTCATTGAAAGTCGCACAGTCTTCAACTTCGAGCGGGCCTCGACTGTTTCCATACACCAGACACCCCGACCCGATCTGTGATGAGGGAGGTATAACGATACCCTCCCCGATTACGGTAAGCCCCTTCTTTATAATTTTTGGAAGATTGACATTTGCGTTATCTGAAAACCTGCCAATACTCGATTCGCTTCCGATAATTCTGCCATTTCCCTCGAGTACCACCGTATTTGTAACCTGCGCTCCCACACCCACCGTGTTGGACGGCAATATTACGCTTCCCCGTACAGCAGCCCCTCGTGAAATACGCACACCGTTAAAAATAACAGAATGCTCGACAAGACCCTCAATCAGAGCGCCGGAGCCGATCATGCTGTTTTTGACCGTACCGCCTTCGGAAATGGTGGCTCCCCTTGCCTGTGGGTTATTCAGCCCGGTGTAGAACCCAAGAAAATCATAGTCAAGGAAGTACTCACGAAGTTTTAAATTTTCTCTGAAATACTCGTACACGTTTCTGAAAAGGAACGAACGGCCGGGAATTTGCACTATGCGCTCAAAATTCCGGAATAAAAACCCGCTAAAGAGTTCCTCTGTGAAATTGTCGAACTCTCCCTCCCTCTCAACCCATTTCAACATCAACCGGATAAAATTTTCCCGGCTGATTATATACATATCGGACGGCACACTCCCGACTCGAACCTTGGCAATCCCTCGAAGGGTCAACCGATTAACCTTTTCCCAGTCCGTACAAACTGCATTCCCCGTTCGCCTGAGGATGAGGGTTCGTGTATCTTTCCGGTTTTCAAGCAGTGCTGCAAGGGAAAACAGATCGGATTTTTCTCTGCAGAAAAACGGAATGAAAGGAATATCTTCACGCCCTTCATGCTGAAGAATGTCCCGGATCCTGAACTCCATCCATAAAGGCAGTTCATCAAGCGGTCTGCCCTTTGGAACACCGGGGTAGTTCACATCAGCCGTTTCATTGAAAAGAAGCACACAGAAATTTGACATAGGGATTTGTTCGCAATGGATTTGTTCGCTTTTACATCGGAAAAATATCGGATTTATTTAAAAAAAATTGTATTGTAATTTGTACCGGTGTTGGTATAATATAGTTTGTATTTCAAGGACATTACAATGGAAATTTCTACACTGAAACCCGAAGAGCGTATTTTTCACGTAGACAAAGAGTGCTACCTGTTCTACCTCGGGTCCGATAGAGATGATGACCGGCCCTTCGCACGTATCGGTAACTCAAAGAAGCTCACCGATGTTATAATTAAAAATACTTCGAGCATTATCATTACTGACTCTATTACCGGGGATCCACTCCTCGAACCGATGAACATCAATCCGGACAAAATGGGAGCTGTCAGGTATGTGGGCGATAAAAAAACCGTCCAGAACTATCTCAACTTTATACACAACTACAATATAAGAAACGGGCATATAAGCTCCCTCGAAGACATCAAACAGAGTCATGACATGGCTGAAGTGCTCTTTTTCAAAGACGGAAACATCCGGCTTCTCTACAACCAGAAGCTGCTTTTTGATCTGAAGCGGGCAGAAAGAGAGGACCTTCATTTCAACGAAAATGCAAACAGGTTGAAAGGAACACTGGGGACAAATACACTCCGTTATTCCCCTGAAGATTTCAGCAGTCCCGGATTTGTTGTTGAAGGGGGCAGTTTCCTTCTTTTTCAAAAACAGAAAATAGCTGCATTCGGCCTTCCTGAGAGATATTTCGAAACACTCATCTCCAGGGGAATCGATCCCGACTGGATAGAAACAGTCATTGCCGACAGTGTCACGGACTCATTGATTCAACTGCTCAAACGAAAGCAGGCTACCGGAAAAAAAATCAGAATTATTACCGGCAACACCTCCGTCATGCGAAGCGCCGTACAGCTCTTCAGAGGAGATCAGCATACTCCCGTCAATGCCGAGATCGAGGAGTTTTTACCTGACAGTAAAAAGAAGTTTTTAAGTTTCGGTATTGAAAAGAAACAGACCGGCCACCGCGTCAGCGGCTACCGCATCAGCCATCCGCTTATTCCGTTTGAGCTTTTTTTGGCCCGTGAAAAAACACGACATTCCGGAAAAGAGATAACAATCGACCCGGCAAACAGGGTGCTGGTGGTGCCTATCGAGTCTCCTTTAAAAGGAACGGTAAACCTTACGGATGGAGTACCCTATATCTTCAGCGGAAAACTACGCCTTGCAGACGAGGAGCTGGTGGAGCGGTGTTTCACCGACCTTATCCCCCTCTGTGAAAACGTGCAGGACTCAGAACATACCGGCAGGCCGGGGCTTGAGCCCGGCGAATCGACTCTACTGACCATGTTCTCACGACTGTTCGATGATATTACGGGAGAACGCTTTTCGCGCACAACTGCCTATAATCTGTACAGACACTTCAAAAAAATCAAACCGAGACATGGCAGCAGTTTAACGTACCTGCTTTTCAACATTTCAGGTATTACCAGGCAGCTCGCTTCTGCTGAAACAGCCGGGCACGCCATGAAGGATATATTGATAAAGATAGCCGATCGAGCCTTCACGGGTTCACAGAAGGGAAGCATGCACCTGCCTCTTATCGGGGAGCTGTATACAGCAGATGGAGGGCTGCAGTTTTATTACAGGGCATCAAAACACCCGATAAGCCGGGACGACTGTATCATGTTCCAGGACAGCATTACCGATATTCAGAATCAGTGGCAGGAAAATCAAAAGTCGTATACAGTGGAAATGGAACGGCTGAATGCACTTCTCAAGGAGCTTGAGTCGGGGGTTAGCAAAAAGGTTTCTGCCGGCCGCATTCCCGAATCCGGAATTGCAACAGCACCGGGAGTTGCGGCAGGGAAAACATCGGTGAGCGTCAGCGGACTCGGTATTCCGGCGGGCCTCCGTAAAAAGGGGAAGAGACGCAAAGCTACCGCATCCGTTACACCCTCTCAGGAGGCGGAAGCAAAAGTAAGTGTCTCCGGTCTCGGTATTCCGGCAGGCAGGAGAACGGATAAGGATGAAACCAAACGGGGCAGGAATCTTAAAATTTTCATCCCCGCTGCTGCTGTTGTTATCGCCGCGGTCATTATTGCCGCTCTTCTCTTCATTCCCGGCACTAGATTCGGCGAAAAAATGAGGGGTGGTGTTGCAGGCGAAAAACAGGCGGCGGAAGGTGTAGAATCTCAAACAGCCGAAACATCCGCTGAAATATCCGAAGGCAAAGAAGCGGCACAAAACCAGAAGGAGGGTGTATTTACCATCAGCGTCGGTGATGAATCCTCACCTTACCGAATCGAGGTGCCGATTACAATCCTGGATATCTATTACCTCACAAACAGCATTGCGGTCAAAAACGGGTACAGGAAGCTGGACAGTCCGAAAAGGGCCGGAAGAGACCCCGACTGGATATACCCGGGCAACCCTTTTGTCCTTCCTGATGAAACACGATATACGGTCGCCAAAGGAGACACAATGTGGGATATGGCGCACCGTTTTATTAAAAAGACACTCGAGGCCGATTGGCCGACATATGTCCGCATATCGGAAGAGATCGATGCTCCAGACACCAGAACCCATGATAGAGAAACACTCAAACGAGAGCTTGAATCTCTCAAACAGCGATCGTACAGTGAAAATTTCTCCAGGGAAATAGATAAAAAAATTACAAAATTACTGGGGGAACAGTAAATTATTCTCCGATATAATAATATATTTCAAATTATTCTATCACTAGATCCATGCAGGGGGATAAATTTCTCTTTACAGGAGGAGAAAAAAAGCTTAAAGTTTCCTATATTTAACTTTGACAGGATTGAAGAAATCAATCAGAAAGGAGAATAAAATGGCCGCAGATTTACCAAGAAGCCCAAATGTCTTTCACCCGACCCGACCCTCCGCAGTTGGTTCACGAAACAGCCTGGCACAGGAGGGCAGAGTTCAAAACGAAGAGATGCAGCGTTCTATAGAGGAAGAGACCGAAAAGATATTAAAGGAACTTCGGATCAGGCTTCCAAAAGAGGTGCTTGAAGAGCTCGAAGTAATGGGCGGAATCAAACAGAAACTCTATAACTACTTCAACCAGAACTATCAGAACATGTTCAACCGATACATCACCACGACTGAAGATGAAATGGTGAAGAAGGTTCGGAATTTCGTAGACAAGGAAGAGTCCAAGGTTCTGTCCCGCTACACACCAAAGGAAATCGCCGAAATGCTCGATCAGATCGGCGGCGCCGACAAGTTCAATACCGGTGAAATCGAAAAATCGATCGTAAATATGTACGGACACCTTCAGGGCCATATTCAGAGAGGCCTCAACGATCTTGAAAACGACACCAATTCGCTGCTCCGTCAAAAAGTGGATGTCGGCGCGTTTATCAGAGGTGAAAACGCCTATTCAATCGTCAAATGCTCTTTCAAGGACAATTCCCACAAACCGAAAACGGTTACGGATGTGAAGCTGTCGATTAACATTCTCGATGCCGAGCTCATCAGCCCGATCTTCCAATACCAGGCAACTGTCGAATACCTCATCAAAGACCAGATTTCAAGAACCATCATAGATCTTATCGATCGCGAGATCGAGAGGTTTAAGGCACAGCTTGTGGATGAAGGCAGGGAAGAGCTCTCCGATGGAGAAGTGATGTTCGAGAAGATGAAGAGAGTTCCCAATTTCACGGATGATGAAAAGGAAGATGAGAAATCAAAGAGATACACATTTCTTGCAAAGAACCTGGTGGATAAAATCGAGGGACTTCGCGCTGAAATCGATCTTAAAGATTTCGATCAGCTGAATGTTCGTGAAAGCCTGAAAAAAATCGTCGATATGGAAAACATCAGAAACAGGGGGTTCAATACGGCGATAAACTCGATCACCTCTATCCTCGACACGAGCAAAATGGGATACCAGTACATCGAAAACCTGAAGAATGCCAGGGAGATGGTACTGAGGGAGTATGAAGATACTGATCCAATCAATCTCCCGGACGAGCGCTACACCATGCGCCTCAAGTACTTCGATCAGGCACAGCTTCTCAAAGACCGCGAAGCATATGACCAGCAGTTTGCCGCGTACAAGAATGAAATCGAGCATCTGTACGATGTTACGGAAATCGTGTATCAAAACAACAAGTCCTTCTGGAGGGTCAACGACTTCGAAGATATCTCCAAGAAGGTCAAGAACAAGATAAAACGAAAGATCAAGGCCGTAACCGGAGACCCGCTGTATGAGGACATGAAAAAGACGTGGAATGAGATCATGTACATCAAGGCCGGGGATACGGATGTCGAGAAACTCAACCAGACCTATCTGTACGAAAAGACACTGCTAATGAAGATGCTCAGGAAAAACCTCGACAAGATTAAGCTCATCTACGGGTATAAGAACCCGCGAATGCGTATACTTCTCGAAGACAGAAACAACTTCCTTATCAAGGAGTTCGATGCATTCGATTATTTGATCAATCCGTACCATATTCAGCCTGGACTTATCCTCGACATGGATATTACAAGCATAAAGAGGAAAAAGTTCACTCTGAACGGTATGGCCAATGTGCTCAATGAATTCCTGCACGGTATCTCCAAAGGGTTCCAGGATGCTGCATTTGCCTCATTCAAGCGCAGAAGATCCACGTTGCGGGAAGACATTGCGCAGAGCTTTGCGGCGCCAGAAGATATCGAGGAAAGCCAGACACTGTCGGAAAGCTACATGGGCGTCGGTCAAGGCCCGAGCGGAAAGTCAAGCTCATCCGCCGGTGTTAAAGGCAGAGCCAATGTCACACCTCCGAAGAAGAAAAAATCAGACCTCGACGACCTGAAAGAGTTGTAACATGGAAAATGAACTGAACGTACTGGCAAGCAGAGCAGGTTTCAACACTGCTCTGCGCCATTTTAAAAATGTGACAAGCTACGTGGGGGAAGTTGGTGAGGGGTTAAACATTGCGGACCTTATCAATGAATCGCTCGACTCCGGCGCTATAAAGCGTTTTCAGGTGAAGACCATATTGAGCGCGCTTCTTGTCGACAAGTTCGCTTTTGCCTACAAGTCTCACAATTTTCTCGATTCCATCGAGACAATAGACCACATAGTCGATTCTGTTTCCGAATGGAGCGGACTCCACATCGTTCTAGCCTACTTTCACCCTCAGGCGGGCGTTTATGCAATCAATCCGAAAAACAGCGCTCACTGGACGGAAATTCTCCCGCTTATCAGGGATGAGCTTGCAGTAATATACTGCGGGCCCGTTGAGGGAGAAGCGGAAAGAAATGTACTGAACAACGCAATCGCCGACTTCGTGAGTATACTCTACGGTAAAAAAGTGAAGCCGAAAAAAGAGTATGTGGGGAGAGAGAGGGTGGAACAGGCTCCGGTACAGGCTGCAGCACCCCCTCCCCAAGCCCCGCCGGTTGCAGTCGCAGGCAAGAGAAGGGTCACTCCCCGTTACTCGGTGCAGGTGACGAATGAACTCTTCCACAACGGAAATGTTGAAGCATGGAAGAAGATCGTTGAGAGTTTTAAAACCAGGTATAGGGGACTCGACGTTCTCATCTGGTACGAAAACGAACGTATCAACGATATAAATGCACTGTTCAAATGGGGAAAGGTCAAGCATGGCGGACTGATTTTTTTCAGTGTAGCAGGTGAAAACATCACTGCAGTCTCAAAATTACAGAGATATCTCTTTGAAGGCGCAAGCCCGCGGTTCGAAGTGTTCCTGCGGGGAGGAATCGGAGAAGTACTCGATTTATTCTGAGGGGTATGGTTTTCTCCATTAAGATTCTGGTTTCTTGAACCAGTATTTTTACGCTCGACTGACTTATTAATGCCGCCAGTGAGCGGTATTTTGTTACAATTACCTATTATTATATGCCGGAGGTATACATTCTATTAGGTAAAAATCATTAGGCAAGTGCACCATCAGGCATTTATCGATTTGAACCTTGTACGTTTGGAAGTTCACCTGCCTATTTATTTCTGCATACCGATGCAAGAAGAAACAGTGAGGAAAAAAATGAAAAAATACCACTCATTCAGCAGCACCGAATATTTCGACACACCGGAGATACAGGAGGTCGTCGGAGTTCGGGGCAAACGGCTGATGGAGCTTGCATCCCTCGAGGCTCCGATACTACCCGGGTTCATGATTCCCAATGAAACAGTTGGGGAGCTGGTAAAGGATCGGGCCGGGGCAAAGAAATTCTTTATAGAGCCTATATCCAAGGTCGAACGGCTGCTTGGAAAAAAGTACAACGATGAAAAAAATCCACTTCTCATAAAGATTGTTGAGAGTCCAATGCTCAATATGGTTAATGCCTTTTCGATCCACAATATTGGACTCTGTGAAAAAACCGTCGGCGGTTTCGCCACCTTTGTCGGTGAAGAGTTTGCCTACCACGAGTACAGAAACGTGTTCAGAAAAATGATTGAACTCGAAAAGCTGGGCGAGATAGACACCGCGCGGTTGAAAAAGCTGGATGCCTTTTTTAAACTCCTCACCGAGGCGAAAAAACAGCAGAAGGTAAAAGAGGCACTGGAAGAAAACAAATCTCTGTATCCGAAAGAAATATTTTCAAATGCATACGACCAGCTCTGTTTTATCATTGAACTTTTCAACAAATTCTTTCAGTACAGCTCGAGCAACATTGATTCCGCCGTTCTCATTCAGGCGATGACATTCGGAAATTACGGCGAGGAAAGTTATTTCGGAAGCTACTACACACGGAATATCGTCACCGGAGGAAGCGAAATCAGTGGAAAATTCTTTGTCAATGCATTCGATGCAACCGAAACCAAAGGCAAACCGATTCTCAAAATGCACGAGAGTTACCTGAAGGAGCTAAAAAAAATCGCACTGAATCTGGAAAATCACTTCAAAGAAATACGGCAGATACGCTTTACCGTAGAAAACGGGAAATTCTGGGTAATCGATCAGGTGCCGGTGCCCAATAAATCAACTCAGGCGGAGATTAAAACCCTGCTCGATCTCAGAGGTAGAAAAGAAGTAGATGATGCGTATGTCATCGGGACAATCAAACCGGGAAGGTTGGCTGAGATACTGCACCCGGTGCTTGATACAGAGAGCGCTGCAAAACTTCCCCGCGTAGAGGGGGGTATTGCAGGGGCAGTAGGCGCTGCGGTTGGGAAGGTCTATTTCAACACTGATAAGCTGATTAAAGCGTACAAGTGGGCCGTGCAGTCCGGCGATGATAAGAACTTCATCCTCGCGATGCCGGCAACCTTTGCCGAAGATGTAAAAGCCATTGAGGTGGCAACCGGTGTTATTTCTTCAGAAGGCGGATATGCTTCACATGCCCCTGTCGTCGCAAGAAGCCTCGGCAAGATAGCACTCGTATATCCCGGAATCAAGTTCGACAAGGGCGCTATGAAAATCGGAAGCAGAACGGTGAAAGAGGGTTCCTATATCGCGTTAAATGTCCCCTACTATGAAACCCCTGCAATCTATTTTGGGAAGGTCGGTCTTATCAAGCCTTCTCCCGAGGGCAGTGGACTTCTTGAATTCATGGAGATTGTGCAGAGAAATCTCGGTGATTTTGATGTCCACGCAAACGCGGACCAGCCGAAGGACGCCGAGCTTGCAAAGATGTTCAATGCCCGGGGCATCGGGCTCTGCAGAACAGAGCATATGTTCTTCCACGAGAAGCGCATCGATACCTTCAGGGCGATGATTATCGCAGGTACAAAACAGGAACGAGAAAAAGCGTTGGCCCAGCTGAAAGAGATGCAGGTCGCCGACTTTTACAAGCTCTTAAAAATAATGGAAGGGTTGCCGGTAACGATACGGCTTTTAGATGCTCCACTTCACGAATTCCTGCCTCACACCAAGGAGACCATGTCTAAATTTATCACCTACATGCGAAAGCGCTATCCGAAACTAACAGAAAACGAAATACGCAGGCGATCGAGCATGCTGAATGAGTTCAATCCCATGCTCGGTCACCGGGGCATCCGTATTGCAATCTCCTATCCGGAGATATACAACATGCAGACCCAGGCAATTTTTGAAGCCGCGTACAGCCTTAAAAAGGAAGGCGTCGACGTCAGGCCCGAAATAATGATACCCCTTGTTATGAGCGCAACCGAAATCAAGACAATACGAAATGGAAAGAAAATCGAAGGAAAGGCGATACGCGGAATTCGCGATATCGAGCTTGAGGTACGCAAGTCATTCAAGAGTGACCCGATCGACTACAAGGTAGGAACTATGATCGAGCTTCCGGCCGCAGCTCTGCAGGCGGATAAAATCGCCCGGTACACCGAATTCTTCAGCTTCGGCACAAACGACCTTACGCAGACGACAAACGGCCTTTCCAGGGATGATTTCAACAACTTCTTCTCGGATTACAACGAATTCGACCTTCTCGAGTATAACCCGTTCAAGGTGCTTGGAGAACAGGTGAAAGAGCTCATCGGCCTTGCTGCGCAGAGAGGCAGGCTCACCCGGCCGGATATCGTCATGGGGCTTTGCGGTGAGCACGGTGCTGAACCGCAGAATATTCCATTTGTGAAAGAAGCGGGCCTGAATTACGTATCCTGTTCGCCCTACGGTATACCTATAGCAAAACTCGCTATCGCCCAGCTTGACCTGCCGGAGAAACCGGCTTCATAGAAAGCGGGCCGGCATCGTTTCTATCCCGCTCTCCCGCTCTTCATCTTATTAAACAGCCGGGAAAATATGAAACAAAATATCCGTCAGGGGATCTGCAGTACTGACTCCCAGGCCGGTATATTAAAACCGCATTTGATGGAGGATCTGCACAACCCGGGTAAACACCGTGAGGAGATGCAGCTTGATCAAAGTCTCCGCTATACAGATACTTCCCGTATATTTTGTTACAACGGCCATGAGTTCCTTCCTGCCGAGGGACATCCTGTCAGCATAGGTTCCCTTTCTTACCTGTATCAGTTCGTCGCCGAACAGCGCATCCTTGATTGCATAGTCGAGATGTTCACTTCCGTTTCGGTAGTGCCGCTGTGCGGTGATGTCAGCTCCGCCCCCGATAGGGGAGAAATGTGCATCAATAAGGACATTCTGATAGAATGCCCGTGAAAAACTGATAAACACCTCAAGCCGCACCCTTCTCGGTTCGGAGAGGGCATACATTTTTAACATTTCAAGGCTTTCAATACCCTTTTCTATGGAACGAAGGCAGTCTCTGTACCGAAACTTCCGCACACCTTCATTTCGAAGCATTACATTCTCAAGCCCGTACTGATAGTAGGTATATATACCATCCAGCACAAGATTTACCGCCTTGTTGAAAAAAGCCTGGAATCGCACATGGCGGGATGCTGTTTCTGTTTCAGTGTACCCCTGAACGGGGTGTTCTGAGGTTAGATAATCGAGGACTGTTTCGTAGGCGAGATTCAGATCGGTCATAATCTTGTGTGCCCATGACTCTCGCCCCTTGTTTGAATCCGGATGGTAGGTTTTTGCAAGTTTCCTGAAAGATTCGTTAAGGCTCTCGACATTACAGTCGGGGGAAAGCTCAAGGAGTCTGAGTGCACGATCCAATTCCATGTAACAATTCCTTATAGTCTCCCGCGTGAAACGCGGAAATCTTTAATAAAGTACAGCAATCTTATTTTGATATACGTTCAATTACCATCAGAAGCTGTAATAGTACTACAGCGTAACTTTTACTTCAAAAGACATTTTAAGTGCATTTTAAGCATGTTTGTGGGCTTTTTTATTACCTTATATTATTATAAGATTGCAATAAAACGGTAAAGTTTCGCTGTAGCACTAGTAATAATGAGTTCGAATTGACTGGGAGTCAAATAAATTTAAAGTGTCACCCTTGCTGCTTTATAATGGAAGTATACCATTTCGCCAACATACAGATTTTTTACCTGTACAACCGGGATGGTTCAAGTACAGTATCGTGTCCATACAGCACGGCAGATAATCAAAAGACCGTAAAGGAGCAGAAGATGGCAGTGGTAAAAGAGCTTTTCAAAGCCTACTACAATGGAGAACTCCCGTTAGAGGGGGGGTACATATTCTCCTCGTTCTTTGACACTAATTCAACATATTCTAAACCTACACTTCATTTACCATCATAAAATCGATGGGCGATAACTTCTCCTATTATACATGATACCGACGACCTGTTCGATGTCATGGAAAAAATTTTCATAGACACAATCTGGAAGGACGCGAATGTTCCAAAAATCGATGCGGAAAAAACAGCCGGGTTTATTCGAAGCATATTTCAATACTTCATCGATTTTAAAATTGAATAACTCGAGTCTACTGAAATATCATACCGACTAAAGCAAAAGCAGTCGCGTTTGCGCTCCGAACCGACCTGTCATTACCTGTTCCGCATGGTAAGCATGCGGACGGTTCCCTGAAGCTCCTTTATCTTCTTTTGCTGGGTGCTTATTATAGCAAGCATTTCTCCGGCATCAACCCCCTCTTCCCTCGTGTCCTCAACCTGAACCATTTCGTAATCATTCATGGCCTCAATCGATGCAAGCTCATAACTGTCCGCGTAGTAGTCAAGTTCGAGCGGCATTTCAGGATATTTCTCGGACTGAAGAATTTTCTGCGATATTCTGGCAATTTGAACGGCCGCAAGCGAATCAGGACGAAAACGCGCAAGCGGCGCCGATGCAGCCAGGGATTCATCAACGGCTGCATCGTTAAATATCACGCCCATGCATTCAATATCGATTTCAAGGTCTCTTTTGATCAGGTCTCTTACTTTTGCTATCATATCGATGTCTTCAGGGGTTGAAGATTTGTTGACGATGATTTTAGGATGCAGTGCGTCAATATATGCGTGCGCCTTTTGGCCGAGAGCCCGGTCGATTTGTTTCATCTTTTCTATAATCTCACCCACCGGCGGAACTGCATTGGTCTTATGGGTACGCAGGACATTCTTTAAATATTTCGTAATTTCCCTGTGTGAAACAAACGCCCGCTGCAAAAAACGAAAAACGAGATTTTTTACAAATGCATACATATTGACAATAGATGTTTTTTGATTTTTCACGACGAGCATACCTGAATTGGAAATGAGGAAATAGTCGAGTACATGGAAATTGCTTCCCGATCCCAGATCGAGAATTATATAATCAACATCAAGACTTAAAATGCTATTCAACACCCTCTTCTTCTGAGAAAATGGTATATCCGCCAGACCGGGAACCAGTACATCTCCGGAGATTAAGCTCAAGTTCTCATAAGGGGTTGGGTACACTATGTCGTCAAAATTAACGGCACTGTCTGATAAAAAGTTGCCGAGGCCCGGGTTGATGTTTTTAATACCGAGTACCGTATGGAGGTTTGAACCTCCAAGATCAAGATCAACGGCCAGGGTTTTTTTTCCAGCGGCAGCCAGATCAACGGAAAGATTCGCAGCAATAACCGTTTTCCCAACTCCCCCCTTTCCACTGGCAATTGGAATAACTTTACGTTTCGAATTCTCGTTTATCACCATTTGTATTTTCCCCGATACGTTTTTATTCTATCACAAAAATAACAAATTCTATAAAGACCGGTAACAAATTATGGACAAACCGCCCGGCGAGTGCTATTTTCAATAAATCTTTTCTAATTTACTTCTCGCGAAGTTACTCTACGATATCTGGTCCTGTAAAGGATCGGTCCCAAAGGGACTTGCGCCGCTTCTAAGTAACTTCGGGCAAGTTACTGTTTGATACTCAGCCGCGAAGTGGTATATCCTGTCAGGGATGTACACCGATAGTAATACTTTTATACAACATATACAGAATTCTTACGAGAACAATTTTAAGTTTCATCCGTTTCTTTACCTTAAATATATTATACTATTAGTCACGTGGACGTACCTTAAGGAGGTGTTATGAAATACAAACGGTCTATCAGTCCTTCACTTCTTGCTGCAGATTACGGGTATCTAGCCGATGCTGCCTTACAGGCCGAAACAGGGGGCGCCGGTTCACTTCACCTTGACTATATGGATGGCCATTACGTACCAAATCTCAGCTTCGGTATCGATCTCATACCGGCTTTAAAGAAAAGAGTGCGTATTCCGTTGATGGCACATCTCATGATATCCAACGCCGAGAAACGGGTGGATGATTTTATACATGTACATCCCGATTATATCGTCTTTCAGGAAGATGCCGTCAATGACGTCGGTATGCTTATTGAAAAGATAAAAAACAACGGGATCAAAACGGGAATAGCGATTAACCCCTCACGCCCCCTGGCACATATCAAAGACTATCTGCTGCGTACCGACCACCTGCTGATCCTCGGTGTCAATCCCGGATTCGGCGGGCAGAAATTTATGGTTGAAACCCTCAAAAAGATGAAAGAGGCACACGAGTTTCGTGTAAAAAACCGATTGCCCTACGATATTGCGGTGGACGGCGGTGTTAACCTCGAAACAGCGGGTAATATTCTTAAAACCGGTGTGAATATTCTGGTTGCAGGAACTGCCGTATTCGGTAAGGATGACATCAGGGAGGCGATCGAAGCGATCGCATCACTCAAAACATAGGCTTACCGCATCTTCTCAAGCTGATCATTATGTTCTCTGAGAAGCTGCATCCTGTTGTTCAGTGCATTACCGGTAAGAATGATATATCGATTATCTCCCTCGTTTACTCGTATCTCAAATGAGTAGAGTATGCCGTTCGGTGTAAATGGAACGGCAATACTGCCGTCGTGTATCACATCACCGGGTACAAGCCGGACACTCTCGACCTCGAAATGAGGGGGAAAGGATGAAGGTACAAGGTAGCGGTCTTTCACCTCCCCCTCTATATTTCCTTCCTGTGAAGCAGTGAAGTAGTAACGTCTCTCATCGAGATCGAAATTAAACAGTATTACCTTTTTTTCAAGAATGGTTTTTTCACTTAAATAGTTTAATGAACTATAGAGACCAAACATGAATTGTTTCGTTTTTTGTGGATTAACCGAAGAAACAAACCGCGGCATTGCAATGAGCAGAACAATGGATAGTACAGCAAGAACCACCAAAAGCTCAATAAGCGTAAAACAGCGCACCAGGAATCGTTTCATATATCCTGTCCTGAAGAATTCTTTTGTTGTCTGTAATTACGAACAGGTATTATTCCCAGTTCGTAATATCCGCGTCATACCCCTCTCCTCCTTCCTGTCCGTCCTTTCCCAAAGAATAGAGATCATAATCCTGATTGTGTGTCCCGGGTGAAACATACATATAGTCGTTCCCCCATGGGTCTTTCGGTATCTTCGACTTGGCAAGATATCCCCCTTCCCGCCAATTTTGCGGTTCATCGCCTGAGGACGGTTTTTTCACAAGTGCCGCCAGGCCCTGCTCGGAAGACGGGTAGCTGCCGTTGTCCAGATAGTACAATTCCAGTGCCTGCTCCAGGTTGGATATTTCAATCTTTGCCTTTGTAACCCTGGCATCCTCGGGGCGTTTTGTAATCCTCGGAACGACGAATGCTGCGAGTATTCCCAGTATAACGATCACCACCATCAGCTCGATAAGTGTAAATGCCGCTAATTTACGGCTGTTTCTCCCCAGGCGTGAGAAATTGCGGAGCCTTCTAACTGACTTCGAGCAAGTTGCTGTTTGATACTCATCCGCGAAGCGGCATTCCCGCCAGGGACATTCCCGCCAGGGACATATCCCGCAGGGACTTGCCCCGGGAGGGCTTGCACTGCTTTTAAGGCCTCTGAACAGGTTTTTCGTTTTCATTGCATATCTCCGGTTTAGAAGAATATTCCACTTAATGCTACAACGAAACTTTACCGTTTTACTGCAATCTCATAATAATATAAGGTAATAAACAAGCCCACAAACATGCTGAAAATACACTTAAAATGTCTTTTGAAACAAAAGTTACGCTGTAGTATTAATAATAAGGTCAACAGAATGATTTTACAACTGCTATGATATGGTAAACATCGATTTTTTCACTGTCGATCTTTTTTTCCATCTTTTTAAAGACAGAATGAATCTGGATTTTCATTTGTTTTGTCTACCGATTATCTGTACATTGTATTAGCTTCACGTGCTGCTTAGCAGTACGAACAAATACCGTAAACCTCTGTTACGATGAGAAACATAAAAGATCACTACTCAAAAAAAGCGCAACTAGAACAGTACAGGGCGCGGTCGGTGTACAAACTTATCGAGATGGATGAAAAATTCGGCATTGTAAAAAAAGGTATGCGTGTTCTCGATATCGGATGTGCGCCCGGTTCGTGGACGCAGTATATGCTGAAAAAGATCGACCGCGGCTCTATTGTCGGAGTAGATACGGCTGGGACTATGCAGGTGAAGGATAACCGCTTCTCCTTCATTTCTGCTGATATACACACACTCACCGCTGCAGATATAGGCGTGTTCGATCTCATTACAAGCGATGCCATGCCGAACACCACGGGTAACAAATTCTCGGATGCTCAGAATTCACTGAATCTTGTCCGCTCTGTTTTCCGGCTGGCGAAGAAAACCCTCATACCGGACGGTACAGTCGTGGCAAAGGTATTTCAAGGAGAGGATCTTCAAAAATTTATCAGCACGATTAAAAAATGGTACGGGAGAGTTATCCTGTTCAAGCCTCGAAGCTCACGGAAGGAGAGCCGGGAAATATTTATAATCGCATTGAACTGTAAACGCTGAAAAGGAGCACAGCATGATACGTAGTAAAGCTGCGTTAACCGGAGCTTCATTTGCATCAATGCTGTTTGTCGGAATCGGATCCACGATTATCGGCGCGGCCGCCCGGAATATCGGTCTTACACCCTATCAAATCGGTATCCTTATGGCCGTGGAGAATCTCGGGTTTATGCTGGCTGTCATACTGACCGGGACATTATCGGATGTGTATGAAAAACCGAAAATCCTCCTTTTCGGAAGTCTTGTCCTTGCGGCTGCATTCTACACATTCTATATATCCGGTATATTTTCAGTAAACCTCATCATAATGTTTTTTATCGGTGCTGGAATCGGCAGTTATGAGGGGGTAACCGATGCAATGCTCCTCGACATACACAGTAAAAAGGAAGGCCTGTACATTAATGTCAATCACTTCTTTGTGACGTTCGGTTCTCTGATGATTACCCTGTACCTTATCTTTCTCCAGATGAACTGGCGACGTGCGGTGACTCAATCCGGCATCGCAGTTACGCTGCTTGTCGTTCTCTTTCTTTTATCAAAGCTTGAAATAAAAAACAACCCTCAGGAAAAATTAACCGAAAGAATCAAATTCCTTGTCGGTGAACGGGCAATCGGAGTGCTCTTTTTTGCCACAATCTTCGCCGTAGGAATGGAGCTCGGATCAGTCAGTATCATGACGACCTATCTCATGGAGTTTCGCGGCTTCAACCAGATTACTTCGAAAATCGCACTCCTCACCTTCCATTCAGGGATCGCCTCCGGTAGGCTTCTCATCGGCTATTTTTCAAAAAAACATCATATATCCTCTTTTATCACGCTGCTTTTTGGAAGCGGTATACTGTTCCTTGGCGTTCTCTTCTTCACCGATACAGGACAATATACATATATTCTTATCTTTTTTTCAGGAATGACGATTTCATCTCTTCTTCCCCTTATCATCACACTTGCTGGGCTTCTGTATAAGAAGCATTCAGGGACGGCGCTCGGGATTATCAAATTCGCGATCCCCATCGGTGGTTCTCTAATTCCCTTTCTGCTTTCCATGTTGACAAGGCTCGTCTCTTTTAAAGCGTCTCTGGCCCTGTTTCCCGTTGTTGCGCTTGCCGGATTTAGCATGCTCATGCTCAACATGGGGCATCTGAAACTGACCGGCAGGACATGAATATGCGGAAACATGCCTTCAAGAGGACTGAAAACGCATGAATCACGGCTTTTTTCTCTGTATCGATGCAGGAACTTCACGATTCAAGGCCGCTCTTCTATCAATTGACGGTGAAATCGTTGTAAAAGCCGATCAAACCTACGCGCAAAATAAAAAGGTGCATGAATACACAACCGAAGATTTCACCGGAGCCCTTACCGATGTTCTACATAGTATGGATATACAACACAGGACTCATATCGACGGAATAGGTATTACAGGCCACGGCCCGACACTCATTCCTATCGACCGGTCCGGACGTTCCCTGTTCCCGGCGGTAGGGTATCTTGACGATAGGGTGAAGAAGTACATTCAACGGTTATCCGATAAAAAATCAGACAAGATCGCAACCACTATGTATATTCCAATAGCCCTTTTTTTCAGGGAAGAGTATCCCGATATTTACAAAAACACGTACAAGTTACTCCAATCATTCGACTTCATTGCTTATCGACTCACAGGAAAACCGTTTGCCTCTTCTTCGACAAGCGGCATTACGCTGTGGAATGAACAGCGCCTCGTAAGAGCTGGGCTCGACATCGAAAAGTTTCCTGAAATTCGATACATGGGTGAAAAGATCGGTGAAATCACCGCAAACGCAGAAAAAGAGTTCGGCATTCCTGCACACATACCTGTGTTTGCAGTCGGTGCCGATTTTGCAGCCGGGCTCATCGGGACAAATGCTCTGGATACGGGAAGGTCATGTGAAAGAGCGGGCTCATCGGGCGGTATTAACCTCTGCTGGGATGCTTCCGTCAGCGATTCGCGACTTCTCTGCTACAGCCACTTCATTAAAAACCGGTTCAACATTGCAGGTATTACGAGTACATATGGAAAAGCGCTGGAATGGGTAGGATCGATCACCGGCATCGGAGGGGAAAAATATGTACCCAAAAGGTATAAGCCCCCTTCCCTCCTGTTTCTGCCCTATCTGAAGGGGGAAAGAACCCCGCTCTGGAACCCTTTTGCAAAGGGCGTACTGATGGGCATTGATGAAAAAAGCTCACGGCGTGATATTCTCCAGGCCGTATATATGGGCCTTGCCTTCAGTATCCGTGACGCTATTGAAATCATTGAAGAAAACGGATGCACCTTTCAGCACCCTGTGGTCACGACAGGGGGGCTGGCTGCAAATGACTGGTTCACTCAGCTCAAATCCGACATAACAGGAAAAGAGTTTGCAGTAACACAGACATACGACGCGGAGCTTCTCGGCACTTCGATAGTGGTTGCGAGAGCCCTCGGAGTGTACCCCGACATAGGTGAAGCAGCGGCAAAAATTGTCAGAATACAGAAAGTATTCAAACCGCAAAAAAAACTACACAATGCCTACACACGCTTATTCCGCCTGTACAAAGGCCTTCAGGTAAAGATCGCCGGACATTTTCTGATGTAGATGCTGGTGGTGAAAAAAATCAGGTTCAGAGGTATCAGGGTTGCCGATGTTTCAGACTGGAGCTTGTCGCGCACCAGAGCACCCCTCTTTCAGAAGGTAGCTTTTGGCGGTTCTGAAAAGGTATTGACATCACCTGCATATTAATATAAATTTCGTTTTTAATTTTGAGTTAACCTTCACTCTGTATTCTGGAGTTGCATATGAAAAGCTATTCTACAGTTGTACTTATAAAACAGGTCCCGGATACGAAGAATATAACCGGAGAAGCGATGAAGGAAGACGGCACCGTAAACAGGGCGGCATTGCCGGCAATATTTAACCCTGAAGACCTCAATGCCCTGGAAATGGCGCTTCAGGTAAAGGAAAAATACGGGGGAACGGTAAATGTGCTAACCATGGGACCGCCTTCCGCCGTAGAGGTTCTGAAGGACTCACTCTACAGAGGGGCCGACAGCGTATCCCTGGTCAGCGACAGGAAACTCGCCGGGTCAGATACACTTGCAACATCATTCGCTCTCAAGCAGGCCATTCTTTCGAAAATACCGGATTTTGATATAATATTCTGTGGTAGGCAGGCGATTGACGGTGATACCGCCCAGGTCGGTCCACAGACGGCGGAAAAACTCGACATTGCGCAGGTTACCTATGTCAACGGCATCGAAAAACTGGAAAAGAATGCAATAACGGTGAGAAAAGCTATTGAAGATGGATCTGAAATCCTTAAGGCCCCCCTACCCGTTCTGATTACTGTAATGGATACGGCGAATGAACCGCGTCCCTATATCGCAAAACGGTTGCTAAAGTATAGAAGAGCAGTGTCTGGTTTCGGGCTGCATGAAGAATTAAAAAAATATCCACGATTCAAGACACCGGATGAGCTCAAAGAGTTTTTGATCAAAAAAGGTGTATTTATTCCTATATGGTCAGCTGAAGATATAGGTGCAGAAGCTGAGCAGATCGGGTTTGCAGGGTCGCCGACGATGGTGAAAAAAATCGAAAGCATCTCGCTTACAGGAAAGGGATTCAAAAAGATCGAAGCGACAGACGAGGGGATAAAGGGCTTCGTCGCTGAGCTTATTGAAGATCATACCTGGTAGGTACCAAGGGCGCCAAGGGCACTAGAAGCACTAGAAGCACTTAGTGGGTGTCTTTAAAAGCAGCGGATGCCTCCGGCGAGATGTATCCTTGACAGGATGTATCCCTGGAGCCCGAATATCTTAAAGAAACTTCGCGAGAAGTTACTTAAAAGCGGCCCAAGCCGCTTCACGGCTGAGTATCAAACAGTAACTTGCTCGAAGTTACTTAGAAGACAATCACAAAGTTGTATTAATAAAATGGAGTGAATATGTCCAATTACGGTGATGTATGGGTGTACGCGGAACAGGACTGGGGAAGTCTCCACGAAATAGGGCTTGAACTTCTCTCCAAAGGCAAAGAGCTTGCCGACGCGCTGAACGTAAAGCTCTGCTCAATTCTTGTAGGATCTGATGTAAAAAAGCACAAAGACAGACTTTTCCAGCACGGGGCGGACAAGGTATATGTATGCGATAATCCGTCTCTCAAGCATTACGATACGGTGAAGTACGCAAAAGTCATCGAGGACCTCATAAACAAATACAAGCCTGAAATAGTCCTTTACGGAGCATCTGTGCAGGGAAGAGATCTCGCCCCGCGCATTGCTTCGAAGCTTCGTGTCGGGCTGACGGCCGACTGTACCGACCTTCAGATCGGGGATTACAAACACACAGATAAAACAGAATACAAAAATATCCTGTACCAGATACGCCCCGCTTTCGGTGGAAATATTATCGCTACGATTGTTACTCCGAGGCACAGGCCGCAGATGTCGACCGTGAGAGAGGGTGTCATGCCTACACCGGATGTTCAGGACGGTCGCGCAGGGGAACTGGTTGAGGAAAAGGTGAATCTCGATAATTTGAAGAATGTTACCGAGATCCTGAAGCGGGTCAAAACCGAGAAGAAAGTCAATCTCAAAGGCGCGCTGGTTATCGTATCCGGGGGATACGGTGTGGGGTCGCGGGAGAACTTCAAGCTTATCAGAGAGTTCGCTAACGTACTCGGTGCTGAAGTCGGTGCCAGCAGGGCCGCTGTAGATGCCGGGTTTATAGAAAAGGACCACCAGGTCGGACAGACCGGCACAACCGTACGCCCAAAACTGTACATCGCCTGCGGTATTTCAGGATCGGTTCAGCACAGAGCGGGTATGGATCAAGCAGCAAAAATCGTTGCAATCAATACCGATCCCGAAGCTCCTATACTCGGTATTGCTCATTACGGAATTATCGGAGACCTGAACGTTGTAATTCCGAAGATTATCGAAGATATTAAGAAAAGGCGGGTGGATTAATGGAAAATTTTTTTACTGAAAATCGAGATATCCAGCTCCTCTTTGACAATACCGACCTCACGGAAGTAATCGACCTGAAGGAATCAGGATATAAAGAGGCGGATGAATACGACTACGCATTTACAGACGCAGCCGATGCAAAGAAAGCATACAGAGATATTCTGAAGCTCGTCGGTGAAATTGCCGGTCAGGTCATCGCACCCCTTGCGCCGGACGTCGATGAAGAAGGCTGCACTCTCGATGCAGGTGTTGTCACCTATCCTGAGGGTATCAGAAGGGATATGGAAGTACTGAATAAATCGAATCTCATGGGGTTTACCCTCCCGCGTAGATACGGGGGACTCAACCTCCCCACCTTCCTGTACACCATTGCGATTGAAATGGTTTCCCAGGCCGATGCAAGCCTGATGAACATCTTCGGCCTGCAGGATATCGCCGATACCCTGAACGAATTCGCAAACGAGGAGCTGAAACAGAAGTATCTGCCGCTTTTTACGAGCGGCAAGGTAACGGGCGCTATGGCGCTAACCGAGCCGGATGCAGGTTCAGACCTGCAGGCTGTTCAGCTCAGGGCAGTGTATGATGAAGCTGACGGATCCTGGCATCTCAACGGGGTGAAGCGTTTTATCACAAACGGATGCGGGGATGTTCTGCTCGTGCTTGCGCGGAGTGAGCCCGGCACAAAAGACGGGCGCGGGCTCTCGATGTTTGTATGTGAAAAGGACGAATCCCTCGTTGTGAGAAGAATCGAAAACAAACTCGGCATACACGGTTCTCCGACCTGCGAGCTTCAATTCAACAACACCCGGGCAGAGCTTGTGGGCAAGCGAAGAATGGGTCTCATACGAAATACCATGGCTCTCATGAACGGCGCCCGTCTGGGCGTTGCAGCTCAGGGTCTGGGCATTGCGCAGGCGGCTTATCTTGAAGGCCTGGACTATGCGAAAGCGCGGGAGCAGTTCGGCACGGCAATCGTCAACATGCCACTTGTGTATGATATCCTCGTTTCTTCCAGGGTGGATGTCGAAGCGGCTCGCCTTCTCGTATACGATACAGCGAGAATCGTCGACCTGAAAAAGGGGTATGACCAGAAACTCGAGGAGAGCGAACAGCCGACAAAAGAGCTCAGGCAGACCGCTAAATACTACACCGCACTCGCATCCCTTCTAACGCCAATGGCAAAATATATTTCCACAGAGTATGCGAACAAGGTGGCTTACGATATGCTGCAAATTCATGGCGGCACAGGGTATATGAAAGACTTCAATATCGAACGACACTACCGCGACGCCCGAATAACGAATATCTATGAAGGAACAACGCAGCTCCAGTACGTTGCCGCCATAGGCGGAATCGTTACGAGAGTAATAGAACCTGAGCTCGATACGCTGGAACAGCAATTTACCGAAGATTTTCAGAAATCCTATCTGAAGCAGCTTCGCGAAAAGCGGGCGCTTTTAAACAAAGCAATTGACTATGTGAGGGAGAAAGATGACCACACATACCATTCCTACTATTCAGGCACAATGACAGATATGATGACAAAGCTGTACACCGCTTATCTATTCCTTAAATATGCCGTGTTTTCCGAAGAGAAAAAGAAAACAATGAAGGTTTATTTTGAACGCGAGATGCCGGTTTTTGATAAAAACTACGAAGCAGTAACAAGCGGGAAAAGCAGCGTAATCGAAGAGTTTGCCGATCTCCTGGAGCTTACTAAATAAACAAGCCAATCCCAGACTTTTTTCTCGACAAAAACTGTCTGGCCCCTGTATAATCATTATAAGAATTCAGCAAAGGTATCAACCATATGTGAAAAATTACCGGTCTAAAAGGGAGATGCTTTCTGATGGAGCATGTGTACTGGAAGTTTTTGGGAATAAAACTGATCAGCTTCAAGAGGCTTATGGACGGCCGCATCGTGGGCACAGGTCTTCTTAACCCGCTCATCGACAGACTCCGTCTTTTTACCATGATCGTTCTGCAATCGAAATTTTATAAAAATTATAAAAACCTCGGCACATGGCATGGAAAAAGGGTGGCAAACACATTCGCCCCGCCGGTGGGCTCGCGCCCGCAAATGAGAGCACTCAAGGGGCTTTTAAAAACACATCTTCTTGGAAGGACATTTCCCATTGCTATGACGTATGCGGTTACGTACCGGTGCCAGCTGAACTGCGTTCACTGCAGTGCTGGCAACCACCAGAGAAGGGATGTTCCCGAGCTTTCAACAGACGAGGCAAAAAGACTCATAGACGATAGCCTCGACCTCGGTGTGACCATTCTCGCCTTTACCGGCGGCGAGCCGCTGCTCAGGGATGATATTTATGAGCTCATTGACCACGTTGATCAGAGGAAAGCCCTTCCCCTTCTCTTTACGAACGGGCTTCTTCTTACCGACGAAAATGTGGACAGACTCGCAGAAGCCGGACTGTACACACTGTTCGTTAGCATCGACAGTGCAGATCCCGAAGAACACGACCGCCTGCGGGGCAAACCCGGGTTGTTCGAAAACGCCGTTTTGGGCCTGGAACGGATGAAATCAAAGGGCGTGTTCGTCGGCCTCTCGTCGTATGCGAGCCGCTCGAACACGGAGCAGGGTACGTATAAAAAACTACACAGCCTCGCGCAGAAACTCGGCGCCCACAACCTGCTCCTCTTCGATTCAGTGCCCACAGGCAACCTTATCAAGGACACAGGCGAGATGCTCACCGCCGAGCAGAGGGAAGAAATCTACCGATACTCCGCCGGAATATTTGAAAAAAGCATAATACCGCCTCTTTCCTCACAGTCATGGCAGAATTCAGTGGAGGGAAACCTGGCAGGAATCGGATGTCTTGCGGCAAATATACAGTACTATGTTTCTGCCTACGGCGATATTGCGCCCTGCGACTTCTCCCCCATTTCATTCGGCAACATACGAAAAGAACCGTTGAGGGCTATCTGGAAGAAGATGATAAAACACCCTGCGTACAGACACAAGGAAACGTTCTGCAGAATGCAAAATGCGAGGTTTCGGAGTTTCTATATCGATCCTATACCGGAAGGGGCTACCCTCCCTTACCCGATCGCAAAGCTGCCCCGGGAAGACTTCCGCAAAGGAAAACCGCCTGCCGCGGATAAGGCCGACACAAAGTCCGTGTCGCTTGAAACGAAAAAATAGTAAATCACACTGAGAGTCATCAGGACGCTTCGTGTCCGGATAACCCATCGGACATAACGATGGCGTACATTTCACCCAGGGCATATCGTTCAAATTCGATTATAATCAATTATCGAAGAAACCGATCCGTGTAGCACTCCTCGGGGCGGATTTTCTTCCGGATCAGGCCGAGCTGCAATAGCTGGTCGATCGATTTTTGCCAGTCCTCCCTTGTGGTATAGCCGAGCCCGTTACCCTCTATATCCGTGTCCTGCCACAGCTTCATCGATTCCATCAGCACTTTTTTATTTATATCCATGTTTTCATCTGTAAGGGTCGGTATCGATCTTTTTAAAAGCTCCATAACCTGATCTTTGTTGTTCAGAGCAAACTCACTCGCCTGCACCACAGCATGGACAAACCTTCGAACCAGATCGGGGCGTGACCGGATGAGCGAGTCGCTTGCAATAATTGCCGCGGACACCATCGGAGTTATCCTGTACGCCTCAATGAGATTGACGGAATAGCCCATATCCCTGAGCACGACAGCCTCATTGTTGACGTATACAACAGCTGCATCCACCCTGCCTGCAAGCAGGCTTTCGACCTGCGTGTACCCGATATATTTGATATCTACTTCACCCGGGCCGATTCCTGCATGCGAAAGCAGCATCTGAAGCCCTATATAGCTCGAACCATATGGACCTGGAAGGCCGATGCTCCTTCCTTTGAGATCGGCTGTGTTTTTGATCCCCTTTTCCTTCAAAGATACAATACCGACCGGATACCTGACATACATGGAGTAGACGACCTTCACCGGTATGCCTTTCTCCCGCGCTATTATCACCTGGTCTCCGTCAGATACGCCGAAATCGATCTGCCTGCTCGCCACGAGAGTAATGATATCCGTCGACATTCCGTAATCAAAGCTCACGTTCAGGTTTTCATCCCTGAAATAGCCCTTCTGATCAGCAATATAGTAGGGTGCAAACTGTACGTTCGGGATATACCCCATGGCAATCTTGATGCTGTCGGCTGAAAAAGCAATTCCCATAAAAGCGGGAACAAAAACAGCGATCAACAGAAAAAAAGTCGTCAGTCTTCTCATTGTTTCATCCTTAATACGAATTTTTTAAAACAGCCCACATCAAATCCACGGCAATGCACGCAATTAAACCAGTGTAGCATGTCATCCAAAATCATATATTCCTCAATCAGGTTTTTTAATTCTATGCCCGATAAACAGGTATTCGATAAGCGACATAACGAGATAGAAGAAGATGCCCATTACTCCCAGAAGAATGATACTCACAAACACGAGAGGGGTGTCGAAGCTCGACCTGGACATGTTGACAAGCGCCCCGAGTCCTGCAGACGCCCCCAGAAACTCCCCCACGACCGCGCCGATAACCGAGTAGGTAATCCCAACTTTAAGACCCCCGAAGATAACAGGCAGAGCTGAGGGAAGCTCGAACTTGAAAAAAGTTTGAAGCGGCCCCGCATCCAGAGATGTTAAAAGCTCCATTATCTCCCTGTCCGCCGACCGTATTCCCACGATACTGTTGATCAGGATGGGAAAAAATATAATGAGAGCTGCAATAAGCACCTTTGTGTTGATTCCGAAACCGAACCAGATGATGAGCAGAGGCGCGAGGGCCACGATCGGGATAGCCTGCATTGCGACGATATAGGGAGATAGTATCCGCTCAGCGATCCTGTATTTTGCGAGTGCATAGCCGAATAAAAACGCAAGGGAGGAGCCCAGGGCGAAACCGAGCAGGCTTTCATAAGCCGTCACTGCAATATTGCTGACGAGCAGGCCTTCCCTGCCTGCTGAAATCAATCGGTGCAAAACCGTCTTCGGAAGAGGAAGAATATACTCGGGCAGCCCGCTTATCCGTGAAATCAGAGCCCATATGAGTATAAAGGCGGCGACACCGACAGGTATGAGGAGGTATTCATAGTGTGACACGGCTCGCTGAAAAAGACTTTTTTTCTCTATCTTTTTGAGTTCGGTGCGAACATCATGGCTGATTTCTTTTGTCCATTCACTCTTGATTCGTTTTCGTATATCGACAACGGTCTTTGATATATAGTCTGATGAAAATATATCCTTTTCCGATCCCTTCATCCCGGGGTCCAGCTTCACCACATCCTTTACCATGCCCGGTGACCTCGAGAGCACCACAATGCGTGTCGAAAGCAGCACCGCCTCTGAAATGCTGTGTGTAACGAAGATGATCGTTTTCTTCGTTCGTCTCCATAGATCCAGAATGAGGAGGTTCAACCGCTCCCGTGTTATTGAATCAAGGGAACCGAACGGCTCGTCCAGAAGAAGTATTTCGGGATCGAGCACAAGGGCGCGCGCAATGGCGACTCTCTGCTGCATCCCTCCCGAAAGCTCTCCGGGGTACATATTCTCAGCGCCCTTCAGGCCCATCATATCTATGAGTTCCTGCGCCCGTTTTACATCAGGTTCGCGTATTTCGCTCCGGGAGACCTCCACAGGGAGGAGGATATTTTTCAGCACGGTCCTCCAGGGCAAGAGCGTCGGCGTCTGGAATACGTTGCCGGTATCCTTTCTGAGGTTATGCACAGCCTCGCCGTTGATAAGGACCCTGCCGGAAGTAGGGTTAATAATACCTGAGATCAGTTTGAGCAGTGTTGTCTTCCCGCTTCCTGAAGCGCCCACGATCGTCACAAACTCCCCCTTTTTCACCGTCAGGTTCAGCTTCGCAAGCGCCTTCACGGCCTCTTTCTTGTTCCGTGTAAGGGGAAACTGCTTTGTCACATTGCTGAATTCAATGAATCCGTCAGACATTCAGTACCTGCCCTGTAGAAAAATCACAGCGTATCGATTTTATGTACCGTGTGTTCTGGGGTTGATCGGGGTTATACTGGCACCGGTGAGCATCCGCGTCCGAATAAAATATATGTAAGAAAGTCGTGGAAACCGGGAGAAAACCCGCCTGCCGGTGTTCTAAAGGAGGCTCGTTCTTCTCCCATCCA
>Ga0307436_1000030_pt1 | contig 59265 bp, 37 predicted proteins | sample SalMarWE160440MG_FD_202513 | JGI IMG/M metagenome (GOLD analysis project Ga0307436, IMG submission 202513) | Salt marsh sediment microbial communities from the Plum Island Ecosystem LTER, Massachusetts, United States - WE1604-40 | ecosystem: Environmental > Aquatic > Marine > Intertidal zone >...
TCGAGAAATCGTCGACAACGACGACCTCGGCGTCGCTTTCGAGCAACCGGTCGACCAGGTGGCTGCCGATGAAGCCGGCGCCTCCCGTGACCAGCACGCGCGCTCCGGAAAAGCTCATCCGAGGCTGTCCTTCAGCACATCGGCCACCCGGTCGACCTGCGCATCGGTCATGCCGGGGAACAGCGGCAGGCTGAGTAATTCATCGGCCAGCATCTCGGCGACCGGGAAACTGCCCTCATTGAGGCCGAGATCGCGGAAGCAAGGCTGCAGGTGGACCGGCTTTGGATAATGCAGCGCCACGCCGATGCCTTGCGCCTCCATGGCGCGCATCACGCGATCGCGGTCGGCGACGTGGACGACGTAGAGGTGCCGGCTGGAGACGTTGTATTCGCGGATCGCCACCGGCCGGATGCGCCGGTCGCCGGCAAAAGCTGCGTCATATCGCCGCGCGAGATACTGACGCGCAGCGTTCCATTCCGCAAGCTTCGGCAGCTTGACGCTGAGGAAGCCAGCCTGGATCGCGTCCAGCCGCGCGTTGTAACCGATATAGACATGATTGGCCTTCGCGGCTTGGCCGTGGTCGCGCAGCATGGAGACGCGCTCGCACAGACCGGCGTCGTTGCTGGTCACCGCTCCGCCCTCGCCGAGCGCGCCCAGGTTCTTGCCCGGGTAGAAGCTGAAGGCTGCGGCAAGGCCGAGCGTGCCGGCTTGGCGACCCTTGTAGGTCGCACCGTGCGCCTGGGCGGCATCCTCGACGATGACCATGCCTTTTGCTTCCGCCAACCGGTTGATCGGATCCATATCGGCGCACTGGCCATAGAGATGCACGGGTACGATGGCGTCGACCACGCCCGCACGCGGCGCATGACTTTCCAGCGCCCGGGCCAGAGTGTCAGCGGACATCAGACAGGTGTCGGGCTCGACATCGACCAAGCGCAAGGTAGCGCCGGCTTGAACAATTGCCTCGGCTGTGGCGATGAACGTGTTGGGGACCGTATAGGCCACACTGCCCGGACCGACGCCCGCGGCAATCAGCGCCAGGCGCAAGGCGTCGGTGCCGCTGTGCACGAGCGAGCAGGCGGCGGCGCCCACATATTCGGCGAACTGCCTCTCGAAGGCGTTCACCGGCGCGCCGCCGATGAAGCCCGCTCGGTCGATCGCCATGTCAACGACGGCCATCAACTCCGACTTCAACGGCGCGTGCAGGCCGACCAGGTCTACGAATGGAATTCTCGTGCTCGTGGTCGCGGTCATTCAGGTCTCATGGATGCTTCGTTTTTCAGGTAGCGCACCATGCGCGCGGGATTGCCGGCGACCACGGCGAAAGGCGGCACGTCCCTGGTGACCACGGCGCCGGCGCCGACGAGGGCGCCTTCGCCGACGGTGATGCCGCACAGAATCGTTGCGTTGCTGCCGATGGAGGCGCGCCGCCCAATACGGGTGGGCACGCAAGTCCAGTCCTCTTCGCCCTGCAGGCCGCCGTCCTCCCGGGTGGCGCGCGGAAACAGGTCGTTGATGAACATGACGCCATGGCCGATGAACGCCTCGTCTTCTATCACCACGCCGGAGCAGATGAAGGTATGGCTCTGCACCTTGACGCGCCTGCCGATCACAACCTGTTTCTGGATCTCGACAAAGGTGCCGATGCGGCTGTCGTCGCCGATCTCGCAGCCGTACAGATTCGCAAAGGCAAAAATCTTCACGTTCTTGCCGAGCACGACATCATCGGCGATGCGCGAAAACTCGGGCTTCATCGTGGCCTCTCGAGCTCGACCCTGGCCCCGCCTCGGCGCAGGGATTCTGTACAGCCCTCCAACAGTCTCACCACTTCCAGCCCAAGCCGCCCGTCCGACAGCGGCGTCTTACGCTCGCGGACGCATTCGATGAGGTGGCTCGCCTCCGCATCGAGCGCCTCACGGGCGGTCAGATGCGGCGCGATCATATCGCCCGACCGGTAATCCACCTTGAGCTGGTAGGTCGCATCCGGGTCCGGACGGCTTACGATGATGCCCTTGTCGTAAAGGCGCACCTTCTCGCTCGGTTCGAGATCGTCGAACACGATCATCTTCTCGGAGCCGGCGATCAGCATCTGGCGGATCTTCACCGGCGAGACCCAATTCACGTGCAGGTGCATGAAGAAGCCGCTTGGATAGCCGACGTGCAGATAGGCAATGCTTTCCAGCTGCTCCGAGCCGTAACAGATGCCGATGGCCTGCACACTGCACGGTTTCTCGTCGATGAAAAAAGAGGCGATTGAAAAATCATGCGTGGCCAAGTCCTGTATCACGTTGGCATCGTGCTGAAACAGCCCGAGATTGATGCGCACGCTGTCGAGGTAGATCGGCGTACCGATCGACCCGCTGCGCACCAGGTCGCGGATCTTGTGCACTGCCGGCGTGTAAAGAAATGTGTGGTCGACGGCGAGAATGCGCTTGTTCGCCTCGGCAAGCTCGACAAGTTCCTGAGCCTCTTGCGCCGTGGATGCGATCGGCTTTTCGACCAGCACGTCCTTTTTGGCGATGAGGGCACGCCGCGCCAGATCGAAATGGGTTGACGTCGGCGTGGCGATCAGAATGAGGTCGATATCGGGATCTTCGAACAGATCCGCGGCGCGCGTAGTGCCACGCGCCGGCGGATTGCCCGCGTAAAGACGCTTGGCCGCGTCGATACGGGCCTGGTCGAGATCGCAGACCGCAACAAGCCTGCAATCCGGCTGTCGGCTGAAGTTACGTGCAAGATTGGGCCCCCAGTAGCCGAGACCGATCAGGCCGACATTGATCGTCTTCAAACGGACCGTCCTTCTCGCATGCCCTCCCCCCGACGCGGCAACGTTGGTCGCAAAAGCAATAGCGCCTTTCGCCGTCAGGAAAATATCGGTGCGCGGCAGGAATTCCTTGCTAAACGCCCGACTTTTAGGTTGTTTCGCCAGCCCGCACAAGAGGTGCATTTTGGCGTCACCACCGCATCACTTTGTTCGACAACGGGTTTTTCCTGTGAGCAGCGACCCGCGTGCGTGAACGAAAGATGGCACAATAGTGACGCCTTGCCGGCCCCATCGCCGCCGCCTTCGCCTATTTATGACACCCGTTTGCCATCCAGGCCTGCGTTATGGGGGATTGCGCGCTACACAGGCGACGCTGACGCCAATCGGCACACCGCCGAACGCCCGGATCGCGGCAAGCTCGAGGTGGAGGACACCGAGGGCCACGTCATTGAGCCAAGCGGGAGGCAGTGTCAGTTCGGAAACGCCCTTGTCGTTTTCCTTCGCTGAGAGGCCCAGCCGATCGACCAGCGCCAGCAGGAGAACGATCGGGAAGGCGGGCAGGTTGAAATAGGTCCCTTGCACGTCGCGGAAGCCTGCCTCGGTCAACATGCCCTTGAGCTGCCCCAGCCTGTAACGGCGGGCGCCATAGTCGAGACGGTCATGCGCCCGGCGCAGGATCGGGAACGCCGTCTCGGTCAGCACGAAGGCGCCGCCGGGCCGCAGCACGTGACGAATATCGCGCATCGACTGAAGGTCTGACTTGATCCAGCTGTGATAGAGCACGGTAAAATCGGCAACGAGATCGAAGGACGCAGGTGGAAACAGGTCGCGCAGCTTATTGATGTCACCCGCGACAAAGTCCTCGGCCGGATGCTTGCCGCGGGCGAGCGCGAGTGCATCCACCGACAGGTCGATGCCGGTCACGGTCGAACAGTAGTTCTTCAGGAAGCCCATGTTGCCACCGGTACCGCAGCCGACGTCGAGCGCCGCCTGGCCGGAAACCCCGCCCAATCGTTCGATCAGCAACGCCATCAATTTGCGCCGATAGACGAACCACCAATGGGTGTCCTCGATTTCGGCGAGCTGGTAGTAGGCCGACCGCTCCATGGTCACGCTACCCGGACGTCGCGCGGCAGCCGGAAGCTCCAGCCGGATTCGGCCAAGAGGGTCAACAAGGCCCGGTAGTCGTCGAGCATCCCGGCATTGCCAAGATAGTTCGGGTCGGGATGCGTGTTGACTACCGCCATGCCGCCGGCCCGCTGCAACAGCTCAATCTTGGGCCGCCAAAAGTCGACTAGCCGACCTGGCCGCTGACCGATCAGGATCGGCGCCTCGAATGGCAGCGTGCACGGAAGCTCGACTAGGCCAGGTCGGATGCGGAAGGCGCGTGCAAGACCGACGCCACCCGGACCGCCGGGACAAACCAGGTCAATATCAAGCGCCGACAGGTCGGTGTCGAAATAGCGCTCGAGCACGTCGTACATCGCCTGCGTCCGGTACCAGGACGGACCACGATAAGTACGGATGGCAAAGCGGCTGCGGAAATCGGCGAGTGACTCAATCTCCGGCGCCAAAGCCTCACCGAGGAAGGCCTCCCGGTTGGTATGCCAGATGCCATGCAGGCCGATTTCGTGCCCGGCGGCGGCGAGGCTATCGAGTTGCGCGTAGTCGATCGGATAATGCCGCGGAACCACGTTCCAGCAGGACCGCGCCCCCACCCCAGCCTCGATCGCCACAATCGGTTCTACCCATTTCCACCCGGATGCCGTATCGATGTCGTGAGTGAGGACGGCGACCGGCGGCGTATCGCGAGCCGCATTGTCATTGAGCAGCGCCGTCGTCAGCAAGGGCCCGCAATCGCGCAGCTGCGCCGGGAAAACTGGCGCACGCGACTTCGCCTGCGACAAGACCACCGCGGCTAGGGCGTTGCGCACGAAGCCGGGAAGCCGGTGGTAGTGAAACGGAAGGCGCGCCGAAAGCGGCAGCACATGCTCAGGCCGATAGCTTTCCGCGGCCATCTCCCGTTGCCAGGCGTCGAGATCGAAAGCGGGCGCGAATCCCTTCTCCCGCCGATAGACCAGCACGATAGTGGCACCGGTCGTCAGCGAGACGCCGGTGAGCGCGACGTCGGAGGCGACGGGATGGGCCGACGCCAACGGTCCGCTCAGGACGATCGTGTGCTCCCCCGGCGGCCAGGGAATGTCCGGCGGCCAGGCACTGCCGCGTTCCAGGCGGAGGACATCGGCGCCTTGCGCGGTGTCGCCCTGGCCGACCGAGGTCATCGGACCGGCGGCCCTCTTGACTCGGGCGGCACCGCCGCGAAGGGCGCCCAGGTCAGCGGATTTTCCCGATCTACATCGGACCGGCACAGGATGCGCTCGACCTCGCCGACGAATAAAACATGGGTTCCGAGTGGTTGTTCATGCACAATCCGGCAATCGAAATGCAATGGCAGCCCGGCGATCACCGGCTGGTCCACGTCAGTGATGAGCTGCAGCCCCGAACTGTGCACCTTGCGCGGATCGTCGGCGATCGAGGTGGTGCCGACATAGCGGATCGCCTCGGCAAGATCGAGCGAGGCATAGGCCACCCCGCAGCCAAAGTGGCCGGCGCGCCGTAAATTGTCCAGCGTCGCGCGCGGGGCATAGCGTTCGTTGACCCGCGCATAGCCAACCGCAATGCCGATCGACATCGGGCTGCGCGAGACCACCACCGTCGAGCCGCAAGGCATCACATTCGGCTCTCCGTCGGCCCCCCAGGTGGTGATCATACCCAGCGAGGAGGGAAAGAAACATGGCCAGCGGGCGGCGTCGTTGTCGACCTCCACCTGATCCTGGGGCAGCGACGGCAACATCTTGTAGGCCATGCCGTGGGCGTGACCGTCGGCGGCAAAGGCCACCGTGTTCGCCGACGGAAAGGCGTAATAGGGCGTGAAGCCCTTGATGTATTTTCCAGCCGGGCGTGTCGACCAATCGACCGGCCGCAGCCCATGTTCGCCGTCGCGCGGCCGCCACACCGGCAGGCTCTGCCACTGCACCTGCGCCGCCCCGGACGCAAGATCGTCGCGAAGCTGGATCGATTGCACTTCGAAAAAATAGATGCGGTGGCTGCCGATGTCGGTATAGGGTCTGTCAAAGATTGGCCTCGCGTCGAAGTCCTTGCCGGGGCTGACCAGGCGTCCCTCGTAAACAAGATAGGACTCCGCGAACACGGGCGCCGGGCTGTTCAAGCCGGGGCGCGTTGCCAGACCGGTGGCGGACGGACGCTCGGTGATGCGCTCTTCGGGAATTTGCGCGATGCAATCGAGGGTATAGGACAGTTTCGGGCCCGGCGGCAGGAATTGCACCGCCACGCTTCCATTGGCTTCGATCATGTCCATGAACCGCTGGCGGGCATAGTGCCGCGGCGACAGCGGGCGGCGACAGAAGCTCAGCGACATGACGAAGGGGAAACGGTTGACGATGCAGGGCCCGACCACCTTTTCGATCGCGGCGGAAGTCCCGTCGCCGGTCGATACCAGGCAAATGGCGCTCGGGAACATGGCCGGCCAGCGGCTGTCGGCGGCGAGCGACTGCTCGGATTCCGGCATCGCGCGCTCGATGAAGCCGGGGATTGCGCTGTGGCGCCAGTTGCCGTCGCCAATCAGGCGTTCAGTCGGCCAGCGATAAAGATGAGGCTCGAGCGACGTCGGATATCTCGGAGCCATCATTGTCATGTCATTTTTTTGGATTCTCGAGCTTGCCATGCAACTGCGCAGTGCTCAAACCCACGATGACATGACGGCATTTCCGGTTGCAACGATTATCATTATGCGCCAGTGACATAGTCGAGATCGGAATGTCAATATTTTATATTGTACGCACCGTTATTCAAGGACGTCGGCGCCATCCAAGGCTGACAATGATGCCCTTACCACCGTAATGGGTGAGAGGCGAACGAAGGCGACCAAATCCACTCGGCTTCTGCCCCGGATTTGCGGCGCGGGGAGCGCTTTCGATGACTGGGAAGCAACAGCCTTGCCTCGGCCCTCGGCCAGCCGAAGGGCACGCGGGCAAGTCAATGGTTGGCAAGCGCCACTCAGGAAGACACACGGTGCCTTGCTGAGCCCCCGTCGAACATCGAATTTAACGGATCAACGGCAGACGCGCACCCGATGCCATTCCCAGCCCCAGCCGTTCCAGACTCGCTCGCGGGTCCAGTAACAGGGTGGGTCATAATAATAGACGGGCGCAGGACCATAATAATAGGGCCGCGCGGCTGCCGACCCGATGATGGCGCCAGCGGTGAAACCACCGAGAAGGCCGGCACCCACCCAGCAGCCAAAGCAGCGGGCTTGAGCCGGGACCGGCACACTCACAGTTGCGGCGGCTAACGTGATTGCGGCCGCAATCGCAAGGATGGACTTTTTCATTGTTCATCTTCCCAAGGCGTGTGCGCAGATCGAGCGATCTGTCGCAGACCGTCAGCAGCGGTTGCGAATATGAGACAAATGCGATTTTAAATATTCCTGCCTACGACAAGCAAGTGGAGGATCGAAATATCGAATCGCGTCGTTACGATTTTATTAAAAAGGAAGCGCTCGAAATTTACGTCGAATTTATGCGGGGTCTTGGCCACACGCTAATTGCGATGCCGAACGCTTTGTGAACCGGCAATTCCTCATCTGTTACGATGAAGCGCTTTTATCGTTTGGGGCCCGTGCCCGGCGCGTCCGCGGTTTTGCAACTCAGTAAGCTCTTTGCGACGCAAGGGTACGGACGAAATCGCCGTCAACGGCATAGAATACGTCGATTACGTTGTCGGCGCGCCTGAGGCGTATAGTTGCGGTCGCCGGATTGAACGCCGTTATCACGAATGACTGCTCGCGGCTGAGCAATTTCTGGCCGAGCGATTTCGCCGCTGACCCCTTTGCCGACCATGCAATGGTGACAAGCTGCACCTGATGCCCGCCCGCGTCACCAAGGAGAGCTGCCTCGGTCGGCGACAGGGCCACGCAAAGTAGAGGACATGCGCTCGATGGCGTAGCCCGGGCGCTGGCGCACCTCGTCGAGCATGCGGGCGAAATATTTACCGAGGACGCCGAGCGTGAGCATCGCCATCGGCAATCCACCGAGCACGAGCAATCGCACCGCAGTCGAGTTCCAGCGCGGCATCCCGTTACCAAACAAATACACGAAAAAGACACAGATGGCATGCAAGAAGCTGAGCGTTGCGCCCAGCGCGCCTCGAGTCGCTACTGGATAGTAAGTTGGGGGCAACGTTATGGCTACTCCAGGACTTGTCTAGAGTTGATCTTGATAACCCCCTGGTTGGGTGGTAAAAAACACGCTAGGTTGGAGGGCATCCGTGATGCGGATACCATTTGGATTTTGCGCAATTGTGTTGTTAGCGATAGCGACTGTTTCGCTGGGAAGCGCGTCTGCTTCGGCGTCCATGCAGCAGCGGCTTGTACAATTCTGCAAGAAAAAATTTCAATCCCGGAATTTACCGGCCGCGTACGAATCGAGGTTTATTGAAAAATGTGTTCCACGCGTAAAAGAAGCGATTAGCAAGAGGGCCGCCAACGAAAAGCGGCCGCCAGAAGCGGGGGCGAAGTCTCCTCAATCGATAGTGACTGTTTCGCCGGAAGGCGCGTCTGCTTCAGCGTCTATGCAGGAGCGGCTTGTACAGTTCTGCAAGAAAAAATTTCAATCCCGGAATTTACCGGCCGCGTACGAATCGAGGTTTATTGAAAAATGTGTTCCACGCGTAAAAGAAGCGATTAGCAAGAGGGCAGCCCGGGAAAAGCTGCCGCCAGAAGCCGACCCGAAGTCTCCTCAATAGGGTGTTGTGCCGCTCCGGATTGCGCGAAGTGTCGTTGCCAACTTCGATTGGCATATGCCAGTCCTTGCGCCGGCAGTCGCCGCGTGGCCGGCTGTGCGCCAACAATAAGTCTGCAGTGGCCACGATGGCGAAACTGCACCTCTAATTAACATTGCATTCGCGCCAGTCAATGAAGGCTGATTAGCCCGGCCGCATTATGTGAATCGGCCAAGATAGATTTAAACTCTTTGGCGCTTGGCCGACGCCACGGGCTTCCGGGATGACATCACTTGACCAACGCCGCCCGCCCAATCAGCTCAACTTGCATGGAACGGCTACCCATGTTGGGCAGCGGTCCCCCGACCGCCATTGTCAGTCTTCGGTGACGCCGACTTTCACCAGCGAGCAAGAGTTAGGGAATCCAGGACCACATTTCGACGCGGACGATCCGGATGATCCTGCCAAGGAACGCTTCCCAGACACGCATGTTCTCGCCGTCGACCTTGGCATAACCGGTTATGCCGGGGCGCAGGAAGTTCTGGGGATTGCCAATCGATACGCCCACGCGTACGACCATTCCACGTGAAGTCGGTCGCGCTGTCGGGCTAATCTCGGTGACCTTGCCGGCAATCTCGCGATCGTCATTGGACCAAGGCCGCAGCCGCACCTTGTCACCAAGCTTGACTCCGGCGATATCGGCTTCGGGGATGTTGACCTCGGCCTTGAGCGTACGGGTATCGTCGAGGAGCAGCAGTTTGGCGCCGCGGCGCAGCCAGATTCCTGTCGGGAGGCGAGCATTCGGCGTGACGACGCGCCCTTCCTTCGGCGCACGTACGTCCGTCTGGCGGAGCTGATCACGTTCGAACGCAAGTTTACGGGTCAACCGCTCAACTTCGGCCCGGGCCGCGCGTTCGGCTTGCGTTCTCGTATAGTTTGCGGCCGTCTGATCTCTTTTCGCTCCGGCGGTACCCTGCTCACCGCTTAATGCATCGTCGATTGATTGTTCCAATGCCGAGCCCGCTGATGTCGTCGATGCACCGCCAAACTGGGCGAGCTGCGCTCTCGCACGCTTCAATTCCGCGTTCGTTATGCTGATTGCAAGCTCCTTATCTTCCGATGAAAGCTTGGCAAGCACCTGATTAGCCTTTACCCAGTCGCCATCGTGCACCAGCACCTGTTTGAGTTCGCCGGATGTGCCCACGGAAACAACCGTCCGTTCGGCCGGCAGAATCTCGAACCTTCCCCCGGGCTCATAGCGATAAGGCAGGAATGCGACGGCAAGGAGTGTGCACAACACTACGGCCCAGAACACTTTGCCGACTGTGCCGATGCCGACCGGCCGATCACTTGAGAAATCGGCTTGACCTGTCCAATTCTTAATCAGCTCTTGGCTCGCCGCGGGATCCACGATTCCGATTTCGGTGCCGCGCACTGATTTCCGAAGTGCGATCGTCCATGCCGCGAGCGCGATACCGACTCCAAAAAGGAGCGCTGCCGTAAGCAGCCCGATATCGCCGGTCGTCGCAACATCGAAATAGGCTTGCGCGACAAGCGCGAGCAGGGACGCCGCTAATGCCGCGGCCAACACGTAGAAAGTCGCGGCCGCCGAGCTGCTTTCTGCCTCGCCTTCGTCGTCGCTTTGCGACAGTCGTTCGAACACACTGCCAAGTGCGTCCGCGCGTAGTGTTGGCTGGCCAAAATATGTGGCCAGCCAGCGGTAGCCGTCTGACGGCAGCAACGGGAAAACGGAGAATAAGAACGCGAACAGTCCGATCTGCCCCACCACCAAGGCCAAGTGCGCCTGCGAAGGCGCCGAGCTCCGTAGCGCGAACCACAACAGCGTGCCGGTGCAGAACAGCCCAAGGCGAGCGAGCAGTGGCGCGGCGTAAGCCCAGAGCTGACCGCGTCGATCGAGTGTCGCGATTCCGCCGAGATCAACAAAAAAACGCGGTATCCCGAAGCTCAGCCGTATACCAAATTGATTAACCGCAGCCCCGAAGCCGCGGATGAATGTCCCCTGCGCGAGGCGAGAAATGAAATTGGCGATGGCCAGGCTGAGGATGATTGTACCCACCACGGAGACATCAAAGGACCTAATGTCCTGGGCCAGAAACGCGCGCTGCTGGTAGGCAAGCGCAATGGCGGCGGCAACGAGCGGCAGAAACGGCACCAACGCATATTTGAGCGGCCAAACCAGCGCAGCGAAAAGGCCGAGAACGCCATTCGGATTGAATAGAAAGACACGCGCGGACTCTTTTGCATCGGTCGCTCTGTCGGCCGCTGCGGGTTGCCACTCGCCGCGTCCGCGCTGTGCAAGACCGGCAAGAAGATTCTGCATGGCTCCGGCGCCGAGACCGCGCCCCTCGGCACGGCCAAGCAGCGCGCGGAGCCCTCCGCCCGCGGCACCGCCGAAGTCGTCAGTATCTGTCAAATCATCGAGCGGATCAGCCGGACCTCCAGTCTCCGCGCGCCGCGCAGAGTTTTCCGGAGCTGCCAGTCGAAGCGGATCAGTCGAGCCAGCGGCGCTGCCCGTGTCGACCCGTTTGGCAATGCGTCGTCTGCCGCGGACGCCTTGCCGGGGCGCACCGCCGGGGGCGTCGCCGCTGTCCAACAACGCCACCGCCTTCGAATCCTCGAAGTCGTCGCCGGCCCCTCTTGCGGCAGCCGGCCCTTCAGCCTGATCGGCTTTTTCCTCAGCCTTTGCCGCTGGCGGCACCTCGGCCTTGTTGATTGTGACGGCCTGCGCGGAACCCAAATTTACTGCGGTTTGGAGCGAAACCGGTTTGTCGGCCCGCCGGCGGGATTGCATCAAATGCCGCCGCCGCGCTCGCCTGTCGTCGCTTAGCTCTGCAGCGCCGGGATCCAATGGCTGCTCTGGCCTTGGCGTGTTTGCGCCCGTCGACCGGAGCGGGTCCCTGGCTTCGGCTGACGGCGAACCCGACGGTGGAATGTCGGCCACCGCCTTGCTGTAGCTGAACGTTGCGATCGGCCCCGCAACCGGCGAGCTTGTATCGCTGACAGGCCCACTCCCGGCGATCATAAGCGAGTCGTCATGCTCAATCAGCCGATCTGCATCACCCAAACCGGTTTCGGTCGGCTTGTCGGCCCCACTATCGGGTGTGCCTTCTTCCAGTAGGCCAAGGCTTCGTAATCGGCGAAAAAACACGAATAGCTTGCCATGGGGGATTTCGCGGCCTGTTTGCTCTCGGAAGGCTTGCTGGATGTCGGCCAGCGTGTTGGTGCCGTGAGCCGCTTGGCATAGGCGGAACTCGTCGGCCGTAAAGACGTGCTGTTCGCCGGAACGGAGGTCGATAACCGTGACGTCGGGGGACGTAACGCCGCCGACATCCCCGTTTACGATTCGCAGGTCGGCACGAAGGCGGTATCGGGGACTTGAAGACCCCTCCGTCGCCTCTTTCGGAGCGTCGTGAGCCGTTGTCAGGGGGGGCCAGTCTGAAGACGCCATGAAGCGCTGAAAGCCTCCGAAATCAGAAGATCATGGGTGCAAGCTAGCCAACTTTTCTGGCTAGAAAAAGACGTAGCAGAATGGCAGATTTATTCAAGCTACTCGACCAGAGTGACCGCGAGGCATACTGAGGCCAAGCGATTGCGCGCCAGCCGGTCGTAGCGCGTTGCGATGCGCCGAAAATCCTTCAATTTGATGAAAGCACTTCCAATCCGCCGGCGCAGCTCATAGAGCCGCTTGCGAAGCTGAACGGCTGCTTTCTATGGCAGCGGCTCGGAATCACCGGCTTTATTCCCCGCTCGTCGAGTTGATCGTGGAACTTGGCGCTGTCGTAAGCTTTGTCAGCGATGATGCGTTTCGGCGTCTTCACACGGCGGATCAGACGCTCGGCGGCGGGGCAATCATGCGCTTCGCCGCCGGTCAGGATGATGGCGATAGGCTGCCCCTAGCATCTGCGAGTACATGGACCTTCGTGTTGCACCTCCGCGCGAGCGGCCAACGGCGTACTTCTGCTTTCCCTTTTCCGCCGCAGGCCGAACGGTGTGCCTTGATGTGGAGTCGATCATCTGCGTGTCGGCCGACCGTCCTTGACCGACCAATTCCCGGAAGAGATTTCCCAAATTACTGCGCCGCGCCCAGCGCACGAGGCGATTGTAAATCGTGGCTGGAGATGACCATACTCAGGGGGGCAATCGCACCGGCGGCAGCGGCCTTTCAGAGCATGCACTATGCCGCTGATCACTCTGCAATCATCGACCCGCTCTACACCGCGGACGTCCGTCGGCAGGAGATGCTCAATTGCTCCGCTGGTGGTCGATGGCGCCATGAACGGCGATCTCTTCCGTGCCTACGTCGAGCAGATGCTTGCGCCGACGCTCAACCACGGCGATATCATCATTATGGACAATCTCGCCAGCCACAGGGTTGCCGGCGTGCGCGAGGCGATCGAGGCCCAAAGAGCAGCCCTCGTCTATCGGCCTCCCTACGGCCCCGATCTCAACCTGATCGGGCAAGCCTTCCCCAAGCTCAAGGCCCCCGTTGCAAAAGCTCGCCGCCCTCACCGTCTCAGGTCTTCGGGAGGCTCTCGGCGATCTGCTCGGGTACCTCACACCCCAAGAATGCACCAACTATCTTGCCAGCGCCGGAAATGTTCCACCCAAACGGAATCGGCTCTCGCCGCTGTGGCTTAGGTGTCGAGTTTGCGGCGGCGGGTTGCTCTGCCTGACTGCCGCGCAGCCGCTCGACTTTTTGCGCGAGCTCCTTTTTTGCTGTCAGGGGATGTCGCGTTTGCAGCGGCGGGCTGCTCTGCCTGGGTGCCGCGCAGACGCTCGACTTCTTGCGTGAGCTCCTGGACGCGATCCTGCAATTCCGACAATCGTTGCGCTTCCTCGCCGGATTGAGCTCCGCCGGCCCTGCTATTCCGCGCTTGCCGAATTCGCTGCAGCAGCATGCCACGACCGGCGCCCTTGCCTTCCGCGCCTAACGCTCGCCCCTGCTGGCCGACTGCACTACCGGCGCCACCGTCCGCGCGATTTTGCAGAATGCGTTGTAGTAGCATGCCACGACCGGCACCTTTGCCTTCCGCGCCTAACGCTCGCCCCTGGCCGCCGGCCGCATTGCCGGCGCCACCGTCCCCACGATTCTGCAGAATGCGAAGCAGCAACTTGCCACGGCCGCCTTGGCCTTCCGCGCCTAATGCTCGTCCCTGCTGACCGATTTGACCGCCCGCGCCACGCTTGGCGAGCGCCTGTTTTAACAAGTCGCCGCGCCCGGCTCCCACACCACCACGGCCAAGATTTGCACCGCCGCCGCCACGCCCAACAAGATCGGCCTTATTTACGCCGACCGCGCCACCTGCGCTTTCCACCTGCGCCGCTAGCGGGCTTCCAGTACCCGTTTGCTGCGAGCGCCCTGGATTTTCTGTTTGTCGCCGCTGCAGAACTTCGCGCAATTTCTCGCCGCGCCGAATGCTGTCTTGGGATGCGACACCACCCGTTTGCTGACCGCCGGATCCCTGTTCCTTAATTTCTTGCACTGCGCCGAGGCTTTCACGGCGCTGCTCGTCGTCCCCATTGCTCATGTCTTATTCCTGTGTCGTTTTGCGCGTAAATGTCCCTTTCCGACCGGGTCTTTTTGTCAAGATCCAAGTCCCATCCGACCACCTCGAGCTTTATAACCAAACCCGACGAGGAGGCGGTAACTTATGTTGCACTCTGCCGCCGGAGCCGACCCGTCCGCCAAGCACCTGCCCGGCGCCGCACGTTGGGTGCCCCCAGATTGTCGTCCATTACCTGCGACTGACCTTTCTTGGCGGCTTGCTTGGCCGCAGAAATCGAATCAATCGTGTGCTGAATCTGCTTTGCCAGGGGCTCTGGATTTTCGCCCGGTGTTAGCGCTTTTTCGATTAGCGCGTTCAATTCCGCCTGCTTCTCGCCAAGATCGGGGCGGTTCAGCACAATCGCCCGGTACTCCTCGACTGCCTCGGCGTATTTGCCGAGCGTCATCAATACATCTCCGATCCGCTTCTGAATTACAGCGGGACGTGTACTCCGGCGCAAGGCGAGCCGCAGCGATTTGAGCGCTTCCTCTGGCTGACCCAGCTTTACTTGGCAGTCGGCGATCATGACCCCCAAGGAAGATGGATTTGAAGAGTGCTGCTGCGCCCCTTTCAGCAAAGCCACCGCCTCGGTGTACTCTCCCAGTCCCTTAAGAGCAGCACCCAAAGCGACCCGCGGAGCACTCTGGTCGGGCGAAAGGCGCACGGCCCGTTCCAATACGGTACGCGCGGCGCTCATTTCACCGTCGCGCAAATGCAAGCGCCCCAAGCGAAAGGCGGCAACGCCCGAATCGGACTTTATGTCCAACACGCGCTGCAATTCTTTCTTCGCAGCGGCGATTTCGCCGGATTGTTCCAGCAAGTTCGCAAGCAGCAAGCGCGTCGCCACCTGCTGCGGGTTGTGCTGCAATGCTTCCCTCAGCCGGCCTATCGCTTCACTTAAATCTCCGTGTTCCGCGAAGATGCGGCTGATACGCCTTTGCGCGATGCCGCGTGAGGGGTCGAGTTCGCTGGCCTCGTCATATTGTTCCATAGCGGCGTCGACATCGCCGAGCTCTTCCCGCGCGCGAGCCATAAAAACGTTCGCCAGAGAGGATTTCGGATCACGCGCCAAGGCTTCCTGAAAACATTTGATGGCCGCCTGCATATCGTGTTGCAGAAAATACACCCGCCCAAGCCCCAAATGAGCGGTAACGGAATCGGGATTTGTTGCGAGGACGTCAGAGAACGTCTCGCGCGCAGCATCCAACTCGCCTGCCTTAAGCTGCTCCTTGCCTTCGAGTAGCTGCTTGCGCAGCCGTAAATTCCCCCCTGCGCTCGATCTCGCAATATCTCCCCGCATTTGAGAAAGCGCTCCCTCCGGCAGTAGCCTCGTTAAGCATTTATACAAGGTCCGCGCCGCCTATCAAAGCCAATTTTTGCGAAAATGCTGTGTCATATCCGAGTAGATTTGAGTAGATTCAAGTAGATATCGGTTGCGACAAGAACACTCACAACGAAGTATCAGAACTGCTCCGGAATTAAATCATGGAACCCAGGACCACAGTTCCAGGATGAGAAACCGGATGCAAAGGCGAAAATAAGCCTCCCCCAAACTCATCTTGGGGCCGCTGATCTTGGCGTAGCCGGTCATACCGGGCCGCAGCAATGTGCCCGCGTTTGGAATCAATGCCTCTACTCGAACATTGGTATGCGGCTCGCTCACTAGAGATTGCCGTTGCGCACGCCTCATTCTAGCACGTCTTCTGAAGGTTTCGACGCTTGCCGCCGACTTGTTTTCGCCAACTGCTTCGCGGTCCATGTCAGCTACGGCATCGACGCGACGTTTAGTCGTAGGCGCGGGGCGCGACGCACCGGCGTCAGCGGCGGACGTGTCAACAGGAGTGATGCTGATCACCCGTCCAACAATCTCTCCATCCGTCGCCGCCCAAGGCCGCAACCTCACCTCGGCGCCGAGTTTGACAAGGCCGACGTCGTCTTCGGGAATTTTGATCTCGGCCTGGAGCGCCCTGGTGTCGTCGATCTGAAGGAGTCTGTCGCCGGCATTCAGCCACCTACCGACCATGAGTTGCGTGTCCGGCGTCGTAACTAGCCCGGCCATCGGAGCTCGGATCGAGGCACGATCCAGTTGAGCTTGGTCGTTCTGAAGTTGCAGGCGCAAGCGATCGACTTCGTCTCGAGCGGCCGCGATCGCATGTTGATTCAGACTTGCAGCACTTTCCTGCTGTGCCAGACGAGCCTTTGCACGATCCAATTCTTCACGTGTGAGAACGGTATTGCGTCGCTGGACTGAGGACGACAAGTGGGCGATGACCTGGCCGGCATTGACCCAATCGCCCTCGTGCACCAGGACGTCCACGACCTCGCCCTCGATTTGTGCGCTTACCTTGCTGGTCTGCGCCGGCAGGATTACAAATGGACCGGCGGGATTGTACGAGTAAGGCAGGCAGGCCACGACAATCAAGACAACGCCAACGCCCGTCCATCCGAGTAATCGGCGCGTCGAGTAAGTGCGCGCGGGCTCCGTTTCGACGGCATCCGCCTCAGCCACCATAGCGGCCCTAAGAGTGCGGATCTGTTGCTTTATGCGTTGCGGTCGCATCGCCCTGTAGCTTAAATACCATGTAACTAAGGCAGCCACCATCACGAGAAAAATGGCGACCCCTACTCCCTGCAAGTTTCTGGTCAGTTGCACTGCCGCGACGGTCAAAATGGCGAGCACGAATGCTATGAGAACGAAGACGGCGCCGATCGCGAACAAGATCAAAAGCGTGGTCTCACCGCTTCGAAAATTACGCGGCAGATTTTTTCCCCGCAGCTTGGCGCCCAGCACAACGAACGCCTTCAGGCGCATGGGTTGACGCAAGTAAGTAGAGAGTAAGTTGTAGCCGTCGCTCGGTATGAACGGCATGACCACGAACAGGAATGACCAAAACCCCGCCTGCGCGACTACCAGCGCAAGATCTGCCGCCCATGTTCCGTTGGACCGATAGGTGGCCCATGCCAGCATGCCGAAAGCGAAGAAGCCGAGACGGACCAAGAGCGGTGCGCCATAGGACCACAGCTGACCAGCGCGGGGCAAATGCGGTATGGCGCTTCGATCCACATAGAAGCGCGGAATAATTCCCAAAAACAACACGATACCGAAATCGCGGACTGCCCCGCCGAACGCTCTCACCACCGATCCCATCGTCAGGCGGACGCTGAGATTGACGACGAGCAAGCTGATGATCAGGTGCACGATGAAACGGGAATCTCCGAACATCCGATGCAGGTCGCCGGTGATGTCGTTCCAGTGCTTGTAACTCGTCAATCCCGCTAAGATCGCGGCGGGGGCGAGCAGTGGGGGCAAGAACTTCAGCGGCCAGAACAAGACCGCGATGACCGCCAGAAATTGGTGCGGGTCGAAAAGACTTATCTTGGCAAAGTTGGTTTGGTTGTCGAAAGACGCTGCCCTAGCCGGCACCGCCGCTCCGGCGGCGGCCGCGGTCGCATCAGATGCCGCGCGGCGGCGCGCCGCAGATGCATCGCTTTCCCGGTCACCGTCCAGGGTATTACCTCAAAGCTGTCTACGTCAAAAGGCGACTTCACGCACCATCCGGAGGAAGATCTCGCGGCCGGTGTCCGTGAACGGACGCCGGCCGTGCAAGGCACGCGTATTGTCGACCGCGGCAAAATCCCCTCGCTTCCATGGCAGCGGGATGATTAGCCGCTTCTGCGCCGCGACGACGTCATCGATCAAATGCTGCGGAATTTTGGAGCCGTCTTCCAGACGCACAATGCTGCTCTGGCGACCCAACTGTTCTTCCTGCCAGACCACCGGAAGGATGTTGTTGATGTAGACCAGATGGTCGCCCCAGCGGCTCTTTATCACGCCGGGAGTGACGTATTCGGTCGTAAGCACGCGACCCTCCTCGACATGGCCCGTGATCCCGTTGCTGCTGCAAAAGTTCACCGCCTCGTCGAGATCCTCGGTCTGAAAAATTAGCTGCCATTCGCCATCCTTATAACGGCGTATGTATTTTACCCCTTTCTTCGCCAGCAGATCCCTGGATTCCCTGCTCAGCGCGTCATAAATCTGCGCGCCGTCGCAAACGGTCGTCTCGCCGTCGCTGCTCGCCGGTCTTTGACAGAAAAACCACAGCAGCACCGGGCGCCGATCCGTATAGTACAACTCTCCGTGCATCGGCAAGCCAAAGGTGTCCTGCTTCTCGCGTCCATAGTCATGATTGACGGAAAGCAGCGTCTCGTCGTCTGAGACTTTGCGGCGGACGTAAGAGCCGCCCTGATAGGTCATGAAGTTGTCGCCGAACTGCCGGATGTACTGATCGAAATCTTTCAGTGGCGTGTCGAAAGCGCTGAACAAAACGACGCCGCGCTCTTTGATCAGATCCTTGACCGTGTTCGGGTCAACGTCAAAGACGCTTTCCTGCGGCGTACCTTCGATCTTCGAGCCAAATGGCTCGGAAATTGGCGTAATGCGCATTCCCGGACTCCTTCTCGGCGCGCGCTGCGAGCCCGTGAGGTGCCTGTCAGCCCGTGAGCTGCCTGTCGATGACATTATACAGTTTCACACAGTTTCACTGCAAGCTGCAACACGCGCAAAATCGATGCTTAACGCTCGCATTCGGGCGGCTCGCTGGAATGATTCCAAGCACAGCCTTTGGTGCTGTCAACCCGCAGCCAATTGGCTGCAGAGGAAATCGGCAACTTCGGCGATGCTGAGATCATCCACATAGGTTCCGTCCTTCATAAATAGCTGTTCGAAGGGGATGCGCTTGCGCTCGAACGCGCGCTCGATGGCGACGGCAAATTGCACGATATCCATTGATTCAAAATTTAAATCTTCGACCAACATAGTTTTGGGCGAGACCCCACCGGGTAGATCGAGACCCCAATCCGCAATTGTTTCGTTGGCAATAGCAATAACTGTCGTTTCGATTGTGTTGCGATCTACCATCTTCATCACGCTCTTTGTTCCGATGCGGCAGATAACCCGCTCGCAGTTCTCTCAGAAGGACGCAAGCCCGAAATAAATTCCATAACGAGATTCGTAGCGTTGAAATCGTCCGCGCTGACGGACAGTGCGTTTCCCCAGCACGGCCAGCGATGTCCCCAATTTCCGACCGTGACATACCTGACTGGCGCTCCATCAGAACCAGCCGGATAATCCTCAATGTCGATCGGATGACCAGCGCTGACCAGGCGTCTCGATTTTGGCGCTCCCTCGGCGCGGTTGCGTCGCAGCCAGAGTTGGAGCGTCGCCTCAGCTGAGACAACATCGCCGCCGACGCCAAGTTTTGCGGCGCGTCGAACGCGTCCGCCTTCCCACGGCTGGATGCGATCCTGCCGACCGAATATCATGATGATCGGAATAGGCGGGCCGAACCCGGCAGAGCGCTCGGCAGCAGGCATGTTGGCGAGGGCTGTCGCCAACCCGGCGAATCGAATCGGACGCTCGCCTACCATGCGATACAAAAACAACCCTCCGTTCGAAATTCCGAGAGCGAACATGCGCGAGGGATCGACCTGTTTGCTGGTAATCAGCGAGTCGAGCAATGCATCGACGAAGTCTAGGTCGCGCGTACCGCCGCCGCGCTCCGGCCGAGAGTCAATCCACCCGTCCTTTGCTTCCGGGAAGACGACTGTATAACCATGGTGTTGGGCTACTTCGGCGATGCCCGAGGTTTCCACCAGCAACTGGACGCTCCCCAAGCCGCCATGAAAGCACAGCAGAAGCGGCTTGTTGCGAGCGCTTGGATCGGCAGATAACAGCAGGTAACGACGCTGCAATCCTTTGACGGTGATAGTGCGCCAACGACCAACCCTGCGCCGCCGCCGCCGCCGCCATAGCCAGAAGACGGTGAGGACGGCAACGAAGATAACGACCAGCGGCCCGATCAAGCTGCCACCTCGTTAGCTCCAAGCCAGACCTCTAGGCCACCGCGTGGGTTGTCCTCATAGGACCATTCCGAGTCACGACGAACCGCCACGCGGGGTCCGAAGAAATTGGCGGTGCCAACAAACAGTCCGTACGGGGTGGATACGAGGTTTCTTATCCCGGCGTTGTACGGATTGTCGAAACCCTGCCGCGTGACCGGCATCCAGTTTTCGCCATCCTGGCTGCGCCACAAATCGGCGCCACTCGCGTGAGCAATCATGAACTCCGGTTTGAGGTGGTCGAAAAATTGCACTACCTTCGGAGGCGCTTCGCTGCCGTCGGTCCAACGCAGAGTCACGCTCCAATCGAAAGTGCCGGCGTAAAGCCAGCCATTGTGGCTTGTTAGCGTCCAAACATAACCGTTGAAGAGATTTCCGAAGCCGGCTTGGAATCCACTGAGCGGCTCGTAACGTTTTCCGTCGACAACGCGCCGTTCGCCCATCACCAAATCCCAGTTGGCATCGGGGTTGAGACGGATTAGTTCGGCGCCGGCGGGGCCCACCTTATTGAGCCGGTCGTTGCCGCCCCCTTGGATGCCGGAGCCGACATAAATGCTACCGTTAAATGAGGCCATCGAGGCGACACCCTGGTTCAGCGGACCGCGTCCCGCGCCCTTGTCCACGAGCTTCTCCCACTTGTACGGCGCTTGGCCGATACAGTCGCTGGCCCAAATCTGAAACCCGGACAGATTGAAAGTCCCAGCATAGAGTCGCTCGTCGTCAGCAAACAAAGTGAAAATCCCGAGATTTCCCGGATCACCAAAACCTGGTTCGCTTGCTTCGATCCAATTCTGTGCCGCCGGATCGCGGCTTTCGAAGACTGTCGGCACGCCGGCATTGTTCGCCTGACCGCCGGTGCGTTCGGCGACGCGGCGCGCCGTCGGCGAAAAGAACATTCGGTCACGAAAAGATGTGAGGCTGCGTGTGGCCGAGATCGGTTGCTCGAAGATTCCGGGGCGCGTCAGCGCTTCAAACGTCTGCCCGTCATAGCTGCGCAGAATATGTCCGCCTGGCGCGGTGCCCGGCGCCCATCCGGCAACATACAAGGCCGGCTTCGGATCGGAAGCACCCTGAAATACACTCATGGAGCGGTAACCCATTTCACGCGCCACCATGCCGGTGCCCGAGATTCCGCTTATGAGCGGCGATCGAAAAGCGAGTTCCCATCGCTGGACGATCGGGTCGTAGCGCCATATCTGCGCGCGGCGATCGATCTTCTTATCGAGCTCCTCGAGAGTCTCCGGGCATTCGATCGGCCATTTGTAAAAGGGCGCGTTCCTATAGGCGGATTGCAGACGCAACATGCAGAGGTTCGAACGCGTAGTTCCCACATAGAGCTTGCCCTCGTACCAAGCCATTGAGTGGGCATAACTGTTATGACCGTCACCGAAGCCGCCCTGTGCGATGCGGTTAAAGTTTCTTATTGACAGACCCGGGTTTGGGCGAAAACCATGCGCGTGCTCGGTCGGTATTTGCACCGCCAGATTCGTGTTAATTGTTTGCGTCATTGCACGTCGCCGAATAGCAGCCCAAAGTCTTCGGTTCGCACAGCCGAGCGAGCTTCACCTACAGAGAGTGACCGACATGTCCTCGTATCGTTCATCTCGCTACACCGAAATTCGTCTTGCGCCAAGGCGCCGCATTCGCCGCCGCACTGCCGGCGGTGCATCGGCAGTCTCCTGCCTCGTAAGGAAGCCTTCGGTCACCCGAGCAAAAAACCTCGGCTTGACGATCGGAAAAAAATGTCCGGCGCCGGGGACAACAACCAGACGCGCATTGGGTAAACAGTCCAATAGTCGCTCGGCGGTCGGCAGGCAATGTGAATACTTTCCGAACGCCAATAAAGTCGGTGCCGAAATCGCTTTCAGATTCGAAGGAACGAGGAACGATTCGTCGTCGAACTCGCGGCCAGCACTCGTGCGCGCCATCAGCTCCTGCCAGCGTTCCAGGCCTTTATTACCCATGTCTCTAGTACGCAGCGATATGCGCCTGCGTCCTTCATCGGCCAGATTGCCATGGGCCTGACTGAGCTTCACCAGCAGATTGTGGCTAATGATCGAGTCGTCGGTTGGCAAATCTGTCAATCCGTGGCTTGTCAGTTCCGCCTTCCACCGCTCCCAGTGACCCCATTCCGACAGACGAACCGGCGGCTGCAATGTGCGAATTTGCGCGTCGGCAACAATGAGATTCCGAACGCGTTTGGGATGCTGCGCCGCGAAGGTCATTGCCACGCGCCCGCCGAAACTGTGTCCCGCGAAATCGGCGCGATCGATGTTGAGAAAATCGAGCAGGGCGACTAGATCGCGCACCATATTCTGCAGGTCATAGCCCTTCCGTGGCATTGAGCTGCGGCCGTGGCCGCGCAGGTCATACATCAAAAGATTGTGCGATCGCGCGAGCACGCGCGCCGCGCCGAAATACCAGAACGAAAGATTAGCGCCGAGACCGTGAATCAACACCAGGTGCTCGCCGTCGCCCCACTGCAAGTAGTTGAGCTTGACCTCTGTTGTCGCAAGACTCGGCATTTTCTGACTTTCATATCGGACGCGAACGCCGCGTCCACCGAAGCCTTGCTCGGCTGCGCTTGGAAAGCACCATTCTTCAGAAATCGACCGTCAGTCCATATAACCCAGAACCTTAAGCTGCGACATAAGCGCTTCGCGTTCTTCCGCGCTTGGCTCGGCTCGGTCGGCGAGCTCTGGGTGTGGTGCCGTGGTGGCCTCGCCCTTAGATACCTTGTGCTCGCCGAGCAGGACCTCCGTCGGCACGCGCCCCTCCATATCGCTCGGAACCGGAACGCCCATCAATGTAAGGATCAACGGCGCGATGTCGAGAATGTTGAGCGCGTCGACGCGCACGCTCTTACGGAAGCTCGGGCCATGGCCGATGAAAATGCCAGCCGGCCGATGCGTGCCGTCAGCGGCCGGACGCTGGCTGATTATTTCATCCGATTTGAGGATGGAGACGAAACCTCCGTCGCGCAGACGCAACGTGATATCGGGGCAGGGCTCGACAAAGCTTTTTCCCTGCAACTTGTTCAGATCGGCACCGGTAACGATCGGCTGTCCATTGTTCGGATCGCGGATGGCGAGCAGTTCGTCCCGCAGCTTGAGGACGAATGGCAGATAATCGTCGTCCTTGACGCCGACTCCTGTACCTTTGTCCCTCATGATGAATATCGCATTACTGCTCGGCGTGGGGCAGAACGCAAGCGACCCCTTCCAATCGATCATGCCGAGATATTCTTTGAGAGAGTCTGCGACGAGCTGCCCGACCGAGTCGTCCTTGGCGGCGGTTGACCATCGAAGATAGCCCTTTCGCGCCAACCATTCATTTAGATAGAAAATCTCGGTCGTCGGACCGAAACCGTGGTCAGAGGTGATAAGTATATCCGTATCGGCACCGGCGGCCTCAAACATCATTTTCACGTTGCGGTCGAGGTCGCGATAGAATCCGATCATCAGACCTTCTATGCGTTTGTGCCAGTCGCTGGGTCGCTCGTCGGCCAGCGCCGGATCGACGAAACGCCAGAACAAATGCTGGACCTTATCCGCACCGTCGAGCACCACCGCGGTCAGATCGGTGCGGTCCTTTTTCATCAGATAGCAGGTGACCTCGCTCCAGGCGTGATCCCTGGTATTCTGCAGATTGATCCAAGGCTCGTGCTCGCCCTGATGCAGGCCCATACCGCATTTCTTTTCTTCGGAGTGGTCCATGCCGAGAACGCGCCAGTCCAGATTCGGCAGCGCGCGCATCTCATCGAGGAGTTCTTTGGGATAGACCGCCTGACGCAGATGCTTCCAAGGAATGAAGCCGGCAAACACGTAACCCTCGACCGCAGGTGCCGGCGACATGCCGTAGAAATTGAGGCTCGTCGCCCGCCGTTTGTGCCGATTGACGATCGACCAAATGGTCTCGCAGTGATTATCGCGGTAATCGTTTAGCTTGAGGTACACGCTTCCGTCTGGAAGAAACGCGGGCCGCAAAAAATCATAGATTCCGTGTGCTTCCGGACTGCGCCCGGTAATCATCGACGTCCACGCCGGGGGCGTCAATGGGTTGCGGGTTGACATCAAATTCGCGCGTACCGCGTGCTTGAGCACACTAGCCATGAACGGCATCACGCCCTGCTTCATGAGCGGATCGAGCAGGTCAAAGGTGGCTCCATCCAGCCCAATCATCAAAACATTCTGCGACGACACCAAGTCACCTCCTACTAGCCGCGCGCGAATGCCACATCGCACCCCGCGTATCTCCTTACCACAGATGACCCGGCGGTTATATAATGTAGCTTCTGCACAAAAAGTATGTCCGATTGGCATTTCTTTGTCAAAGATCGGTCGATATTTTGCTTCATTTGACTATTTTTTGCGTTGCGATCGGCGGCACGTTTCGGCTAAGGATCGGCCTTCTAAGCACACTAGCGGTTGCGCCACCTGCATGCTCGGGCTGGACGCAAGCGGCACGATGAAGCAAAATTCAAAGCAACGCACTCCGGAATAACCGGTAGCGCACATCTGCGGCTATCCGAGTAGTCACCAGAGAGATCGTGGCCGAAGGGAATCGACGCGAATTGCAAAAGCACCGAGGGGATCCCCTGTCGACGAAATCCAAGCTGAGGGCAAAGAAACGGGCGACGGCTAAAACGTCGTCCCAATCAGGTCTCGATGAGCGTTCGCAGGAAACAAGGCGGACAGCGCAAGAACCCGATGCTCGCTCGGGCAAACCGGTTCGCGCGGCGCCGACAAGTTCCGATAGCGCCAAATTGGAGAAACCGGCCGCACTCGGCCGCAACCTAGACAGTCCGGTGTCGCGGGTACAACAGCACGTTGTGGGTCCGCTTTCCGCTTCGGCCGCGCGAGGCCTCGGGACAGGCACACGAACCCGAACGCCGCGGCCGCAATCAACGGCAGCGCGGCCGGAAGTAACTGACCTCACCGCCGAGGCACAACCGCTGGGACCAAGAACGCAGGTTGGGACCGCAGGCGCGGCGGGCGTCGTTCAGTCCCAGCCGGCAGCCGGGCAATTGCAGCCTCTCGGAACGGGAAAGCGCATACGAACAACGCCGCCGCAGCCAGTGCTCGGAGAGATTGAGGAGATCGCCACCGGCTGGTCCAAGCAAGACCATCCGCAAAATCAATCTGCCGGCCTTCAATCGGGGCTCCTTGAACGCGGCCTATTTCAGGGTGCTGTGCAAGATCCGGCCCTGCTCCAATCACTCGGAGCCAACCCGGCGGTGCAAAAGCTGGAGGAAAAAGCTGAACATTTCCGGCACATTCAGGATTTCGTGCAAAATCCTGCCCTGTTGGACCTCCGCGCCAAGGAACGTGGCACTAGCAGCACGCCGGAGGAAATCGAGTTGCGAAAAGGAGAAGTTCGTTATCAAATCGAAGTGATGAAGTCGTTGCTGAGCGTCTTGACAGACGAACTCAATGAACTTGAGCAGGCTCGACCACAGGTGAGCGGGCAGCCTGGTCCGTCAACTCACTCGTAACCGTATTGGGCCGCGAACTGCGCGACTTCGGCCGTCAGGCGACTGCCTATCGTTTGGCCGGACAAAATGGCCTTCGGTGGGAAAGTCGGATCTTGCAGAAAGGCCGGATCGTCACCGAGATTGGCCCCGACGGGACCGAGACAAGCGAAAGGCGATCTCTCTGGATGGAGCATCTCTGCTAGAGCCTCGTCGTCATCAGGCAGAGCCAGCCTTCTGCAGAGATCCCGCATTTCGGCATGCGGATTGGAGAGCAGCTTATCGAGCTGCAAGTGAATGTATTTTTCCGCTTCCACGAAATGCATCGCCTCGGCAATCAAACGATGCGCGCTGAGCCATTGCATCTGATCCTCACCCGAGGATTCACCACCCATAGGCCGACGGGTGCCATTCATGAAGGCAGGCCGCTGCGTGGACCCGATCGCCCCCGGAGTTAGTGGGTGCTCGACGATGTGAATGTAGTATGCGTCGGGAAGAGCGTTTCGAATCCGCTCCAGAACCTTTGCGTCACGAGAATAGCTGACACTCTTGTCGACCAGCCGCTGCGGCGCCACGCGCCTCCGCAACTCGTCGAAAACCTGGCTCGTGGGCCATGACATGTGGCTGAAGACCCAACGCCACGCCATCCCCACGGAAATTATCGTCTGCTCGCTGCCATAGATGTAAGCAAGCGCGCGAAGCAGCCCTTGGACATGATTTGGACTGGGTGTCGCTTCCAACATTCTCTCAAGTGTCTCGCCTACGAAAAGATTAATCTGGGGCAAACCAAAGGCGGCTGGGTTGCGACCGATCATGGCGCCGACAAGCGCTATGCCGGGACCCCTCGTCCCCAGGACGAAAATGGGTGGCGGAAGTGCCCCAACCACTGGTTGCGTCTCTGCAGCTTTGCCGGTCATGATCAATGTTATTGTCGGTCGCCAAGCAAGAACGAAATCATCATTAAACCGGCGCCGGCCTGACCCTCTTTATCTTGTCCGCACTGCTGCACGTAAGTCACGGGTGCCCCGGCTGGTGACCAGCCTCGGCTGCCATTATCGGCGCGTTCCTGCGTGAGGCAGGGCGAATACTATGATGTCAGTCGCGATATGGCAATGAAAGCATCGCGGTGCGTCTCCAGCTTCATGCGCTCGCCTACAACCTCGGCAACTTCCTACGCACGCTGGCAACGCAGGAACCGATCAAGGACTGATCGCTGACGAACCTGAAGGAGAAGCTGATCAAGATCGGTACCAAGGTCATCAGCCATGACCGCAGCATCGCCTTCCAGACGGCCGAGGTTGCCATTCCCCGGCAGGTGTTCCCCGAGATCTTGCGGCTGATCGAAGAGCTGCGGCCGAATCCGCCGCCCGCGCCACCATGAGAAACCCGATGTTCATGCGCTCAACCGCATGTGACGGGAGGATTGCGCCCAGATGCCAAGAAAAAAGGACAATTCTGACCAAGAACGCCACTGCTGGGCCGGATTGCAAGCGATCCGGCCAAAAACCAAGTCAGGACTTACGGGCGGCCCAGAAAATTGCTACTATCCGCCCGAAATTTCTAGTTCATCCGGGGAATATTGATTGGCGACCATCACGTTATGGAGGCTATCATGAGCAACCAAATCCATGACGCCCTCGATGCAATCGCCAACTGGGTCAAAAAATATCGGGTTGCCGTAGGTCTGCGCGAAGAATTGACGCATTGCGGGGCTGCCGAGGTCGCACACAAAGCGCAAGATCTCGGGATGGAATCTCAGGACCTCGCATCCCTTGCTAACATGGGGCCTAACACCGCCGATCAGCTGCAGCGACTTCTGCGTGCGCTTGGCGTCGATCCAAATGAACTCGCGTCGATCGATCCCGCGACGATGCGCAGTATGGAGCGCATCTGTATCACCTGCGGCCACAAAAGACAGTGCGAGCACGATCTCGCCAGGGGCACGGCCGCTGACAGCTGCTACACCGACTATTGCCCGAATGCGTTGTCCCTCAACGAGTTGTTCCAATCGCGGTTCCAATTGTGAGGCGTCCCCCGCAAAAAGCTTTGGTGAACGAACCGCCGCGCTCGCTTACATAAATGGTAACTCTGGTGCTTCCCGCTTGAGCATGTCAACGCTCGGCGACGCGGACGGTCACGGAATCCCAGATAAACTAGAAGACCGGTTCAAATCCGAGCGCGCTGCAGTTCTAACGATGCCGGCTTCTCCTTTCGCGACAAGGAAGCTGTGTTCCCCCTACGCGCAGTGGTGGAGCAAAAAGCATCCTTGTCTGCCGTCGGAGCCCCATGCTACCCATTTTTGCAACGCGCGTTGCAGCAATGCGGTGAGCGTCGTTACTCACTCGGATCGACTGACCCAGCGCGCCGACCACAATCAAGCCATGTAATTATGGATATTTGGAACATGAACAGGACCGTCAAAACCGTTGTCGTTTTGTTGTTCATCGTTCTAGTCGGCCTTGTTCGCCATCACTGGCGGAAACAGGGCTGGTCGGATTCCGTACCAGTTGCCGCGGGACGGCCCCTCTCTTACGCTCCGGGCAATTACCGACTCTCGCTCGTTACTCGGGACGGGCGGACTCGCACCTATATCGCCCACATCCCCCGTGGATTTCCGGCCAAGAAGTCTTATCCGCTCGTGCTCATGTTCCATGGTGGCCTCGGAACAGGCGCGCGCGCTGAGAAGGCCACGAAATTCGATGCGAAAGCTGACGCCAAGGGATTTATCGTCGTGTATCCAGACGGCCTTAACCACCACTGGAATGATGGTCGTCCCAACGTGAATCCGACCGTAGACGATGTCGGGTTCGTTCGCCAGTTGATCAGGCATTTGATATCGCGGCTGCCGATCGACTCCCGGCGAATCTATGCTGCCGGCATCTCGAACGGCGGCCATTTTGCCCTGCGGTTGGGCTGCGATCTTTCCGACGTCCTTGCCGCCGTTGCTACGGATATCGGTCCCATGCCAGCGAATCTCTTGCCTGTGTGCAAACCGGTACGGCCAATTGGTGTCGTTGGTATTCAAGGAGCTGCGGACCCGATCTCTCCGATCAACGGCGGAGAAGTTGCGTCGGCACCGAAGTTCGGCTTGGGCAAGGGCGGCCAGGTGTTATCCGCCGAGGAGACCATGAATTTCTGGGCCTTAGCCAACGGCTGCGATTCACGCCCCGCTGTGGTGCGCGAGCCGCCGCGGGTGAACGACGGTACGAGCGTCGACAAATACACTTACGCGGGCTGCAAGCGTGGCGGATCAGTCGTATACTATATCGTACAGGGAATGGGGCATTCCTGGCCACCACGCCTTGGCCCAGTATCAATAATTACGGGACCGACATCACATAATATCAATGCCACCGATGTCATATGGAACTTCTTCAGTAATATATCCCGTTAGCCGTCGCCAGGTTTCTGCGCGTAGAACAAGTTTAGCTGCGGCGCCACATTGAGGGATGCGGGACCCGGAGCGGCAGCAGTTCGATCGGAATCGCGAGTAAGCCTCCTGTGGCTGCATCACGGTGGAATACATGCTGAGCAACGCCGCTTTGAGGAATTAGTCGGCCGGGCTCCACGAAGCTCTACGGAAAATGTCTCCGATCCACTAGTTATTGTCATCGTAATTGCAATTGCAAGCAATACAGCCCTGACGTACAACAGTAGCCGACCCGGTCTGACCAGAGGCCTTTCTTCCGATGCAGCAACCGCTTATTATCTTATGTCCTGCGCGCTCGTTTTCTTCGCTCGTGTGCGCCATGATCGGCGAGCATCCCGATTGCTACGGCCTTCCTGAAGTCAATCTGTTCCTCGGTGATACGCTCGGAGGAGCCTGGAATAGCTTTCCAAAACCGGCGATGCGCGTCGCCGGGAAAGACGGTCTGCTTCGTGCCCTGGCGCAATTGCACGAAGGCGCGCAAACAAACGACAGTATTGCGCGTGCCAACGAATGGGTGGCAAGGCATTCGGACTGGCCTGTGCGTAAGGTTTTCGAACATTTCCAAGAGCTCGTCGGCAATAAAATTCTGGTTGATAAAAGCCCGGCCACGATATTCAAGCGCGAATACGTCGAGCGACTGTTGACAGTATTTCCGAATGTCAACATCTTGCATCTGACCCGTCATCCCCGCAGCACCGGGGAGTCGCTCATCAAACTTCGCTCCGGTTTCGAGCTGCTGAACCGCGCAATCGGTAATTCTGCGGCACGGGATCCGGAGCGTGTATGGCGTGCCGCTCATATGCTGATCATGACGATGACTGCGGACCTGCCGCTTGGCCAGTGCATGCGTATCAAAGGGGAGGCATTGCTTTCGGACCTGGACACCTATCTGCCGCAGATTTGCGAGTGGCTCGAGATCCGCACGGATGCGGACGCCGTCGATGCGATGATGCACCCGGAGCGGTCGCCATATGCCACCGAAGGTCCGCCAAGCGCGCCGCGTGGTAACGACCCGAACTTTCTTTCCAACCCCACCATCGATCGCACGCGCCTGGCCAATCTGAAGGAGCCCACGCTCGAGGGGGCGCTAGACTGGCGACAGGGCGAGAGCTTCGCGCCGGAGACGCGCAGAGTTGCAAAGCAACTCGGCTACCAGTGACGCCGAGGAAGGAAAGTGCTTTGCAATCATGGCGCTCCGAAGCGCATCCTGGACGGCTTAGCGAACGTGCTCTATAACGTATTTTCGCCTCAGCGGAGCTGTGAAACGTCGAAGCATCACAATTGCGGACTAATTGCCAGGCCTCGTCGACCCTTTCCACTGAGTGCCATTCCTGATGCCTGAACCTCTATTCGTTCTCTGTCCGCCGCGGTCGTACTCGTCCATAGTTTGCGGCATTATCGGGCAGCACCCTGATTGCTATGGTCTACCCGAGCTAAACCTCTTCCTTGGCGACACTCTTGGTGAGGCATGGCAGAAATATCCCTTATTCAAGCTCTTTTTGGGGCGCGACGGCCTTCTGCGGACGCTGGCACAACTGCACGAAGGTGCGCAAACGGCCGACACGGTAGCTCGTGCGCAAGAGTGGGTTACGCAACATTCGGACTGGCCCGTGCGCAAGGTTTTCGATCATATCCAGGATCTGGTAGGAGATAGAATCCTTGTCGAAAAAAGTCCCATGTACGCGCGAGAGCAAGAGTATATCGAGCGGATGCTGCATGTGTTCCCTAAGGCCAGCATTTTGCACTTGATCCGCCATCCCCGCGGGATGGGACAGTCCTACGTCAAGCTGCGGTCCGAATACGGCGTTTTGAACCGTGCGGTCGAGAACGCCAACACCGGCGCAAGGGACCCGGAAAAGATATGGATGGCGACGCATGAGCTAATTGTCGCAGTCACCGACGATCTGCCGATCGGCCAATGCATGCGCATCAAAGGTGAGGCACTGCTGTCCGATCTAGAAAGCTATCTGCCGCAGATCTGCGAATGGCTTGAAATCCGCACTGACAAGGAGGCCATCAATAGCATGATGCATCCGGAGGACTCGCCGTACGCCTCTGAAGGGCCTCCAGGGGCACCAAGAGGAAACGATCCGAACTTTCTCACCCATCCCGCCATCGATTCCGCGCGCCTGGCCAAACTAAGCGAGCCTACTCTTGACGGCGAGCTAGATTGGCGACCAGGTGAACTCTTCACACCCGAGACGCGCAAGCTGGCAAAACAGCTGGGCTATCAATGAGCGACACAGCTGAAGAAACACGAGACCACGTGAGCGAGGGCGATATGTTGTCGGCGGACCGCTTCTCGGTCGTTGCCTCCGGCGGCGCCGGACAGGAGTCGTTGAGCACTGCCCAGTGCATGGCGTATTTTCGCGGCAGCCTCTATCTCGGGACTGGCTGCTCCAGCTCGATTGAAGCCAAAGATGCCCCGCGAATCCTGCGCTACGAGTCCGCGGCCGGCAAATGGCAAACCGTATACGAATCGCCGTTGGTTAGCCCGAGCCGCCGGTCGCGCGTGCCGGACCTTTCGGTCGGCCAGAACGCTGCCGGACTAGCCAAATTTCGCCATAATCCCGAACCTTTGCCGCGCGACACCGGCTATCGGTCTATGTGTGTCTTCCAGGGCAAGACCGACGATGCACCCGCGCTCTATGTCTCGACCATGTCGCGGAGCGGCGGCCTGATATTGCGCTCGGCGGACGGCGAGACGTTCGAGGTCGTGAGCGAGCCGGGTCTTGGCGTTCCTGACACCTATTCCTTTCGCGGACTCCTTGCTTTCGGCGACCGCATCTTTGCCAGCGCGGCCGGCGTGATCACGGATGAGTATCTCGACCCGGACGTCGGGCGTGAGGCTAAGATTTACGTCTCCGACGATCCGCGAAACGGCCAATGGATTGCCGCCGCCGAGCCCGGGTTTGGAGATCCCTCAAATGTCTCGATCTCGGCCGTGGCTCCGGCCTTCGGCCGCCTCTATGCGGGCACCGCTAATCCGGACATGGGGTTTCAAATCTGGCAAACCGAAGCAAGCGGCGAGCCGCCGTTCGATTGGCTTCCGGTGTTAATTGATGGTGGCGGAGGGTTCAATCACAACTTCGCCGTAGGCGCGATGACGGAGTTCAATGGCGCGCTCTATGTCGGGAGCGGAATCACTGGCTTCGGCTATGACGCCGTTCACGATGTCGGTCCAGTATCGTGCGAACTTCTTCGCATTTTCCCTAGCGGCAATTGGGACCTGATCGCGGGGCAAATGCGCTTCACGCCGGACGGACTCAAGGTGCCGTTGTCACTTCTCGGTCGCGGACTGGGCGACTTTTACAACTCGATGATCTGGTCGCTGGCCGTATACAAAGATGTGCTTTATCTCGGTACTCACCAATGGGAGGCTTTCCGTTGCCTGGAGATCGGTGCGCCCGATATCGTCGGCGGCTATCAGCTCTGGGCCAGCGCAGACGGCGAGAAATGGACGCCGGTCATCGATGACGGCCGCGGCAATCCGACGACACTGGGCGTTCAGGCCATCCAATCGACGCCGGACGGACTTTTCGTTGGAAGCGGCAATTACAGTCGGTTATTCAATTTGCTCGCGGAAGGGCGCCGGGCGGGCGTTGATTTTCCGCAAGGGTTTGAAGTGCTGCACGGGTGCTGAGACGCGCGCGGATAGTGCGACAATCTCGCGCTTCATCCGAACAGTCCGCGGCTAAGCGCGATTGGTCATCGATCGCCAGCGAAACGTTGAGCGCAATTTCGGCAGGTACGACCGCGGCGGCTGCGAGACCGTTACCGGCACCGACTGTACTCTAGGCGATAAACGACCTATCATAACCATCCGACCTTAAAAATTCTGTGGCGGGAAGGGTACTGTCAATGAGCGATGCGGTTGACGAGAAACGCCGGGAGCTCCTTCGGACCTTACGGGACCGCCGCGAACAGACTCCGCCCCGACCGCGTGAGGCTAGCCCGGCGAGCAGTCCGCAGACTCAAAGCGGGTCAGATAACCAACAGGGCCGGGGATGGATGCTCGAACTGCTGCAACGCAAACTCACCGAAGGTCCGGCGGCCGCAGGCCGGGGCGGAGGCGGAATGCTGCGTCGGGCGCTCGAACAGAACGCGGGCGGCGCAGCCCGCGGGGCGCCTCTTCAGCGGCTGGGACAGACCGTCCGGCAAATGCAGGGAGTTGGAACGAGGCCGGAAGGAGCGAAAGAAAGAGCATTCGCCGCACCCGCTAACTTGCTGGAGGCCTTTGGCCCAGCTGACTTGAGGACGGCTGCTCGCGAAGCCTGGACATTTTGTCTGCCGCTATTCGAAGTAGCACGGCTGCGCATGATGGCAGCAGTCCGAGCGCAGCGTGCCGGCAACGGTATCAACTCTTTCAATCACACGCGCAAGCTCGTCACCCCTGGTACGCGCGTGATCACCGCACCAAACGTGGATACCCTTTTCTCAAATGCCTTTATTGACCTGGGAAGCGGTCCGGCGACGATCGTCATTCCTCGTACCGGAGAACGATATTTTTCAGTTCAGCTTATGGACATGTACACCAATACCTTTGCGGTACTGAGCTCCAGAACCATCGGTTGCGACGGCGGTACTTTCTCTATTGTTGGGCCGCGTGATCCTGCCGACAATGGCGCGGTGCGATCGCCCACGGAGTGGATCTGGGCAATGGTGCGTATCGCTGTAAATGGCCCCGAGGATTTGCCGGAACTCCACCGAATCCAAGATGGCATTCTATTGCAAGCAGGTTCTGCACGGAGTCCGGGAAAGTTCGCGCAGCGCCTTGCCCCATGGCAGAATTACTTCGCGAGTGCTTCCGCCCTGCTCAATGAAAGCCCGCCGCTGGCGACAGACTACGCAGCGCTGCGCCGGATGGCACCGCTTGGCTTGGGAGTAGGGCAGAGCTTTAATCCCGGCTCCTTCGATTCTCTCCAATCAGCCGAGATCGAAGCCGGGATAGCGGACGCCCGCGCCGCCATTGCCACCCGCCCGCGAGAAGCGATCGACGGCTGGTCCTATTCGGATGCCGAATCGGGAAACTGGGGGCAGAACTATGTGCATCGTGCACGCGCTGCTGTTCGCGGATTGGCCGGCCTCCCGCGCCAAGAGGCGATGTATATGCACGCCGTTGCGCCGAACGGCAGTTACCACTTGCAGGAAGACAGTTGGCGCTTGACCTTTGGGCCCGACCAAACGCCGCCCGTATATGCATTTTGGTCACTAACCGCGTATGAGGTAACAGTGCAAGGTCAGTATTTCCTAGCGAATAATCCACTTGATCGCTATTCCATCGGCGACCGCACGCGTGGCTTGCGGCATAACGATGACGGCTCGTTCGACATCTGGATTTCGCGGCAGGATCCCGGCGGAGAAAAGACGGCTAATTGGCTTCCACTGCCCGAAAGCGGTCGCTACTCGCTCGGGCTGCGCGCCTATCTCCCGAAGCAGGAACTGCTCAACGGCGATTACCGGTTGCCGCCGCTTGTACCCGCTTGAGCATTAACCCGAAGTGATTTGGAGTTTGGAGGTCCCGCCGCGGCTAGGCCACCGTCGGTCAGTCACTTGGGGATTGGTACAAGCCCGCGTCATTGGGTCGACGTCGGCGCTGCCTCGGCTGCGCAAAATGTGCGGCATCAAGGTTCGGGAAGGCCCGCCTGATCCGCGTAGGCCACTGCCAGGATGGATTGGTCGTCGATGGCCAACGAGACACTGAGCGCAATATCACCGGGAACAATCACACGCGACCAGCCTTGCTGATCGTCCAAGGCGCTCACCACGAATGAGCGGGGCTGGCCATTCAGGCCGGTGCCAACGCATTTCGCCGCCGCCTCCTTGGCGCACCACGCCAGCAGAACGCGCAGCGGCGCAGCGGTGTCCGAATCCATCAGGAACGCCTGCTCGGTGGCGGAAAATCCGGCAGCGAGCAGATCGTCCGTTGCAATCCGACCGGCGGTATCCAGATCGATCCCGACCGGCGTGCCCGGCGGGGCCGCAATAGCGACGGCCTCGCCTGCGACGTGCGCCATCGAGACTTCCGGCATCTCGCCCAACGACTCCAATCCTTCGCCCGAGATATACGGCTTACCGCCTGCGCCGACTCGGACCACGATATCGGCCGGGAGCAGGCGTACGCCGTAGGTGTCCTCGATCCATGCGCGCGCTGCCTCCTTGATGGCGATCCGCCCAATCAGCCATTCGTCCCGACGCGGCTGCGTCACGCTCAATGCCTTCCATTGCAATCGTTCCTCGGCCGATAAGACGGTATGGCTGAGCACGCGGCGCCAGATTCCACCGGCGTCGTCGAGGAAACGACGCTCGAATGCCGGCACGCGCCACACGAGAGCATTGTCCGGCAGGTTGGCGAAGAATCCGCTCACGTCCCCGCCGTAAAACCCGTCGCGCGGCTGGAATCGCGCGTAGAAGAAGCGGGTCGGCACCTCGAAAAAGCGGTCGCGCCAGCCCCTAGCCCGAAATAGCGGTGCCCCCTCGCCGTCAAAGCAGGTGAATTCGCCGCTGAGGTACGAGCCTTCAGTGCTCGACTGATCGGTGACGACACGCAAGGCAAGATAGCTGCCCTCGGTGTCCTCGCGCGCCGCATCATAAAGATCGATCGCCTCGATGCTCGACGGGAAACAGCTGAAGTTCGTGCCCAGGTATTGGCCTATCCAGAATGCCGTGACATGGCCAACGGCGTCGAGAAGAACGGGGTTGAGCAGGAGCGCGGGGTGTTCGCCTGCTTCAAAGAAGTCATCGAGAGGTGTGTGGGCCAACCATGCATCCATCCCAGTCGCGTCCCACGCCGCGATGGCGGCGACGCTCTGAAACAGCGGGCCATGGAACATGCCGCGCAGATAAAGTTCGTCATCGGGCCCGATCGACGGCTGCGGATCGACGAGGGGCGCAGGCTCCAGGTCCGCCGCTGGCGGCAAGCGAACGGCCTCAGCAAGCACGACGACGGCCTCAACAAGCGGCATCCCCGCATCGTCGCGAAGGCGCGCGGATACGCGCACATGCCCATCCGTATCGGATAGGAGAACGGCTTCCAATCCGATGGTGCGAGCTCCATCATCCAGCGCGATCCAATTGTGTGCGCGCAGCTGCTCGAGGCGAATCGAAACGAGTCCACCAACCGCTGCGGCGGCGACCTCGGCGAGCATTTCCATGCTGACGGCGAGTGGCACCACCGGCAAGCCGGTCAGATCGGGATCGAGATCGGACACGTGAGTCGTATATAGACAATGCTGCCGCAGGAAAGCATGGCGGCGAAGATCGAGATCGCATTCGGCCACCAGCTTATTCGCGTCGTGCGATACGATCCTGTCGAGAAAAGGATAGCTCACGGCAGGCGCTGTCTCGAAAAATGCCCCCGCGCTGACGGTGCCCTGGCGAGGCCCGAATGCCGCCGCGTCGTTCGGCTGCGATGCCAGTGCTTCACGCAAGCTGGCGACATCCCCAGCCGGAATTTCCACGAACGGGAGCGTATTGGCAAACACGCGATCCCGCCGGCGCAAGGGCTGATCCGCGGTGAGAACCGAGGGCACCACGGGCCGGCCGTCGAAAAGCTTGCAAATGTCGACACGAATGCCAGCCGACCACAAGCGGCCCAATGAATGCAGCAGTTGGACGAGGCTGGAACGGCGCGGGCTATCGAGCGCCACGCTGAGCGCCTCCTTGCCATGCAGGATGTTGTCGATGAATCCAGTGAGCTTGGCCGACGCTCCAACTTCGACAAAGGTGCGTACGCCGTCGGCATACATCCGCTCGATCGTTTCGCTGAAGCGGACGCGACTGCGCCATTGTCCGACGACAAGCTTGCGAATATCGTCCGGCGCGGAGGGCATCAGCGTGGCGGTCGCGCAGGAATAGAGCGGTGTCGTCGGGCTTTGGAAATCGAGTCTTTGATAAACGGCATCGAGATCGGCGTTCGGCGAGAACAGGGGCGTATGATACGGACGGCTAAACGGCAGGAACGCGCACAGACCGCCCTCTCGCCCAAGCTGTGCCGCAACGGGCTCGAGTTGCGAGCGCTGTCCGTAAAGCACCATTTGATGCTCACAATTGTCGAGCGCGATCTGGACCTGACCCTGCTCGGCTAACTCAATCACGCGTTCGCGCGGCACCGCCCCAACGGTCAGCAGTGCGCCACCGGGAAGCTCAGCCGATTGCTCCATGGCGTAGTAGAGTCGCTTGATCTCGTGCAGCCGCAATTCGAGGTCGTCCCAATCCCTCCAGCGCAGCGCGCCTGCCGCAAAGAGCGCCGCATGCTCGCCGCTGCTATGGCCGACCATGACGTCGGCGCGTAGTCCGAGTCGCCGTGTGACCGCCAACAATGCCTGGCAAGCCACCAGAGCTGATTCCGACCCCATTTCGAGTCCGAAGAGCTTGTTTCGAAGCCGCTCTTTCGTGCCGGCACTAAGACCTTTTGGCGGCGGAAAAACGCACTCGCTCGGCCGGTCATCCCCCGCGCCGTAAATTCCCTCCCAGAAATCGAACCATTGCCGGGCTTCCGGAAAGGCCTCGATCAGGTCGGCAAGCATGCCCTCGTATTGGCTGCCTTCACCCGGAAAGACGAACGCAACCTTGCCGCCACGAATCTGATCCGAGCAATAAATGCCCGAGCGAAGCAGAACTCGAGCGCCGCCGGCCTCGATGCGTTCCCGCGCCTTGCCGAGCTTGTCCGTAAGATCGGCGAGGTCCTCGGCGACAATCGCCAAGCGCACTGGCCCGCCAGTGTCCTTCGCGGCAAGTGCTGCCGCGACGGCAGCGAGCGGCTCCTGCGACAAGTGGCCGGCGAGATTATTCCGCAACTCATCGATGTCCGCTATGAGCCGCTGCTGATCCGGCGCTGATAATACGACGAGCTCGGCAGCGAGATATGCGGGACGCGCCCCTCCAGCGGGCTCGGGAGCCTCTTCTAGAACGGCATGGGAGTTGATGCCGCCGAAGCCGAAGGCGTCGACCGCGGCACGGCGCTGCGTCTTGCGCGATGCAACCCATGGCCGGGTTTCGGTGTTGACATAAAATTTGGTCTGATCGATGCCAAGCGCCTCGTTGACCTCACCGCAGAGCGTCGGCGGCAGCATCCGATGGTGCAGAGCCATTGCCGTCTTGATTAACCCGGCAATGCCGGCCGCCGGGATGCAATGGCCAATCATCGATTTAATTGAGCCGAGCGCAATGCGCGGCAGGTCGCCGTCGCGCGGGCCAAACGTCTCACGCAAAGCGCCGATTTCGGTGCGGTCGCCGAGAGGAATTCCGGTGCCGTGCGCCTCGACTAGTCCAATGCTCTCAGGTTCAACGCCAGCATCTTGGTAGGCGCGGCTGATCGCCAGCACTTCGCCTTCGAGCCGCGGGGCGAGCAGCCCCGCGCCTTTCCCGTCGCTCGATTGGCCGACGCCCTTGATCACCGCATAGACGCGATCGCCGACTGCGCAAGCATCCTCCAGCCGTTTCAACACGATGATGCCGAGGCCTTCGCCAAGCAGCGTGCCATCGGCTGCGGCATCAAAGGGGCTAACCGTCGAGCGCCGCGACACCGCGCCAAGGTGCGTAAACACCATGGTCGCGATTGCCGGAATCGTTGCATTGACGCCGCCGGCCAGCATCAGATCACTGCGTCGGCTTCTGAGATCTTCCATGGCCGCCTTCACGGCGAGCAAAGACGATGCACAAGCCGCGTCGATGAGATAGTTGGGCCCACGGAAGTCGAAGCGGTTGGCGATACGCCCAGTCATGACATTGGGCACGAGAGCTGGCGCAATGTCGGCGTTGAATGGAGGCAACTGAGCCACGAGCGCCGCGCGCAGTTTGTCGAGCGCGTCTGACGGAGCATCCGGAAATAATTGCGCAGCGAGCTCGACGGTCTGATCAACCACCAAGCCATGTTGCACCCCATTAGCGGTGCCGCGGTGCAGATAAGTGCTGTGCCCAAGCACAATTCCTGTATTGGTGTGATCGTAGTCGGTGAGGTAGCCGGCATCGGCCAGCGCGTCGCGAGCAACCCTCAGCGCGAGAAATTGGTCCGGCTCGCCGCCATCGATCGAATTTGGCATGACGCCCAATTCGGCCGGGTCAAAACGATAGAGGTCGCCGAGATAGCCACCGGCCGCTGAAGAAATGTGTGTTGGACCGACGGCATGCACATAGCGCTCGGCATGCCATTCGGGCTGCGGATTCCCGATCTGGTTCCTTTTGCCACGGATGTTGCGCCAGAATTGGTCTGGCCCATCCGCTCCCGGGAAGATGCAGGCCATGCCAATCACAGCGATGTCACCGGTGCGATCTCTGTCCGGATTGGCCATCACAAACCTCGATTGCTGCGCCCCACGGACCGGTTCGTTCACACGCGAATTTCGCCGCTCCAGCCGCGCAGCCGGTTCAGGGCCTGGCTTGCCGTGCTTTCCATCTCGCCAATAGCAAACACTAGCCGGCCCGCATCGTCCACAACGAAGACTTCGGCGCGCACCAGGGGCGACGACCTTGTCTCGGCCGCAATGCGCAGAATGAGTTTTCGTGCCGGCCCGGCTCCGGTGAAGCGGCGAACCATAGCGAACCGATTCGGCAGCGCCATTGAGTCCGAATGCACAACCGACCACAACGAGGCCAATTGCGCCGCGGCATCGAGCAAGACCGGATCGAATAGCCAGTGATCCTGCGGGCCGGCACGGCGCAGCAGCTCGTGCGGCGCGCTTGCAACCACGTCGGCCACAATCCCCGTTGAGTCCAGGCCGACCAGGTGATGCACCGCCTGCAAGCAGGGCCCATGGAACAGCACCTCGCGATAGGCTTGGCGCGCCGTCAGCGGCGCCGGTCCCGGGTCGATCAATACGCCCCGCGCTTCGGTTCTGGGCGCAGCATCGGTGAGCCGCAGCGATGCGCGATAATGCGGTTGACCTTTTTCGCCCACTGAGCGGATTTCGACCGAGGCGTTGAAGCCGCTGGCGTCGCCATGTTCGCTGCCGAGCACATCGATCTCGATGTCTCGCGGCTTGTCACCGTCTAAAACCAGGCCCTTCAAGAGGCGCAATTCGGTGACCTCAGCGACATACCATTGCGGCCAGACGACCGCCGCTGCTTCCGCCACTAGCTCAAACGCTACGCCAGCAGGCAAAACCGGTACGCCGTCGAGGCGATGCTGGTCCAAACAGAGGTCGTATTCGAGCGACAGCGTCCGCAAGATGCTGCGCCGACCGCGCGGCCCCGGGCGCACCGTGGCACCCGCGAGCATTGGCAAGGACGAAGGCGGCGTCGACGCCGCAATATCCGAAGTGCGGAACGCGCCTTGGTCTGTCTCGTGCTTTTCCCAGGTTGCTTCGCCGACCACGATTTCCACGTCTTCAATCGGTCCATGCAGAATTTCTTCGCGGCACACCAGCGCACCGCCGTGGGGTTCGATCAACCGAAGGCCCTTGGCCTCAAACTTGCGCCTGGTTTCGTCGGATACCATGCCGGCGCCGCGGCGGGTACCGAGCCACGGCCCCCAGTTGAGCACCGCAATCTTGACGGTTTCCGGCCACAGCGCTCGCAGCTGCCAGGCGAAACGGTTGAGCAGCTCGTTTGCAACGCCGTAGTCAGCCTGGCCTGAATTGCCATAGCGGCCGGCGACGGAACCGAACATGACAAAAAACCGCAGCGCTTCCGGCTTCACGGCCCGCGCCAACGTGACTGCGCTCAACGCCTTGGTCTCGACGACGCGCAGCCAGCTGTCGGCGTCCTTGTCCACAATCATTTTGTCTTCGATCAAACCAGCGCCATGGATGACCCCATCGAGGCGGCCGTAGCGAGCGTAGATTTCTGCGACAAGCGCGGCGACTTCATTCGCATCGCGCGCGTCCGCGACTCGATAGAAGACCTCAGCGCCAGCGGCGCGAAGCTCGGCGATGTTGGCGCTGATCTCGCGGTTGCGCAGGATCGCTTGCATCTGTTGTTCGATGTCGCGCGGCCGCGGCGTTTGGCTGGCTGCGCGCGCCTGCGCGATCAGATGAGCCCGCAATGCGCCTTCGCTCTTCAATTCGGCAAGTGCGGGGTCTTCGGGCGCGGGTAATGACGATCGCCCAACCAACACCAGCGTGACGCCAGGCCGAGCCAGCGTATGCAGCACTTCTGCGGTGATACCACGCGCCCCGCCCGTCGCCAGGATGACAGCCCCATCCGGCAATGCGTCACGAGAGGCGGCGGTCAGATCGATCTCGGCGGCTTCAGTCCGGAAGACGGTCCGCTGGCCCTCTGGATATCCAACCTCGATACGGCCGCCCGCGACTGCGAGTTCGGCAAACAGCAGGCCGGCCAGTTCCCGTGCGCTCCGATCGCGCGGCAGGTCAATGGCCTTTGCCATAACGTCCGGCCATTCCTCCCGCAACGTCTTTGCCAGGGCAGGACCGCCGCCGGCGACGCGCAATTCCGCGCCCGCCGAACCGCCCCGTCCGAATGCACCGCCCAGACCGGAAACCAGCAAAATGCGGCCACTTGCTTGCAGGCTGGTGACGTGGCGGATGAATTGATGCGGGAACAATTCGTCGGCTTTGACGGCAGCCCGCCAGGCTAACGGATCGCTGTCGGGCGCTATCGGCTGCGCACCAAATGGCGCCAGGTGAATGAAGCCGACGACCCTGTTGTCACCTGTTTTTTCGGTGTAGGCGCCGAACTCCTCGAGTCCGGCAGAAACGATTTTGGGGCGAGCGCCAGCAGTCTTGACCAACTTGGCCAACGCCGTCGCCAATCCGCTGCCGTCGTCGGTGATCACGTAGGTGCCGGCAGGCAATGCGGTTGGCACCGGTTGCTGTAGCTCTTCGGCATGCGCCACCATGCGAAACCGGGGCGGACGGGCGCATGCGCTCGCGGCAGGTGCGTCGGCCCCGGTTACATCAAAAGGGCGGGGGGATACTCCCGCTTCGGTTCCAATCTTTGACCACAGAAGATCGATGATCCCGCTCAGTGTCTTCTGCTGAAAAAGCGCCTCGCCGAGATCGGACGTCTTCGACTGAACCTCTGCAGGCAGACCCTTCAGCAGCGCGCCCACGATCTCGACCCGCTTAATGGAATCTATTCCGAGATCGGCTTCCAGGTTTTGGTCCACGCCGAGCATATCGCGCGGGTAACCGGTCCGATCTTCCACCAGGCTGATGAGTTGATCTGTGAGCGACGCGCGGCCGAATGGCGCCGCGCCGTTTATCATCGCCCCGTTCATTTGTGCACCGCCGTTCGCTGCGACGGCGCTTGGCGCGCCCGAACCGTTCTGGGCCGCTGAAGGTCGAGCTTGGCCGGCAGTTGTCGAGCGCGCAACTGGTGTTTTCGCTTCGGCAGCCACGCGCGCGATTGCGGTGGCAGCACTGCCAGCAGCGTCGTTGCTCGTCGGCTGTTCAACACGCCGTGGCAGGCCCGTCATCTGCCGTGGTCCAACCGGCGCCAATACCGGGGGCTTGGTCGGCTGCAATCCCGGTCGGGCGCTGCGTACCGTCGACTCGCCGTGGGTCAGATACGCGAGCATGATGCGTTCTTGGGTTTCCAGAAACCGCTGCATGGTCGTCTGGAATTCGACCAGAGCGCCCTCACGGTCGCCGGCCGGTTCGTCGCTTGTCATGACTTTCATCTCCTTTCTGACTGCGCGGCCTTTGAACGCCGGCACGTTGCCCGAGACCATCCTACGCGAAGCATCGGGGCTCGGCCGCTTCGTTTCGGGCCGTGATTCCGTGAGTGGAGGCGAGTTTGGCGGCGCCGCCGTCGTGTTATCCGCCACCTCCGCAATTTGATTTGTTGGCGCCGCCTCCCCAAGCTGCAAATCAGATGCTTCTTCAAGGGTCAAAACCGGCAGCGGCGGCGCACCGAGCGGCCGGGCGCCGCTGCCATTAAGCAGCCACTTTTGCGGCGCCGGCATTTCGCCGCGCGGCACAGCGGCGAGCGAGTCATCGAGCAGGCGGCAATCTCGGCCGCACCATAGCCGGACGAGATCGAGGTCCGCGCCCTCCGCCAGCAAGGCGGCGACGCTTTGCAAGAATCCGTTCAGTCCGCCGGTTCCATCGTCGCAGACCGCCACGCGATACGGTTTGTCGCCAAGAATCTGGCGGATCATGTTGGCTTGCGCGCCCCTGGGTCCAACCGACACAAACACGCGAGCGCCATCGGCATACATCGCCTCGATCTCAGTTACGAACTGCACCGGACTGACGAGATGCTCGGCGAGCACAGCGCGCAAGGCTGTGACATCGCGCGGATAGACGCTCGCAGTCGAGTTCGAGTACACGGCCATACTGGGTCCGTTGAGCGGCAGTGACCGGATCAGCTCTGCGAGCGGCTCAGCAGCCGGCGCGACGATGGGCGAATGGAACGCCGCCCCCACCTCCAGCCGCTGGAATGACAGCCCGTTCCGTTCGAGCGAGGCACCAGCGGCCGCAATGCCGACCTTGGTTCCCGAGAGCACTGTCTGAGATGGGGCGTTATGGTTTGCCACCCATACATCCGCCATGCCCATGATCGCGTTTTCGACCGTCGAGCGCTCCGCGTGCACCGCCGCCATGGTACCGAGGTCGCGGCCAGCGGCGGCATCGATCATGAAGCGGCCGCGCGCTTCGGAAACGATCAGCAGCTCTTCGAGCGTCATGACGCCGGCGGCGTAGAGTGCAACAAACTCGCCATAGCTATGGCCTGCCGTCATGTCGGCACGCAGACCGAGCCGCCTTAGAACCGCAAGCAACCCCGCCTCGATCGCGCCAAGCGCCGGTTGGGCGACATCGGTGCGCTTTAAGCACTCCGCCGCGGCTGCGCGCGCGGCATTATCGTACACGGCGCGCGGGAAAATGGCTCGGCTGAGATCGCCGCTAGGCACGCCCTTTTCGGACATTCGCTCCGACAACTTTGCATCGGCCCTTTCCAAGATCTCGCGCATTTCGGGGAACAGCACAGCAAGCTCGCGCAGCATGCCGACATATTGTGCGCCTTGGCCGGGAAAGATGAGCGCGAGCTTTCCGCCGTTCGCGATCAGCGGCGCCTCGTTGAAGAAGCAGCCCGGTGGAAGCGGCGCCTCCGACCGTTCAACATGGTCGGCCAGAGCAGCAACGCGCTCGGCGACGCTCTCATTTTCACCGACAACCAGCGCGGCGGTTATGCCCGATTCCGGCGCCTTCTGCGCCAAGGTGTAGGCGACGTCGCGGAGCAACGGCTGGGCGCCCTGTGCAAGTCGGTCGGCCGTCCGCCGGATAGTGGCGGCAAGAGTCGCGCGATTCGCGCCGCGCCAGATCAAGAGTTCGCGTGACCAACGTTGACACGTGGCCGTGTGCCAATCTGCGTCTCGCCCTTGCTCATGCTCTTCGAGCGTGACGTGGAAATTCGTGCCGCCGAAGCCAAAGGCGCTCACGGCCGCGCGCCGCGGCGCGCCGGGTCGCGCGAACCAAGGCTGCGCCTCGTTCACAAGATAAAGGGGCGAACTCAACTCCGCGAGCTTCTTGTTCGGCGCCTCGACATCTGCATGCGGCGGCAAGACCTTGTGGTAACAAGCAAGCGCCGCCTTGATCAGCCCGGCAATCCCGGCCGTCGCTTTGGTGTGGCCGATAAACGACTTAATCGATCCAATCGCATGGTCGTTTGGGCCCGCGCCGGCTTGAGCAAGCAACCGGGTCACTGTTTCCAATTCGGCCGTGTCGCCCGCGACCGTGCCGGTGCCGTGCGCCTCGAAGAGGCCGACCGAGGCCGGCGAATAGCCGGCCATCTCGTAGGCGCGCGACAGTGCGCGGATCTGACCTTCCGAATGCGGTGCCGTCAGTGATTTTGCCCGCCCGTCGCTCGAACCGCCGACGCCCTTGATCACCGCGTATATGCGATCGCCATCGCGCTCGGCGTCGGCGAGCCGCTTGAGCGCCACTACCGCAATCCCTTCGGAGATCACGATGCCATCCGCGGTCGCATCGAAGGCGCGGCAGCGGCCGCGCGGCGAAAGAGCCTGCGTCTTGCTGAAGCACAGATAGCCGAACGGCCCTTGCACTGTATCGATTCCGCCGGTTACGACTACGTCGCTGCGGCCGCTCTCGAGTTCAAGGACGGCCTGATACACTGCAGCCAACGAGGAGGCGCACGCCGCGTCGGTCGTGTAATTCAGGCCGCCGAAATTGAAGCGATTCGCTGCGCGTCCTGCCGCGACGTTGAGCAGAATTCCTGCAAAACTGTCCTCGGTCCATTGTGGCAGCCGGCCTGCCGCTTGCGGCGCGAGCGTACCGAGAAAACGCGGCATCTCGGCGCGAACGGCATATTGCGCGCCGACATCGCCAGCGCCGCCGCTCGCACCGAGGATGACAGAGGTGTGCTCGTGCACTTCAGTCGCGTTTTCCAGTCCGGCGTCCGCCAGACAGCGCCGCACGACTTCAAGTGTCATGAGCTGAAGCGGGTCGATAGCCTTGAGCGAGCGCGGCGGAATGCCATAGCGCAGCGGATCGAACAGCAAATCGTTCAGGAAGCCACCCCAACGCGAGTAAATGTGATCGGGCGACGCGCGGTCCTCGTCGAAGTAGAGCCGCCAATCCCAGCGCTCGCGCGGGATCTCGACGATGCCGTCGACCTTGTCGAGAATGTTGTCCCACAGTTCGTCGACGCTATCCGCCTTCGGAAATATGCCGGCAGCGCCGATGATCGCAATGTCGGCGGGTCGCGCTCGCCGGGCCAGGATTTCGCCACGCGGCGGGGCGTCGGCGAGCCGGGCCTCGAGCAGCTGATGAGCCCCAACGCTGACCGAATGATGCAGGTCGGCCACGGTTTTGACGTCCTGGCGCAACGTCGCGACCTGGCCAATCATGTACATACCGTCTTGCCGCTGCCGGCCAAGGGGAACATCGCGGATGGCATTGGTCGGTCCACCGCGCTCCTGGCCTTTGCTTGCCACGCGCAGCCGCCCGAGCGACAGCTGCTCAAGATGCTCGCGCACTGCGTCGCCGGAGAGCCTCTCGGCTTCGAGCTGTCGCCGGCGCGCCAGAAACTCTTCAGCAAATGGGCTCATCGCCGCGCGGCTCGCATGGCCGGGGCCGGTCTCCAGCGTCACCGTCTTTGTGCAAGAGATCGCGGCATTTTGAAACTCTGGAACAATCGCTCCCGAGCAGACAATCTCCCGCGTGAACAGATAGGCTGTGCCCATCAACACGCCGATCTTCATGCCGCGCTCGGCGAGCGGCGCCGCCATGGTGGACACGATCGCGGCGGAGCGCGCGTCATGCACGCCACCAGCAAACAGCACATGGATTTCGGCGTCTCGCGCCGGATCGGCTGGAAGGCGAAGAAGAGTCGAGATCATGGTGTCCCACAACACCAGGCTCGACACCGGCCCAACATGACCGCCGCATTCGCGGCCTTCAAGCACGAACCGACGGGCGCCGCGTTCCAGGAACATTGTCAAGAGCCGCGGCGACGGCACATGCAAATAGCTGGTGATTCCCGAATCTTCGAGGTCCTTGGCCTGTTCCGGACGGCCGCCGGCGATCAGTGCGAAACGCGGCGCATAGCGCAGCGCGACCTTCACCTGCTCGGCAATGAGCTCCGAAGGCGCGAAACCGAGTAGGCCGATCCCCCAAGGCTTTCCGGCGAGGCGTTCCGCGGTCTCGCGCAAGAGCTTTTCGACCCCCTCCCCCCGCATCAGCGCGAGCGCCAGCAGGGGCAAGGCGCCGGCATCAGCAACATCCTGGGCGAAAGCGGCAACGTCAGTGACCCGCGTCATCGGCCCCTGGACAATCGGGAACTTGGTGCCGTGACTTGCGCTGACGCCATGTTCGGCGCCGAGTGGATCGAGCGCAACCGCAACGGACAACCGTCGCTCGCTCTCCGCCATCAGACCTTGCGCCAGACGCCCAAAGGTCGAGAAGCGTTCGGCAAACGCCTTCGCATAGGTTGCGGCCTGACCCATCGGTAGAATCTGACGGCTCGGGTCGTCCCAGCCAAGAGCGCCGACCAGAAGCTCGGTCCCCTCACCCGATGAAGTTGTGGAAATTTCCTGGCGCATTTGACGCAGGTGCTGAAAGCCGGGTTTGTCGAATACGCGCCACTGTTTTTCGCCCACCGAGATAAGGCCGGTCTCAAGGCCGGTAAAATCCCGCAGCGACCCCTGCAAGGCTGCGGCAATCGATGATTCCTTCAGCAGCAGAAGCTGATCGTCGAGCACGACGCCGGCAGCACCTACGGCGCGGACGGCGGCCGTCCCATGCAGGCCGACGCCGCCGCGCACAAAGACTGGCGCCGACTGTCGCTCAAGTGTCTTCTGCAAGAGAATGAACGATGTTTCTTCGCCGACACGCCCGCCGGCTTCGTGGCCTTTCACCTGCAGGGCGTGGTGGCCAGACAAATTGGCAAGTCTGTCGTCCCATTCGGTCGCTTCGACGATGACGCGCAGGCCACAACGCACCATCCGCTGCAACAGCTCAGGTCGGTCGAGCACGATCGCAGCATCGACAACGAGCCAGCCGAGCCCCGCCGGCACATAGCATTCGAGACTCGACAAATTCTCGTCGTTTAGTGCCCCTAGCTTGAGGCCGAACGGCTCGCGCGTTCGGCCGCTCAGCGTGTCCAAAACCGCATAGGGCAACGCCCCGATCTCGGCGTTGATGACGCCGAGGCAGCCGGCACGATCGGCGGCAAGCACGAGCCTCGCATTCGCAACGCCCGCTGGCGTCAACGCGATGATCTGGAACGGACGCCTGTCCATGTTGCACTCATTATACGACCCCTGGAGACACTGGTGCGCTTCTACCCGCGATCGAGCCGCGGATACCCCGCCGATCTGCTCGCGGCGTTGTTACAATGGACGAGCAGGTGGCGATGCTACCATTGCTCTTAGGTGTCGCCGTCGCCTGTTATTGTCCGCCATCGTATACGCGGAAGCTCCGCTTCACGAGGGCCGAATTCCTTCCAAGAACGGCACCGCAAATGCCGCCTCATGCATCACCGGCCCGTGGCCAAAATAGCCGCCTTCGCCGAACGCCTCACCATGATCCGCCATGATCATGAAGTACGTGTCGGACGGCGCTTTTTCGAGCAAACGAGCGAAAACCTGATCCACATATTCCACGCAGCGGATTTGCTGCGCATGCAGCAATTGCAGCTTCTCCGCATCGAAGAAGCCGGTGCCGTTACCACCATTGCCGTTGCCATTGGCGATGCGGCCGCCGGAATCCTCACCTGCCGCCAGCGCCTTGGCGGCGCCATGCACGCCGGAGATGTACGGCAGATCGAGGCCTTTCATCATGTAGGGGTAGTGCGTCTCGCCGATGTTGAGGAAATAGAAGGTCGGCCGCTCAGGCGTGAACTCGATCTCGTCCACCATCCCGCTGAAGTCATTGTGGTTCGGCATTAGCTTGTAGTCGTCGAAGAACGCGCTGACCAGGGTGAAGCCATTGAGCACCGGCATCGACACCCGGCCGATGCAGCGGTAGCCGCGGTCCTTGAGCAGCTTGGGGAGGGACAATTGCGGAATGAAGCTCTTGAACCCGAGATCAGGAATGTCAAGCCGGTCTATCCAAGCCGTGAAATCTTGCTTGTAAACTTCTGAAGCAAAGACGCCCTGGGGGGACCGATGCGGTACCAAGCCCATCAGGTATGAATAGTGCGAGGGGGCGGTCCAAGACGCATAGGACCAGCGCCGCTCTGCCACACCTATTCGGTCGAACTGCAGCTTGCGCGCTTGCGCGAAACTGTCGTAGCGACAGCTGTCAAGCACCATGAAAATCAAATTTCTCGCCATGTCGCCCCTGCTTACAGCTCCTTTTTATCTTCCCATCCTATCCATGTACATCCAATAATTACACCAGAATTCCGCAATCTCGCCCAAGTTCCAAAAAAAAGGATGTTGCTCGGCCTTTATAGCCAATGTATGTCTGCGGCCTTAATAGCCAAATGCATGTCTAATTTATGTTTAACCCAGTTTTTATCCTCCCATTCTATACAAGCTATACATGCGCAAGGCCGCAATCTCGGCCAATTTCCAAAAAAGGATGTTGCGCGGCTTTATAGCTAAATGTATGTTCAATAGAGACCTGACGGGTAGCGCTTTTTATCGGGTGATCAATTGCTTGCTTGCGGGCCGGAACAGTGAATAGCGCCTGTGTCGCCGCTGTACAATCACATAAAGGATGACAAAAGGACGCTTGTCATGGACTCTAGGATAATTGTCATCACGGCGGTGGTTGGGGTCCTGGTATGTGCTTTGCCCGCCCGTGCCGATACTACGATAAAGAGTAATGATGGTTCGGTAGAAATAACTGTACCCAACGGCTGGCACCAAACCAAAGCGCGAGTGCCTGCGATTAAGATTCAGGCGACGAATGGGCGCGCAGTCGTGCTTGTCCGGACCGCCCAAAAGGAAGATTATAGGGATTTGAAGTCATTCGCCCAGACCGGCTCGCAGAGATTTATGAAGAGACTTACGGATGCCGAGCCGAAGTCTGAGGATCTTCAGGTCAATGGCAAGCCGGCGATTCGGGTTTCGGCGGTTGGCACTCAAGCGAACGGCGTGCGACGGGGCTATGTCTTTACCTTCGTCGACACGGACACGATGTTCGTCGAGGTCTTGGGCATCGCCCGTGCGTCAGCCTTCAAGACCGAGCAGGCGACCTTGGCGGACATGGCTAGCCGCGTAAAAATCTTGGGGGCGGCCGGACCTGCACCGTCGGCGCAAACGGCTACCCCTAGCACAGCCGCTGACACCGCTCCGGGTCGCCAGCCGCCAAAGGGACGACAGCCGCGCTGATCTCGAACGCGCTGAAGTTAGAAGATTTGGGCCGCTGCGCCGACTCATGCAGGGTGGACCTTCATGAGTTGAGGTGGGGCGTGAGCCTTATTGCTGCTGGAATGACAACAGCTAATTAAGATTGGACTAGACCCATGCGCGTGGGAAGAGCGCTCTTCGGCGTCACGGTTCTCATCGTTTGCGGTGGGGGCTTGCTGTGGAGCCAGGGCGTGTTGCGACTTCCCGCCGACTGGCGACCGCCCTCCGCTTGGACGAATTTGATCGAACGCTCGGAGACGGATTTGGTCGCACGCTCGGAGGCGGCAATCAGTGACGAGGATCGTCAAGCGGAATTGCCTCCCGAGCCGGAAAATCCGAAGCCCAGCAAACCGGTGCCCGTTGTCGCCGCAACGGTGCACAAGGGCAACGTGCAGATCTATCTCTCAGGTCTTGGCACCGTTGAGGCGTATAATACAGTCAATATCAAGGCTCAGGTTGATGGCGTCATTTTGAGAATGCCTTTCGAGGAAGGGCAGGACGTAAAGCAAGGTGATCCCCTCGTCCTCATTGATCCGACGAGCTACGAGGCCAAGCTCGAACAAGCGCGTGCGCAAAAACAACGGGCGAAAGCTGAACTCGAGCATGCGAAAGGCAATTTGTGGCGCGCCGAGGAGCTCGTCAAAAATGATTATGCCACGCAAAAGCAGACCGATGAGCAACGGATGCTGGTGGCTCGATACACGGCGGAAATTGCGCAGTACGATGCGGATATAAAATACTGGCAAGCGCAAGTCGATTACACAACCATCCGCTCTCCGATCAATGGTCGTGTTGGGATTCGCAATGTTGATCCCGGCAACTTGATTCGTGCGCAGGAAAATAAAACGCTCGTTACCGTCGTTCAACTTCGGCCGGTCTCGGTGATTATCACGGTACCGGCAAAGCAACTTCAGCGGGATGGTGTTTCGCTGGGGCAAACCAATCTGCCGGTTATCGCTTACGCCGAGAACGGGATTACTCCGCTCGGTCGCGGCCAGGTTGAGACGGTCAACAACAGGGTTGATCAGACCACCGGGACAATCAAGCTCAAGGCTATCTTCAATAATGAACAATATAAGCTGTGGCCGGGCGATTTTGTCGATTGCAAGATTATCGTCGAACAGCGTCACGATGGTTTGACGGTCCCGAGCGCCGCGATCCGACACGGTCCGCGGGGCGATTTCGTTTGGGTGATACGGCCCGACAACACCGTCGCCATCAGACCCGTGCGTCTGCGTCAGACGGTTGGAGGGACGGCGGTCGTTGATGTCGGCTTGGATGCGAACGAAAAGGTTGTTCTCGATGGTTACCCACGCCTGCGGCCGGGAAGACGCGTTGAGATTGTCCCTGCCAAGCCGGACGATGGCTCCAGATTATCTCGCTTAGAATGAGTGTTTCTTCGCCGTTCATCTACCGACCGATCGCCACAACATTATTAGTGGTCGCCATCGTCCTGACGGGAATGTTGGGCTACAGATCTCTGTCAGTCGCGACACTTCCGACGGTGGATTTTCCCACTATTCAAGTCGTCACCAAGTGGCCTGGCGCCGCGCCGGACGTCGTACAATCCGCGATTTCCGCTCCGCTCGAGTATGAGTTCGGTCGCATTCCTGGCTTGAGCTTGATGACGACAACGAGCTCGTTCGGGCTGAGTAAGATCACGCTGCAGTTTAAACTGACACGGCCGATCGCAGCAGCTTCGCAGGACGTGCAATCGGCGATCAATGCGGCTGCAGGCTGGCTTCCCATGAACCAGCTGCCGTTTCCGCCGACCTATCATCAAGTCAATCCGGCGGACATGCCGGTCCTGGTCATTGCGCTCACGTCCGATTCCATGCCCATGTATGCGATTACGGAGTTTGCGGCGACAGCACTTGTTCCCAGGCTATCACAGGTCGAAGGGATCGGCGAAGTCGCGGTCCAGGGTAACCAGGCACGGGCCGTTCGCCTGCAAGTCAACCCGAGACGACTGGCCGCGCTCGGCTTGTCCATGGAAGATGTTCGCAAAGCCATCGCCGCAACCACGGCTGCCATGCCCCTTGGTCAGATCCAGGGGCCGCGGAATGCTTTTCAGGTTATCGCCAATAACCAGCTTTTCGATGCCGCGCAGTTTCGCGACGCAATCGTCGCTTATCGCCAAGGAAATCCGGTTAGGTTCAAGGATATCGGCACTACCATCGACGGGCTGGAAAACGATCACGTGGCGGCTTGGTACAACGGCAAGCCAGCGCTCATCCTCAATGTGAAACGCCAGCCCGGGTCAAATATCATCCAGGTCGTTGACGCGGTCAAAACTCTGCTTCCTGAGCTGCAGAAATTCGCGCCGCGCGACCTCGACTTTCATATCGCGGCTGACCGCAGCACGACGATCCGAGCCGCGGTCGTCGACGTTCAATGGACGCTGGCCATAACCATCGGGCTGGTGATTTTGGTCATATTCCTGTTCCTGCGAAAATTCTGGGCGACGGTTATACCGAGCGTCGCCCTGCCGGTGACATTGATCGCGACTTTCGGCGTGATGGCGCTGATCGGCTTCAGCCTCGACAACCTTTCTCTCATGGCGTTGACCATTGCATGCGGATTCATCGTCGACGATGCAATCGTCATGATCGAAAATATCGTGCGCTATATCGAGGCCGGCGATAGCCCGCTAGACGCCGCTGTAAAGGGATCGCGCCAGATCGGTTTCACCATCATTTCGCTGACCATTTCATTGGTCGCTGCATTCATTCCGCTTCTGCTGATGGGAGGCGTCGTCGGACGCTTGTTTCGTGAATTTGCAGTTACGCTGTCAATCGCGGTGATCATTTCTGGCGCCCTGTCGCTCATTCTGACGCCCATGATGTGCGCAAAGCTTCTAAAGCCGGAATCCCCGAAGGGGCATGGACGTCTTTTCCGCGCCACTGAACGCGCTTTCGATGCTATGCGCGCGATCTACGAATGGGGGCTGCGCTGGTCGCTGCGCCACCATGTCATTACGCTTATCTTCACCGTGCTGACCTTTTTTGCGAGCGTCTGGCTCTACATGATCATTCCGAAAGGCTTCGTGCCGACACAGGATACCGGCCTCATCGCCGGAACGACCGATGCGGCGCCAGACATTTCCTTCGAGAACATGTCGATTCTGCAGCAAAGAATCGCCAACATCATCGCGAAGGATCCTGACGTCCGCTCTGTAAGCAGCTTTGTCGGCGTCGGAGACGAAAACGCAACCATCAACAGCGGGCGGCTCTACATCGATATCGGAACGCCTGATCAGCGGCGGGCCTCGGCAGCGCAGATCATGAAACGCCTTAGCGCCGCCGTCGCAAATGTGCGCGATATTACGCTGCATTTGCAACCGGTACAGGACATCCAGATTGGTACCCGCGTAACTGCAACGCAATATCAGTATGTCTTGCAGAGCCCTGACGAAAATGAGTTGCAGCGCTGGGCCGAAAAGCTGCTTCAAGTTCTGCAGAAGAAGAGTCAATTGGCCGATGTCACGACTGATCAGCACGATGTCGGTCAGCAGATGATGATTACGGTCAATCGTGACGCCGCGGCGCGGCTAGGACTGAACATGTCAGCGGTCGACCAAGCCCTCTACGATGCTTTCGGCCAACGCCAAATCAGTACGATCTACTCACCAACCTACCAGTACAAGGTCATTCTTGAAGTCATGCCGGAATACCGCAACACGGTTGAGGCGCTCGATAGCGTCTATCTCACCAAAGCGGATGCGATAGAGCCAAACGCCCAGCAGTCATCGAGCGGGGTCAGTAGCGATTACAGTAATCCGGCCCAGCAGATTCCGCTCCGCGCTTTTGCGCAAATGAAGAAGCGCGTGGGCCCACTCGCCATTATGCGCCAGAATCAATTCCCGGCAGTCACGCTTTCGTTCAATCTGCCGACCGGCGTTTCGCTCGGTCAAGCGCTGCAAACGGTCAATCGCGCGCAACGAGAGATAGGTCTGCCCAACACGATTGATACTGCCCTGGTCGGCAGCGCGGCGGAATTCGCCTCGTCCCTCAAAACCGAGCCGATACTCATAATCGCGGCGGTTATTGCAGTCTACATCGTGCTCGGCATTTTGTACGAAAGCTACATCCATCCCATTACGATTCTATCGACGTTGCCTTCTGCGGGAATTGGTGCGCTGCTTGCGCTGAGATTATTTGGTCAGCAACTCGATCTAGTGTCGCTCATCGGCCTTGTCCTGCTCATCGGGCTCGTGAAGAAGAACGGCATCATGATGGTCGACTTTGCCCTGGCCGCGGAGCGCGAGGAAGGATTGACGCCGGAGCGATCGATTTATCAGGCTTGCATGCTTCGCTTCCGACCAATCATGATGACCACCATGGCTGCACTCTTGGGGGCGCTGCCGTTGGCCATCGGGACAGGCACGGGCTCCGAATTACGGAGTCCGCTTGGTATTGCGGTTATCGGTGGTCTGTTAGTATCGCAGTTTCTGACGCTCTATGCGACTCCCGTCGTTTATCTGGCCTTCGCACGGCTCGAGCAACGCTTTCGCCGTAAGCCGCCGGATCGCACTACGCCGTCCACTGGGACACGGCAAGTGCCCTCCGCTTCCGGTCAGGTCATCGTATCCGGAAGGTAGGGATGAATATTTCGGAGCCCTTCATCCGGCGGCCGGTTGCGACAGTGCTGGTGGCTGTCGCGATCGGGATGTTGGGCTTCGTCGCCTACAGGCTGCTCCCAATCGCGTCGTTGCCGTTGCTGGAGCGGCCGACCATCACGGTTCTGGCGGGGCTTCCGGGGGCAAGTGCAGATACGATCGCGCCGGCGCTGACCTCGCCGCTGGAGCGCCAGCTTGGTATTATTTCTGGCTTGACTGAAATTTCATCGGTGAGCATTTCCGGTTCGTCCCGTGTTACTCTGGAATTTGGCTTGGACAAGGACATCGATGAAGCGGCGGGAGCTGTGCAGGCCGCCATCAATGCCGCCGGTCCCATGCTGCCCGCGACGCTTCCCCAGGCACCTCGGTTTTTCAAGGCAAATCCCAATGGATTTCCTATCTCGGCGTTGGCGCTAACCTCCGATGCCTATGATATCGCCGATCTCTACAACTTCGCCGATACTGTGATCGCAGAAAAGTTGTCGCAGATCGACGGCGTCGCTCGCGTCTTTATCAGCGGCGCAGGACATCCCGCCGTGCGGATCCAAGTCAACCCGCGTGCAGTCGCGGATATGGGGCTGTCGCTCGAAACCGTCCGCAGATCTATTAAAACCGCGACAAACAACCTCCCCAAGGGCGCCATTACGGACGGCACTCACTCGATTCCGCTGCTCGCGAACGATCAGCTTTACAAGGCCTCGGACTTTCGAGACATCGTTATGGAACGAAGCGGCGGCCCGCCGGTCAAGCTGGGGGACATCGCCAAAATCAGCAACTCCACGGCAAACGAAAACCGCGCTGGCTGGTTTAACGGCAAACCCGCCGTCGTCCTCTACGTCCTCAAAAAGCCAGATGCTAATGTCGTCGATACGGTGGACCAAATCCGCAAAACCATCCCGCAACTCAAACACTGGATCCCGGCATCAGTCGACATCCACATGATTTACGACCGCACGTTGCTGATCCGTGCTGCGATCTTCGACGTCCAGCTCACCATCGCGATCGCAATCGTACTCGTTGTGATCGTCTTGGCACTGTTTCTAAGGCAATTTTGGACCACCTTCATCCCCAGCATTACCATCCCGCTGGCGATCGCATCGACGCTCGTAGGGATGTATTTCTTCGGTTTCAGCCTCAATAATATGTCGTTGATGGCGCTGACGATCGCAATTGGCTTCGTGATCGACGACGCAGTGATCATTATCGAAAATATCACCCGGCTCATGCGGGCGGGAGAAACTCCGATCAATGCCGCGTTGGCTGGAACGCGGCAGATGGGATTCACCGTGGTCTCAATCACGGCCGCCCTGGTTGGCGCGCTTATACCCATACTGTTCATGCCCGACATCGTTGGCCGCCTGTTCCGCGAATTCGGGTTGACCTTGGTGACTGCCATCGTGGCTTCAGCGTTGGTTTCGCTGACGCTGACGCCGATGCTGTGCAGCCGCTTGCTCTCCTTCTCCCCCGGCAATGGTCGCGCCGAGCACCATCTCGGTGGGACATGGGCAAAAGTGATCGCGCGATGCAACGCAGCTTATGCGACCAGCCTGAATTGGACGCTGCGTCACCGATGGTTGACTCTGGTCTTTGCAGCCGCTCTCGCCGCCTTGACGATCGGAGTTTACGTGAAAATACCGAAAGGATTTCTGCCGACTCAAGATACCGGCATCTTGCGCGTGGGGACGATTGCACTGCCCAACGTCTCATTCGAATCGATGTCGCGGCTCCAGCGCAAAGCCGCCGCCATCATCCAATCCGATCCAGCCGTCGCTAACGTGGCGTCCTTTATCGGCGATCGTGTCCTCAGCATCGGTACGATGCTGGTAAGCCTGAAACCCTTAGACGTGCGTAAAGTATCTATCGAACGTGTCGTCGCGCGGCTACGCAAGAAATTGGCGCAAGTCAGGGGAATGCGGACGCTTCTGATTCCGGCGCAGGACATCACCGTTGGCACCGGTGGCGGCGCCTATCGTTACAGATATGTCCTCAGTTCCTTAAACCAGGATGAACTGGTGCGTTGGGCGAGGATTATGCTTGCGCGCATAAGGTCCCTGCCGCAGGCAACGGATGTTGTATGGAACTACGAAAGATTCGGGCTTGGGGCAACGGTGCGAATCAATCGCTCTCGCGCCGCGGAAGCGGGAGTAACGGTCAATGAGATTGGGAATATGCTTTACGATTGGTTTGGTCAACGTCCGGTTACCTGGATTCGTGGCCCGACCAATTATTCGCACGTCGTCTTGGAAGTGCAGCCCAAGTTCAGAGACGACCCTTCAGCTCTCTCTCATGTATTTTTGGGAAAGGAGGTGCCGCTGAATGTTATGAGTGACGTTCGGCGCGAACATTCGCCCACGTGGATTCGCCATTTCAACCAGCTTCCAGCAATCACGATTTCGTTCAGTACGCCGCTCGGCGTTTCGATCGGACAAGCAGAAAGCGCAATCCGGGCCGCCGAAGCACAGGCCGGTCTGCCTTCCGATATCAAGGCAGAGTTCAGTGGCGTTGCGCGGTTAGCTGAGCAGAGTACGCGAACGATGCCATTCCTGTACCTCGCCGCGATTCTCACCGTCTACATCATTCTCGGCATGCTGTACGAAAGCTTCGCGCATCCGTTGACGATACTATCGACGCTCCCATCGGCCGCGTTGGGTGCTCTGCTCGCCCTATACATGACCCATACGCAGTTTACCCTCATTACCACCATTGGCTGTATTCTGGTTGTCGGCATTGTGATGAAGAACGCGATTATGATGGTCGATTTCGCGCTCGACGCCGAACGACGTGCGGGATTATCGGCAGGCGAGGCCATCCGTCAGGCCGCGCTGCTTCGCTTGCGCCCAATCGTCATGACGACAATGGCCGCGCTACTCGGGGCGCTGCCGCTCGCACTTGGAACCGGTGCCGGCCATGAATTGCGGCAGCCGCTGGGTATTGCCATCGTCGGTGGATTATTCCTCTCGCAATTTATCACGCTGTACACCACGCCGGTGGTCTATCTCGCGGTCGACACCCTGCGGCGACACCTCACTGGTCGCAAAACTGCCGCATTGGTTCGAGGATGATGGCGGGCCCGCTCACTCGTCCGGGACCGCCGCGCCCTTCTATGCCGATGGGCGTCCGGGCCGTCGTGGAGCGCGCGGTCTGAGAGACGTGGTGTTGGCGAGACGGATGAACCTCTGGGTGCTGCGTTCGTCGCTTGGCAGTATCTGGACGAGCGAACCTTGTCTGCTAAAGTCGCGCCCTTCGGGGCATCGGGAGCGAGTTGAAGCATGCAGGATGACACGTCTTCCTCGCAGGCTCCGGAGATGCAACAAGCACGCGGCTATGCGCTCAATGTCGTGCTGGGGCTTATCGCGCTCCTTGCGATTGCGGCAGCGGTCTATTTCTGGCACGGGCAGCAAAGCACCTCGTTCGAACGCCACGCCGCGCAGGCGCAGGCAGCACAAGCGGAGCGGCATTTCAAGGCCGCCAAAGGAACGATCGAGGCGGTGGTGTCCGGTGTTGCCGACAGTCTGGCCGGCACCGAAATTAAGCCCCAGGCCGCCCAGACCGTCCTAGCCAAGCTCGAAGCCGCCATCGGCAAGCTCTTGGTGAAGACCAAGAACGATCCTGATATTCGACGCGAACAGGCCGTGATGTATTTGCACTTCGCGGATGCGTATCTGCGGCTTGGCGACTCGCAGCTCGGCGTTGACAGCGCACGCAAGGCAACGAATATTTTTCGAGCCATAGCTAAGGAGAAGCCGAACGACAATGGATTGCAAAGCGATGTCGGACTGAGCCTGGAAAAGCTCGGCCAAATGTCACGCGCCAGCGGCGATCGCAAGGGATCGCTAGCTGCCTATCGGGAGAGCGAGGAGATCGCGCGCGCCGTCTCCTCCAAGGATCCCGGCAACGTTCAATTGCGCATCGATTTTGTCTTGGCGCTGTGGCGGCTGGCGAACATAGGCGATGAGCCGCGCGAGCGGCTTACAGAGGCGCTGAAAATTCTCCAGCACCTCGAATTGGCGGGCTCCCTGTCGACAGACCAGAAACAATGGATTGCGACGATTCAGCACGATCTTATGAATCTCAATTAAAAGATTTTCTTATTCCGCTTATCGCGCAAACCGCTTCTTTGCGCAACGATTTATGGCTAGCATCGTGCAAGATATATTTGGCGTGTTCTGCTCAGATTGGTACGGCTCTTGGGCACACACGTGGCTTGCTTGACGCCCGGTTTGACGCGGCAACGGTACCGAAGCGACATCGAGAGACGGCATTTGAGGCGAGAGTTCGGTCTTGCGGCGACGCAACGCGCGGCGTCGATCACCGCGTCGCAGCGGTTTTGAGCGCCGTCTCCAGCGCTGCGATACGCCGCTCCAAATGGTGCATCTGGTTTGCCGTCCCGAATACAGCGCCGTCAGGCAGGTCGCGATCGACGAACGACAAAGGCTGAATGATCACGCGGTTGCCTATGGTGACACCCGGTGCGATGACCGAGGGTCCCGCGAGGTGCACGTTACTCCCAATTTTGGTGCGCTTATAGACAATCCCTTCGTGACCGAGCCCGGTCTTGCCCCTAATGGCCTGCCGGTGACTGGTGTGTGACCAAACCAGTACGCTGGTTCCGATCTGTGTTCCGTCGCCGATTTCCAGTCCGCCCTGCGCGTCGAGCACCACGCCCTCTCCAATCCAGACGTTCTTGCCACAAATAAGCTTTTCGGGCGCGAGGATCTTGGAGCGTTCGCGGATGCGGCAGCCTTCCGGCAGGCCAAAGAGCTTAGCCCGCTCACGGTCGGTCATCAGCTCGCCGACAAAACGTTCCATGATCTGGCGGCGCAGGACAGGATCGGTTGCGTCGTCAAACATTCGTGTTTTCCATTCCGCCCGCGGATTTTATGGTCCGGCGCGCAGCGCGGCGGTCGAAAGCGCTGCGGTCTGATTTGCGCTCACTGCGCCCTGGCAGCCGCGCCAAGGCAACCATAGAAGCAATCTACCAGTTGTCTATCAAGCTTGGG
>Ga0307436_1000031_pt1 | contig 59007 bp, 51 predicted proteins | sample SalMarWE160440MG_FD_202513 | JGI IMG/M metagenome (GOLD analysis project Ga0307436, IMG submission 202513) | Salt marsh sediment microbial communities from the Plum Island Ecosystem LTER, Massachusetts, United States - WE1604-40 | ecosystem: Environmental > Aquatic > Marine > Intertidal zone >...
GCCTTTTCTTTTTGCTTTTATTTATGAATTTATTTGAAATTTTCATGGCTTGTTGATATAATTAATATCATTCTGAATTTTACTGGTAAAGAGTGGGCATTCCCACTCTTTTGTTTTATGTATGGAGGAAGAGTTAACAAAGAAGATCAGCGGACTCGCTGAATCGGTGGCGTCGGAATACGGTGTCCGCCTCGTTGATGTCGAGTTCGCCGGGAGCTTGAGGAAGCCGACTGTGAGAGTGTTCGTAGAAAAGAACGAAGGCGTGACCCTCGATGACTGCGAGAAGGTGAGCAGGGCGCTCTCCGCCCTTCTCGATGTCGAGGACCCCATACATACGCCCTACGTGCTGGAGGTCTCTTCGCCCGGTCTGGACAGGCCGCTGAAGAGATTGCGGGATTTCGAGGAGAATGTGGGCAAACTGGCGAGGGTTGTCACCAGTGAGAGCATAGGAGGCCGGAATTTCTTCGTGGGCAGGATAAAGGGTGTGAAGGACGGGGACGTCAGTCTGCTGCTGGAAGGCGGGGAGGAGATCGAGGTGCCCTTTGAACAGATGTCGAGAGCGAGACTGGAGATAGAATTCTGATGTCGATGGCCAAGGACCTGTGTTTTGTGATCGACCAGATAAGCCGGGAAAAAGGCATATCGAGGGAGGTCCTTATCGAGGCGCTGGAATCGGCTCTCCTGTCGGCAATGCGGAAGAAGTACGGCGGCAGGACCAACATAAACCTGGAGATAGACCGGGAGAAGTGCTCTCTGAAGGTTTACGAGACCAGGAGGATCGTCGCCGAAGTGACAGACGCCGACGAGGAGATTTCGCTGGCCGACGCCGGGAATATCGCCCCGGAGAAGAAGGAAGGGGAGACCATAGACATTCCGCTTGACCTGCAGGAGCTTGGCAGGATTGCGGCCCAGACGGCAAAACAGGTCATATTCCAGAGGGTGAGGGAAGCCGAGAGAGACGTCATTTACAACGAGTTCAAGGACAGGGTGGGCCAGATCGTCAGCGGCACCATCATGAGGAGGGAAAAAGGCATTTATTTCCTGAACCTCGGCAAGACTGAGGCTATACTGCCGGTCAAGGAGACCCTGCCGAACGAGAATCTCAAGAGGGGGGACGGTGTCAAGGCGATCATCGAAGATGTGAGAATTACGACGAAGGGGCCGGCGATCATCGTGTCCAGGACCAGTCCGCAGTTCGTGGGCGGTCTGTTCAGGATGGAAGTGCCTGAGATAAATGAAGGGCTTGTCGAGATAAAACATATCGTGAGGGAACCGGGGGAAAGGACCAAGCTCGCCGTTCTGTCCAGGGACAACGCCGTCGATCCGGTGGGTTCCTGCGTGGGGATGAAGGGGACAAGGGTGCAGACGATCGTGCGTGAGCTGAGGGGTGAAAGGATCGATATCATCCCATGGACGGATGACGTGAGGATGCTGATAGCCAGGGCACTCAGCCCCGCGGTGATCGACAAGGTCGGCATTAATGAGGAAGGAAAGACTGCAATGGTCGTTGTGAACGACCAGCAACTGTCGCTTGCGATCGGGAAGAAGGGCCAGAACGTAAGGCTCGCGATGAAGCTCACGGGGTGGGACATCGACATTATCAGCGACACGGAATACTCCAAGATAAGGATGGAAGAGACGGACAGGGCGCTGGAAGACAGCATCAAGAAGGAAGCCCGGGAACAGGAGCAGCGGGAGCAGGAGCAACGGGACCAGGACCAGCCGCCCGTCGATGGATAGCAGCCCCGAAGACCGGCCCATCGAGTCTGAAAGAGGGATCGGTCCCGGCAAGTCCGGAATCCTTGCACGCATCGGTATCACGACAGTCGGAGACGCCCTCTATTACCTGCCCTTCAGATACCAGGACAGAAGCCTCATGGGAGATATCCGCGACCTTCGGGCCGGGACGGCTGCGACGGTCAGGGGGAGGATCATCTCGTCGGCAAACAGGAGAGTCCGGGGCCGCGGAGCGGGGATCTACGAGATGCTTGTCGATGACGGCACCGGGACAATAGCGGCGAAATGGTTCAACCAGCCTTTCCTGCAGCGGAACTTCAGGGCCGGTCAGGAAGTCATACTGAGCGGGACGATAAGCAGGGACAGGTTTCGCGGATGCAACGAGATCCTGAACGCCGAATATGAAATCATACGGGACGGCGCCGATTCCTTCATACATACAAACAGGATCGTTCCCTTCTACCGCCTTACCGAAGGAATAAGCCAGAAACAGTTCAGGAAGATAATGTTCGGCTTAGTGGACGGTCATACTGCCGATATTGATGACCCGTTGCCCCCGGATATCGTCAGGCGTAACGGGCTTGCACCTCTCAGGGAGAGCCTCAGGCAGGTCCACTTCCCCGGCGCCGGCGCCGACCCCGCCTCCCTTGAAAGGGGAGACAGTTCGTACCACAGGAGGCTGGTTTTCCAGGAATTCTTCATATTCGAACTGGGCATGGCGATGAGGAAGAAGAACGCGCGGTCCGCACGGGGCATAGTCTTCGACTGCGGGGGACGGCTCGGCGGGAGGCTGCTCGAAACACTTCCTTTCAGCCTGACGGCAGCCCAGAAAAGGGTGATCGAAGAGGTCCGCGCCGACATGAAGAGACAGCGCCCGATGCACCGGCTGCTGCAGGGGGATGTGGGCAGCGGCAAGACCGTTGTTGCCCTCATGGCGATGCTTTATGCCGTGGAGTGCGGGTACCAGGCGGCGCTGATGGCGCCGACGCAGACCCTCGCGGTGCAGCATTATGCCACGATACGCGGTATGACCGGGGGACTCGGCCTGAAGACGCTCCTGCTGGCCGGCGGCGCCGGCGACACGCAGCGGGAGCCTGTCGCGGCCGGCGAAGCACGGATTGTGATCGGGACGCATGCCCTGATACAGGAGGGCGTTGAATTCAGGAAACTGGGACTCTGTGTGATAGACGAGCAGCACAAGTTCGGCGTAATGCAGCGGTCCCGGCTGGCAGGAAAAGGCATACGGCCCGATGTCCTTGTGATGACGGCAACACCGATTCCCCGCTCGCTTGCCCTGACGCTTTACGGCGATCTCGATTGTTCCGTCATCGACGAACTTCCGCCGGACCGCCGTCCTGTAGCCACCGAGATCGTCCGCCCGGGGGAGAAGGCCCGTATATACGGGCTCCTGGAAAGGGAGATAGGAAAGGGGAGGCAGGCATATGTTGTTTATCCGGTCATAGAAGGTTCCGACAAGACGGACCTGAAGTCCGCGTCGGAGGGGAAGGAGGCCTTTGAAAAGATATTCCCCCGGTACAAGGTCGCTCTTCTTCACGGCAGGATGGGCCCTGGGGAGAGAGAAGACATTATGGCGTCCTTCAGAGGCGGGAAAATAGACATCCTCGTGACCACTACCGTGGTTGAGGTCGGCGTGGACGTTCCGAACGCCACGGTGATGCTGGTCGTCCACGCCGAGCGGTTCGGCCTCGCCCAGCTCCATCAGCTGAGGGGACGGGTGGGAAGGGGAGCGGAGAAGTCACACTGCCTCCTTGTGTCCGATGGAGGGGTGGAGGGAGAGGCGGGGCGGAGACTCAATGCGATGGCGGCGAGCGCCGACGGTTTCAGGATTGCCGAGGAAGATCTGGCCATCAGGGGACCCGGCGAGTTCTTCGGGACCCGGCAGGCAGGTATGCCGGAATTGAAGGTTGCTGATATAATAAGACACGCCGGGATACTGGAAGCCGCCAGAGAGGAGGCATTCCGGCTGATAGAAGCGGCCCCGGGACTGGGAAAGTTCCCCCTGCTGAAGAAAGCGGTGCAAAAGTACTGGCGGGGAACGGCCGCCCTCCGGATGACCGGATAATGAAGAAGACATAGGGCAAAGCGCATGGCGCGTAGAGTCAAAGAACGATAAATTCGGCTTATCAGAGGCATCCTCCGACTGTTGTCGTGGTGCATTTGCGCTATGCGCTATGCTCCATGCGGATTAATTTGCCTGGAGCGGAATAGGGGGTAACATGCTGAAGAGAATCATGGAGGATTTCAGGGGCGGCCTGTCGAGGATCAGGTGGTTTGCCGTTGTTTTTTCGGAAAGGTTCAAGATCGAGATAGCGGTCATCAAATTGATGTACCGGTCCGATGAAATGGAGAAGAGGAGGCAGGAGCTCTTCAGGACCATAGGGGAGCGGATTTACGAAGTACGCGGGAACACCGAAAAGAATGTCTTCAGGGACAAGGTGATAGTCGATGCGATGGAGGACATAGAAAAGATGGAGAAGGAAATCGAGGAGCTGAAGGAGAGGGTCTCCGAGATACACGGCGTGGGCGTCTGATGGTCCCTTACGTTATCGTCTGCGCCTTCGGGGCGGTGATCGGTTCTTTTCTCAACGTCTGCATTTACAGGATACCAAGAAAACAGTCCATCGTGTTTCCCTCTTCCCGGTGCCCGTCCTGCGATACGCCCATAAAGGCGTGGGACAATATCCCGGTCCTCAGTTATGTCCTCCTGCGGGGGAAGTGCCGCAGCTGCGGAGAAAAGATATCTCTCAGATATCCGCTTGTGGAGACACTGAACGCTTTTCTTTACGCCGCCGCCCTGTGGAGATACGGAATGGGGTGGGACTTCGTCATATACTGTGTTCTCCTTTCGGCGCTGATAGTGATAACCTTCATAGACCTGGACTTCCTCATAATTCCCGACCGCATAACCCTTGCGGGTATACCGCTGGGACTTGCGGCGGGCTGCTTTATCCTGCCCGATCCCTTCATGAGGGCTTCCCTCCTGGGTTACAGGGCCTCGATCATCGGCGCACTTGGAGGCTTCATCTTCTATTTCCTCATGGCGGAACTGAGCATCAGGCTATTCAGGAAGGAGGGGATGGGCGGAGGGGACATCAAGATGATGGCCATGATAGGGGCGTTCATGGGATGGAAGGCCGTGATCCTCACCACTTTCGCGGGCAGCCTTCTGGGCTCCCTGGGCGGGATAACGTTCATGATAGCAAAGGGCAAGGGCAGGGGGACCCTCATACCCTTCGGACCCTTTCTCGCCCTCGGGACGCTGATCACCCTCTTCTTCGGCCAGGAGATACTGATGTGGTACCTTCACTGAGAAAGGGACAGGTTCACCGCGGAGACGCAGAGGGCTAAAGGCCTATTTCAACCGCAGACACTCACAGACAAAGGCGATTCTTTTTTTCGGCCACGTCGGCCGAAAGAAAAACCTGGCTGTTCATTTTTGTGTCTTTTGTCTGTCTGATCGTCTGCGGTTAGATTTCTTTTTTAGTCCGTTTCTGCGACCTCTCCGGGGTGAAATAGATTTTGGTACCGGCTTTGCCGGATTTTCATTAGAATATACTCATGTGTGGGCACCGATGGAAAAGATAACCCTTACGACCATCATCCTCTCGTCGCTGTTTCTTGTCCTGATCATAATGGTGACGCTTAGGCTGCTCATGGACCTGCGGAGGAAGAAGCTGAAAGAGAAGGAAACGGATACCACGCAGGTCGGTTTTGTGGTCGATACCTTTCACGAACTCGTTGCCACGCTCAAGGAGAAGGAGAGGGAGCTCGAAGGCCTGAAGAGGCATGCCGAAGACAGGGCGTCTTCCATAGAGATATACAACGAAGATATTCTGCAGAGCGTACCCAGCGGGGTCATAAGCTTCGACAGGGAACTGACCGTAACGAAGATGAACTCCGCCGCGGGCAAGATACTCGATCTGAAGGAAGAGGATGTGTTGGACAAGAGCTATGGAGCGGTCTTCGGCAGCCCCGTCGCCGATATCATAAAGCATAAAAAGACCGTGGAGAGGGCCGAGGTCGCCTACGTCACGGCCGGCGGAAAGAGGATCTGGCTGGGGCTCAACATGTCACCCCTGAAGGACAGCGCAGGCAATGTCATTGGCCAGATACTCGTCTTTACGGACCTGACTGAATTGAAGGCCTTTCAGTCGCAGATGGAACTGAGGGAGCGGCTCTCCAATCTCGGCGAGATGTCGGCAGGCATAGCCCACGAGCTGAGAAACCCCCTGGGCGTCATATCGGGTTATACGAAGATATTGCTGAAGAGGGCCGATGCCGGATCTGTCCCGGCTGTCGAGGCGATAGCCAAAGAAGTCGAGGTGATGGACAGGATAATATCGGACTTCCTCTCCTTTGCGAGGCCCACTGAACTGGTGCAGTCCGAGGTCGATCTCGGGGATCTTTTGAGCGGTTGTATACAGGGTATCGAAGACTCCTCAAAGGGGGCGGTCCGTTTTGTCCGGGACCACGACGCCCTCCCGGTGATACACGGCGATGAAGTGCTTTTGAGGCAGTCCGTCACGAACCTCATGCAGAACGCCGTCGAGGCCATGCCGGAAGGCGGGGAGGTAAGAATCGGCGTCCATGTCGACGACGTCCTCCGCCTCTCCGTTTCCGATACCGGCCACGGAATGGCGGAGAACATCAGGAACAGGATATTCCTGCCTTTTTACACTACCAAGGAGAGGGGGACCGGCCTCGGTCTTTCCATCGTCCACAAGGTGGTGGTCTCGCACGGCGGTACCGTCGATGTCGAAAGCAGCGAGAAAGGGACGACCTTTACTATCAACCTGCCGAAGACGTTGATAGTCGAAAAGCGCTCAGGCTAGCAAGCTGGCAAGCCAACAAACCACAAGAAATACCGGATTCCCCGATCAAGTCGTGGAATGACGAATAAAAGAAAAGGGCATGAGCAGGGTGCTGTGTGTGCTGCGGGTCAGGGTGAAATTCTTGTCATTGTCCGGCTTGACCGGACAATCCAGGGGGGGCATTTGAAAATGATCGCATATCGACCCGCTGCGTCCTGCTTCAGGCCCGTGGTTAATGCTGCTTTTCGTATAAACCTGGAGGGGCTGACGTTTTTTGGCATTGACCGGCTGCGGTTGGATCGATTGTAGCCAAATCCCCTGAATGCGACTATATACATTTATACAGTTGATATATTTCTTTCATAATTTGCCCTCAGGTTAATAAGTAACATGCTTATCCGGTTAATACAGAATTCTTCTTATCTGTCATTCCGGCTTGCCCGGAATCTTTCTTTGTTTTCGGAAGGATTCCCGACCTGCCTGCCGGCAGGCAGGCGCGCTTCACTTGCGGGAATGACAACGTGCTTTATAAACCGGATAAGCATAATAAGTAATAATCACGGCCCGCGCATAAATAAAGGATCTCCTTCTTATTGTTCTCATGGCATAGGTCTTGCTATTTGCAAGGGTGTTCTGCGGAAATTACCTGCGTATCGCCGGGAGGGCACTTCTTGCTTAAGGCCGACAGAGACGTTCTTCAGTCCGTATGCGACATAATGCCGCTGGGTATCGTAGTGCTCGGGGAGAAAGACGTGGTCTATTGCAACAGGGAGGCGGAAAGGTTTGTCGGCCGTTACAGGCTGCCGTCGGAAGTCGATATTGTCAGCAAGAGGATATTCAATTCCATCCGGTCGGGTACGTTCGAAAAGATATTCCCGGGCGAGATCTGTTTTTCAAAGCGATATATGGATTCTCCGAGCACCTGGATATTCAGAATGAAGGTGACGAGGAACCCGCATCCGCTTGTGAGCGTCTTCATCACTGAAGAGACGGTGAGCAACAAAGTGGACTTGAACAAAATGAGGCGCAAGTACAGGTTGACCAGACGTGAAACGGATATTGTAAGACGCGTGCTAAGAGGACTAAGGAACAGGGAAATCGCTGACGAGTTTGATGTTACGGAGCAGACCATAAAAGACCACCTGAGCAGCATTTACTCCAAACTGGGGATAAGGAACAGGATCCATCTGATGCAGATGATCATGAACTCGTCCCTGTATCAGTAGGTCCTGTCGTCCGGCCGAAAAAACATTTAACCAGACACCGAGACACGGAGATGGCGGAAGTTATCACTTTGGCAAGTGGAAATCTCAAAGCTGTCATTCGCGCCGGGAATCCTTCTGTAAGGCTGGCCGAAAGATTCCGGACCTGTCTGCCGGCTGGCAGGCAAGCCGGAATGACAACCCTTTGCTTATCGCCCATGGCCTGACTTCTTCTTTTTGCTTTCGCGCTTTGCCTCTAGCCTATTGCCGCCCTCTTTCTCTCTGCGTTATGCCTTCCTGTTGTGGACCGTTTTTTTAGCCCCTACCAAAGTAGGATGACATGCAGTGGTGGCCGTACTATAATCGCTTGGGCTGGGATCGGAAGTCATAAAAAGAGAATTCCGAAAGGCGCTGTGGGGAGGTTCAAGACTTTACCTGTCAGGTAAGAAGGAATTGTCTGCGTAACGGCGGGGATCTTCAGCTACTTTCACAGACAGGTCGTGCAGCGCTGACAAGTGGTTGTGCGGACTTTTTCACAGATGAATGGGGAGGTGATGCGGAAAGAAGGAAATGCTTCTGATGTGGCAGTATTTATTTGGTTCTTCTGAGTTTTATTTGGGGCATAAATTCAGTTCTACGAAGAGGAGGATTCATATGAGAGGGTTTGCGAAGTTAGGTCTGTTAATGGCAGCTTGCGTGCTCACCTTATCGATTGCCTTGCCGGCTGTGGCTGCGGTCAAGAGTCCGACAATAGCGGCTTCGACAAAAACAAATACACAAACAACAACGGGTGGCAGAACCACGGCACAGCCGTTTGAATAATGGAAAGGAGGGAAATGATGAATAAACTGTTCAAAAACAGTCTGGCCGTTTTTGCGGCCGTGATTCTCGTGGTTTCCATGACGGCGGCATCGTGGGCAACCGGTGAAGGAACAGCCCTTCAGGCCGGTGGTGACAGGCTCGTCGGAACCCAGAACGCCGACGGGGGATGGGGATGGCCCGTTACGGGCGCATCGGCAAACAATACTGTCGCTCCGATTGCTATGGGGCTCGCACAGGCTTACAAGTATAGCGGCGACGCGAATATGCTGGCTGCCCTGCAAAAGGCAGGAGACAAATTGCTGGCAAAGACGAACAATTTTTCTCCAACGGACGGATATTTGGCCATGCAGCTTGACCGGATCTTCGGGGGCGTGAAATACACCCAGCATGTGTGGGACTACTATTACAAACCGCTTGCAGACGGCACATATGACAAGGACGGCGCCGGTACGCTGTATGACACGTCAAGTTATGTAGATTACATTTGGTCGCACCGTGCAGCGGGCGGCCAGACGAATCTGGCGGCATGGGATCTCGGTATGGGACTCGTTGCAGCTGCAACTGTTGGCGCCGATACGGCTCCGTGGATTGCTAAGTTAGAGTTCGCCGTCGATAATCTCTCTTATGCAAATACTGACTCATACTGGGAGACCATTGGTCTTGCAGGCGCGGTTTACGGCCTTGCCTTTGTCAACGATAATTATACGGCGACCGCGGGAGACTATACTGGGGACGACCTCGGTGGTTTGGCTGCCGCTCTGGCGGGATACCAGATCAACGGAGGCGGTTTTTCCTGGGACGCTCAGAACGTGACTGCCGGTAATGAAGACGCCCAGACGACGGCCTACGCAATACTTGCCCTTAATGAGGTCAGCCGGGTGACCTTCAACACTGCCATACAGGGTGCTTCAAACTGGCTGGTGGTCGATCAGCTCGCAAACGGCGGCTGGGATGCCTACGGGGAAAACAATGAATTGACCGGCGAAGCCCTATGGGCCATCAGCACCGCCTCTTTGCTGGGCCAGCAGGGGATTGTCGGGCCGGTAGGGCCGCAAGGACCACAGGGGCCTCAGGGAGCGTTAGGACCTCAGGGTCCGCAGGGACCAGCCGGGCCTACCGGCGCGACCGGCCTCAAGGGCGACACGGGCGCAACGGGCGCGACCGGCGCGCCGGGGACTGCGGCGACGGTGGCGGTAGGTACGGTGACGACGGGGGCACCGGGCAGTTTGGCGAGCGTTACAAACTCGGGGACATCCAGCGCCGCGACGCTGGACTTTACTATTCCGCAGGGACCAAAGGGTGACCAGGGAGTTGCCGGGCCTGCCGGCAGGAGCGATACATTCACGACCGGCAGCGGCAACGTGGACTTCACGGTCAATGACGGAGGGTTCTGGGTGGAGAGCGGACAGATACCGGCGGGTTCCAGCAGCCCCGGGCTGAATGCAACGGCTTCCATATCGGGCTCCAATTTCAGCCTGACTTCGAGCGGCAACGGTGGATATACCGATTCCGGCATCGTGCTTTATTTTAACGGCGGACTTACTCTCGGGGACCTGAAGAGTGTCGTCGTGAGCAGCACCGGTGCTCCCATGAACATAAACATCTGGTTTGATACAAGCGGAGACGGGCAGTTTTTTGCTTTCGATGGCAGCGGCCTGATGAGTTCGATTAACGGTGACAGCTATGGTGGATATAGCGGAAATACACTCGACGAAAACTCTGCGATAACTCCGCTGGGAGGCATTTCAACCGGTGGTCACACGCTGGCGGAGCTTCAGGCAGGCGTAGTACCAGGCATCGACAGCAACACACCCATTGCGCTCTGGATCGGGATCGACAGCACCAATACCTCGGCCTCTGCCGACATATCAAGCGTTAGGGTGAATCCTGTTCCCACCATACTGAGCGGGTCCGTCGATCCGGCTTCCAGCCAGGGGGTTGACGGGGATTTCTACATAAACACAGCTTCCAGCACACTCTTTGGGCCGAAGTCGGCCGGCACATGGGGTACAGGGACTTCCCTGGTAGGCGCGCAGGGTCCACAGGGACCGGCCGGGCCTACCGGAGCAACCGGCCCGCAGGGACAAGTAGGGCCCCAGGGGCCGCAGGGCGTTCAGGGACCCCAGGGCATTCAGGGGCCCCAGGGACCGGTAGGTCCTCAAGGACCGGCCGGGACGTCCTCATGGACTGATGGGACCGGGACTGTAAGCACTACACACAAGGTGGGAATAGGCACGTCAAGCCCGGCGTCGGATCTGAATATCGTTGAGCCGAGCACGGCCGATATTCCTGTGGAACTGGTTTATAGCGGCACCGAGTTGCGTTACAAGCTCCGGAGCCTAGGCATATCCGAATGGTACCTGAACTCCGGTCAAGGAGATGCTGGAAAGATTACATTTGGTACTCCGGGTGGTAACCCCGGGATAGCCATGTGGACGGGAGCAACATACGATCAGAACAGATTTAATATAGTAAACTTTGGTCCGACCTTCGGTTTGTATTACCGATCTGCGCAATCAGGGCTTATCATAGGGGCGGACGGCAGTGTGGGAGTTGGACTGGGAGTTTCTGAAGTCCCGACGACCGAGTTAGACGTTAACGGCGATTCGATCAGGGTGAGAAATGCGAAGACTCCTCTAACGTCGACCGATACCTGCAGCCAGGGACAGATTGCATGGGATTCGTCCTATGTGTATGTCTGCGTTGCTACGGACACATGGAAGAGGGCGGCATTGAGCTCCTGGTAAAAAATGGCAGGGAGTAGCTTGATGCAATTTCTTGATGAGTAGCGGATAGGGCGGTCTGTTAGACCGCCCTTTTTCTTTGCTTTGCTGTTTGATCGTTCTCTATTCCGCCCCTAACACCACAGGGCCTCCGTGCCTCTATGGCAAACAATCCTGAGAAAAGCCTTTCACCACGGAGACACTGAGGCACAGAGAGGGCAGAAATCATTTTGTAAGGCCGGCGGAAAGATTCCGGACCTGCCTGCCGGCAGGCAGGCGAGCCGGAATGACATACTTTAATGCTTGCGAGCCTGTCGTTGCCTCTCACCTATGGCCTCTAACCTTTAACCTGTAACCTGCCTTTGTTGGTTGACAGAAAAAGAGAGAAATTGTTATTGTTCAAAAGATGAACGACGAGCGCTTTTCGGCTGTTGAGCAGCAGAGGGAGCTGCAGATCCTCAATGAGCTTTCTGACGACGACACTCTCACCCAGAGGGACATCAGTAAACGGCTCGGCATTGCGCTTGGACTAACCAATTCCTATATAAAAAACCTGGTGGCAAAAGGGTATGTTACGGTCAAGTCCATTCCCCCAAGGCGATACGCCTATTTCCTGACCCCCAAGGGTTTCGCGGAAAAGACCCGCCTGACATACCGCCTTCTGCAGGACTATACGAGGATTTACAGGGAGGCGAGGAACAGTTACAGGAGGCTGTTTTCCGAACTCCAGGACGGGGGGGCCAAAAATATCGTTCTGGCGGGCGCCGACGAGGTGGCGGAGATAGCTTACATTACCTTGCAGGAGGCGTACCTGGCGCTCTCGGGCGTCTTCGACGAGGAACTGGCGGGCAGGAAGTTCTTCGGCTGGGAAGTGAAGCCTTTGAAAGAAATCAGTGCCTGCGAATACGATAGCGTGGTTTTAGCGTCCTATTTAAAGAGAGAGAAGATTTACGGTGAACTCCTCCGCCACGGCGTGACGGAGGATAAGATAAGAGACGTTTTTGTAGCAACGTAGGCAACAAGCTATCGGGCCGGCAAGCTGGCCGGCATTTTTGGTGCCATGGACATGGCAGCTCTGACATATCGCTTACCCGGACAGGCCGTCAACGACGACCTGAATGGCGGTAGCCCGTCCAAAATCAGGGAAAAAGGTAAAAAGCAGGCAATAGGCACGAGGTTATAGGCAATGGGCAAGAAATGACAGGCACTCACGACCATTCCGGGTTTTTAACCGCAGACGTTCAGGCAGACAAAAGAGTTCAAAATGAACTGGAAGATTTTCTTTCGGCCGACGTGGCCGAAAAAAAGAGAACGGTCTTTGTCTGTGAGAGTCCGCGAGTGTCTGCGGTAAAAGAGAGAAAAGAAGATGTTTAACCGCAGACGTACGCAGACAATCAGGCAGACGAGGGAAGCAAGAATAAACTGCGGGTTTTTCTTTCGGCCGACATGGCCGAAAAAAAGAGAACGGTCTTTGTCTGTGAGAGTCCGCGAGTGTCTGCGGTAAAAAATAGGCTGTTTGGCTTGTAAGTGTCTGCGGCAGAAGAAGGCCTCCTCTGCGTCTCTGTGGTGAGCAGTATTTCTTTAATTGTGGAGTTGTCATATGAAAGCCAAATTGAGTCATTCTTTTAGCGTGAGTAATCGTAATTTCTTGTCTTTTGCTTTGAGCGTCATGCTCCTCGCTTTCTGCCCTTTCGGGTCCGTCGCTTATGCTGCAGGTCAGGCTACAGTCAATACAAAGGCCTCTCAGCTCGACATGAGCAGTCTTCCCGCGGGCATTGCAAGGCAGATACAGAAGAGCGGTCAGGCCGACGTACTTGTTGTGCTAGACGACAGCGACGCAAGGGCCTACGCGGCGCGTCAGAGAAAAAGGCTCGGTCTGAGGCACAACGATGCGGCGATAGTGTCCGGGAAGGTGCAGTTTTTCCGTCAGAGGAAAGACAGGGTGATGAAGGAGCTATCGAGCACCAACTACACACTTCTCAAGGATTATGACAATTTCCCCGTTCTCTACATGAGGGTCAACGCCCACGCCCTTGCCCGGTTAAAGGGAATGAGCGACGTGAAGTCCGTCGGCGAAGACCGGGTCGTGAGACCCTTCTATACCGACAGTCAGACACTGATCGGGATCCCCACGGCCTGGACCTACGGAAGCGGCCAGACAGGAACGGGAACTTCAGTGGCCGTGCTGGACACGGGCATAGATTATGCGGCGAGCGGAATCATCCCCTGCGCCAATGCGGGAGACCCTGGCTGTGTCGGCTACGAGTACTGCTTCGCGAAGGGCGGGTGCACGACAGACCTGAGCCACGGAACGAACGTATCGGGGATTGTGTTCCAGACCGCCCCCGATACCGAGGTGCTGGCCCTGGACGTTTTCTACATCGACGGTTATGCGCATTACAGCGACATCACCTCCGCCCTGAACTGGGTAATGAACAACTACACGACATATAACATCGTGGCGGTCAATATGAGCCTCGGCGGAACGGACGGTTACACTTCGCCCTGCATCTATGACGGTCTGGCCTCAGAGATAAGCACTCTGAGGGCTGCCGGTATTGCCACTGTGGTTGCTTCAGGCGACCTGGGCTTCAGCGATGCGCTGACAGCGCCTGCCTGCGCGCCCGATGCCATTTCCGTGGGGGCTGTGTATGCCGGCAATTACGGCGCCGAAACATGGCCGGTATGCACCGACGCGACCACTGCGGCCGACCAGGTGGCATGCTTTTCTGACAGCGCGCCATTCCTTTCGATGCTGGCGCCGGGGGTGGACATCACCGGGCCCGGGGGCCTCGCGATGAGCGGGACGTCCCAGGCGGCGCCTTTTGTCTCGGGGGCCGTGGCCGTACTGAAGAGCGAGACCCCCGGACTTACCGTCGATGATGAGGCTGCCCGGCTTGAGGCCACCGGGACACCGGTTACGGACGGCAGAAACGGCATCACTTTTCCCCGTCTGGACCTGAATGCTGCGGTCTCTGTTGCGAGCCCAATCATCCTGCCGAAGCCGGCGGAATATTCCTTTATGGCCGAGCAGGGGGGACCCAACCCCGCCGGTCAGACGATCGACATCTTTAACGGCGGCGTCGGGACGATGAACTGGACATTCAGTCCCGATCCGGCCCAGCCATGGGCCACGGGCACTCCGTCGACGGGCACTGATGCAGGAACCGTGACATTGAGCGTCGATACGTCGGGGTTTACGTCGCCTGGTACGTACGTTGCAAACCCGCAGATCAGTGCGGCAGGGGCCTTGAACACGCCTGTGACAGTACCGGTGAGCCTTGATCTTGTCGACTCCGCTTATGTCGAGGACTTCGAGTCCCCCACTCTGACAAATAAATTTCCCTGGGTCACCGGGGGAAACGGGTCATGGGCGACGGTGAGCGGCGCCGGGCATACCGGTACATATGCGGCTCAGTCCCCGCCGATGTCCGACAGCCAGTCGAGCTATCTGCAGGTCACCCTCAACGTTACCTCTCCGGGGTACGTCAATTTCTGGATAAAAACGGATACTGAGCCGACCAATGACAACCTGAAGTTCTATGTGGACGGCAATAACGAGGGACTCTGGACGGGCTGGTCGGGGGCCACGGACTGGACCTTTGTCCGGTCCGAGCATGAAGTGACCCCGGGGGTTCACAAATTCAAATGGGTATATTCGAAAGACTTGAGCGTGACCCAGGGGAGCGACACCGTATGGATCGACGATATCTTCTTCCCTCCCGTTAACCTGATTTCTGTCACTCCGTCTCCCTATGACTTTGGCGAGGTGGCCGTGAACGGTTCATCGACGCCAGAAACCTTTACCGTAACCAATATGAGCGCAGGAAGCGTCACGCTGGGGAGTGTTTCTCTCTCCGGAACAAATTCTTCGGAGTTTGCCTTCGGTCCCGACAACTGTACGGGACAGATCCTGGGGCCTGGCGCTACCTGCACTGTGGACGTGGCCTTCAATCCAACGTCGCAGGCAGACGGCAAGACCGCATCGCTGTCAATTCCCGAAGTCGGCTCGCCGGCCGTCAGCATGGCTTCGCTGAGCGGGACGGGCGGCGTGAAAGACCAGCTCACAATCAACAAGAATACCGCAAACGCAACGGGAACTGGCGTGGTGACCAGCTCGACTTCCGGGATAGACTGCGGAAGCGTGTGTTCGGCGAGGTTTTTTGATGGTTCGACGGTCACGTTGACGGCAGCTGCTGACACTGGTTCAGCCTTCACCGGGTGGGCAGGCGGCGGTTGCAGCGGCACAGCGCCTTGCGATGTCACCCTGACATCAGACACGACTGTCGATGCAACCTTCGAGACAATACCGCCGACGGCGGACTTCAGCGCTTCTCCGCTTTCAGGAATCGCACCTCTAACGGTTACATTCACCGACTCGTCATCGGGCAATACGACAGCCTGGGCCTGGAATTTCGGAGACGGGGGGCTGAGTTCTTCGCAGAATCCAGTTTACACCTACACCAACCCCGGCACCTATTCAGTGTCGCTCACGGCGGCAAACGCCGGGGGGTCCGATACCATCACGAAGAACGCCTATGTGAACGTTACCTGTCCCGTGCCGCCCGACGACATTCGGATACCGAGGCAGACATCGCTTTATTTTTCCACCGTGCAGTCCGCCTTCGACAACGCGCTGACTTACGGGGACACTGTCGAGATCCACGACGGAGTTACGATCGTCGACAACCCGTCGCTCAACAGTATCAAGACTGTCACGCTGAGGGGCGGCTATGATATGTGCTTCACCGTCAGTTCCGGCTACAGCAGGATCGAGGGCTCTCTCACGGTGGCTGATGGGACGCTAACCGTCGACAGGATCATAATACAATAACGGCTGGCGATAGGCGCGAGGCTATAGGCAATGGGCTATGGGCAAGAAATGACAGGCACTCACGACCATTCCGGGTTTTTAACCGCAGACGATCAGGCAGACAACAGAAGCAAGAACGAACTGCGAATTTTTTCTTTCGGCCGACGTGGCCGAAAAAAAAGGAACGGTCTTTGTCTGTGAGGGTCCGCGAGTGTCTGCGGCAGAAGAGAGAAAAGAAGATGTTTAACCGCAGACGTTCAGACAGACAACAGAAGCAAGAACGAACTGCGAATTTTTTCTTTCGGCCGACGTGGCCGAAAAAAAAGAGACCGGTCTTTGTCTGTGAGAGTCCGCGAGTGTCTGCGGTTAAAAATAGATTGTTTGGCTTGCGAGAGTCTGCGTCTCTGTGGTGAACAGTATTTCTTGATTTTGAGGTTCGTTGTATGAAGGTCAGCCTGGATCACAATTTTAAGATGAGAGGACGCAGTCTTTTGTCTTTCCGCCTAGTGCCTGTTTTTCTTGCGATCTGTTTTACGGGCGTCGCGGTACAGGCGGCGGGTTTTCCGGACCTCCAGCAGTTTATCGATGCCGGAAAGGTACCGCCGGGGATAGCGAAGCAGATAGACCAGAGCGGCGGGGCCGATGTAATCGTGACGCTGGACGACAGCGACGTGAGATCCATGGCGGCGGGGATGCGCAGAAACCTCGGCGTAAGAAATGACAACGCGGCGATCCTCTCCGAGAAGGCGCTTCTTTATAGAGATAAGAAGGAGAAGGTTCTGGCCGGGATTGCGGCACGGTCTTACGGTGTCCTTAGGGACTATGGCAACCTTCCCGTCATGTTCATGAAGGTAGATGGGCAGTCTCTTGCCGCCCTCCTCAGTATGAAGGAAGTCAGGGCCGTGGGGGAGAACAGGGCCTTTGTCCCTTTCCTTGCGCAGAGCCTGCCTCTTATACATCAGCCCGAGGCCTTTAGCGCAGGCGCTGCCGGGGCGGGCACTTTTGTAGCAGTGGTGGACTCCGGTGTCTATTATGACAACGGTTCTTTCGGTAGCTGTTCGGGAGGCCCCGGGAGCATTGGATGTGAGGTGGCCTACGAGCAGTGTATTGCAACGGGGGGGTGCCAGACGGATAAAAAACATGGTACCAACGTGTCGGGAATAGTCCTCGGCGTGGCACCGGATACGGAAATACTCAGCCTCGATGTTTTCCGGAGCAGCGATGGTTTTGCCTATGATAACGATATCCTTGCCGCCCTCAACTGGGTGCTGGGAGAACAGATGGATTCGGGCAGTCCCTACTATGGAAAGATCGAGGCGGTCAATATGAGTCTCGGAGGTCAGCGGTACTATGACCAGTGCCCTGCTGACAGTTTGGCTTCTGCCATAACGAGCTTGAAGGATGCGGGCATCCTGACGGCAGTGGCCTCCGGCAACAGCGGTTACACAGACTCCATCTCATCGCCGGCATGCTGCCCCGATGCGGTGTCGGTGGGCGCGGTGTATGATTCGGATGTAGGTCCGAAAGAATGGTGCCTGAATTCAAGCTGCACCTCCACGTGCACGGATACTACCACTGCGGCGGACCAGGTAACCTGTTTTTCGAACAGTGCTTCATTTTTGACGATGCTTGCGCCAGGGGCTGTCATCGATGCGGGGGGATATACCTTTGCAGGTACGTCCCAGGCAACCCCCTTTGTCGCCGGGGCTGCGGCTGTGATAAAGGGGCAGTATAGTGCACTGACGGTGGGTGATGTAGTTTCAAGCATGACCAGCAGCGGGGTGCTCATCACTGACCCGAGAAACTCCATCACCAAACCGAGGCTTGACCTGTATGCCGCCTTGCTCGCTGCAGGTTCGCATATCGCGGTCTCCCCCACATCGAAGGATTTCGGTACCGTATACGTGGGAAGTCCGTTGTCGCAGACCTTTACAATCTCAAATTCCGGAGTTTCCGGTCTCGGCATTCAGACACTTTCCGTCGGCGGAGCATCCGCCGCGGATTTTGTTCTTCAGAATGATCTGTGTTCGTCGCACACGTTGGGGCCGGGAGCGTCCTGCACGGCGGATGTGGAGTTTGATCCTCAGGCTGCGGGAAGCAAAAGCGCCCAATTGTCGGTGCCGTCCGATGATCTTGCAAATCCGACACTGACCGTCTCTCTCGCGGGATCGGCGGTGATTCCGCAATATACGCTGACGGTCCTTAAGGCAGGCACAGGTACGGGAACCGTGACCAGTTCCCCTGCCGGAATCAGCTGCGGCGGCAACTGCAGCGTGTCTTACGATTCCGGGACTTCCGTAACTCTGACGGCCAATCCGGGCACTTATTCAACGTTTACAGGCTGGACGGGCGGGGGTTGCAGCACAGGGACCTGCGATATAACGATGACCGCCGATACGACGGTGACGGCTACTTTCGCCATGACTCGGCCGACGGCGTCTTTCACATCGACCGCAACAAGCGGGGCGGCGCCTCTTTTTGTGAGCTTTACCGACACTTCGACAAACGGTCCTTCTTCGTGGCTCTGGACCTTTGGTGACGGCGGGACGAGCACGGTGCAAAACCCGACGCATAATTATACCGGGGCAGATACCTATACGGTTACGCTAACCGTTACCAACGCGGGTGGTTCGGACGTGACAACGGGAACTATCAATGTCTCAACATGCTCAAACAGTGCGGTGCGGCTGGTATCGGGGGCTACGACGACCGATTATTCTGACCTCGTTACTGCTGTCGGCGATGCCGGCAATGGCGATATAATAGAGGCCCAGGCGTTGGACTTTACCGGCGACCTGAGTTTCGGCAACAATGTGACCCTGGAAGGCGGATACGGCTGTGATTACCTCGCCAACCCGGCCGCCACGACGGTGAGCGGATCACTTACAGTCCAGAACGGCACCCTCACGGTGGAAGGGATTGCGATACAGTAAAAACGCAACGAGCATGGCGCAGAGAGCATAGCGTGACAACAACTCCAAAGACCGTCGGCGGCGCGAAAGTCAGAAAAGCCGACCTGCAATCTGCGGGTCTTTAACGATTTGACGCTGTTTCATTTTTGCTCTATGCTCTATGCCCTGTGCGCTATGCATCTTTAATAGGGATGATTGATATTCTGAAAATTGTTGAGATCGCGGAGCTTGCCGGGCGGGCGGTTATGGAAGTCTACGGCCGGGAGGATTTCGGGACGACCTACAAAGATGATTGCTCACCCCTGACACTTGCCGACAAAGCATCCCACGAGGCTATCCTGACTGCACTCCGGGGAGTGGCTCCGGGGATGCCCGTATTGTCCGAGGAGTCGAAGGCGGTGGCCTATGAGGAAAGGAAGTCATGGAAGGCCTACTGGCTGATAGATCCCCTTGACGGGACTAAGGAGTTCATAAAGAGGAACGGCGAGTTTACGGTCAACATCGCATTGATTGAGGAAGGTGCCCCGGTCCTTGGTGTCGTGCATGCGCCGGCCAGAGACGTTACGTACTACGCATCCGCGGGAAAGGGCGCTTTCCGGAAGGCGGCAGGAAGGGGAGCCGGCAGGATCAGGGTGAGCGGCCCGCCGGATGGCATCCTGAGGGTCGCCGGAAGCAGGTCTCACGGCGGGGAGGCCCTCGAAAGGTTCCTGGCGGAACTTGGTCCGCATGAGCTGGTGAGCATGGGAAGTTCCCTGAAGTTCTGCCTCGTGGCCGACGGCACGGCGCACATGTATCCCCGCCTGGGGCCGACGATGGAGTGGGACACCGCCGCCGCCCAGTGCGTAGTGGAAGAGGCGGGTGGGAAGGTGACGGACATGGAGGGCAGGAGGCTACGGTATAACAAAAAAGACTTGCATAACGAAAATTTCCTTGTTTCGTGCGACGCTGAGGTCCTAAGAAGGGCAATAGGCGATGGGCAATAGGCACTGGGCAAAAGAGAGATGCACAAAGGTCATGGAATTTGTTTTGGCAATTACCTGTAACCTCTTGCCCATTGCTTGTTTTAGTTATGAGTAAGAAAGGGTTCATGGATCTGGTTGTGTGGCAAAAGGCCAAGGACCTTGCTGTTTCCATTTACAGGATAAGCGGTAGAGGAGAGTTAGCCAGGGATTTCGGTCTGCGGGATCAGCTAAGACGGTCGGCTGTCAGCGTCGCGAGCAACATTGCAGAGGGAGACGAACGGAATACTGACAAAGAATCGATACGTTTTTTCTCCATTGCCAAAGGCTCACTGGCAGAATTTAGAACACAGATCCAAATCGCTCATGAGGTCGAGTACTTGCCGCGGGATCTGTATGAAAGTCTCGATCACAATTGTGCGGAGTTGGGAAAGATGATCGGGAAATTGATCAAAGTGAGACAGGAGGCCATAAAGTAGTTGGCGCAGAACCACAGCTTTTCTTCGTATTGTTTTATGTGTTTGTCTGTTGCCTGTTGTCTTAACCTATTGCCTATAGCCCATGGCCTATTGCCTATAGTGTGAGAGAGCGTGAGCGAGATGAACAACGGTAACGTCGTGTGGCACCATGCCACTGTCACCCGGAAGCGGCGGGAGGGGCAGAACGGCCACCGGAGCGCTGTCCTCTGGTTTACGGGCCTGTCGGGCGCAGGGAAATCGACTCTTGCCCATGCGGTCGAGGAGCGGCTGCACCGGATGGGGTGCAGGACCTTCGTCTTTGACGGCGACAACGTCCGCCACGGCCTCAACAGCAACCTGGGGTTTTCAGCGGAGGACAGGAGGGAGAACATCAGGCGCATCGGTGAGATGTGCAAGTTGTTCGTAGAGGCCGGGGTTATCGCCCTGACGGCCTTCATATCTCCGTTCCGGGATGATAGGGAGAAGGTGCGGAAACTGATGGATCAGGGAGATTTTATCGAGATATTCTGCGACTGCAGCCTCGATGTCTGTGAGAGCAGGGACGTGAAGGGGATGTACGCTAAGGCGAGGAGGGGGGAGATAAAGGAGTTTACCGGCATCTCCTCTCCCTATGAGAGGCCGGAGAACCCGGAGCTGTCGTTCGACACGGGCAACGTGCCCCTGGAGGAGTGCGTGGAAGGCATTGTTTCGTATCTGACAAAAAGAAACATAGTAGAGAGAAAGTAGTTATAAACCGCAGACGTCAGCGAGGCCTGCGACAGAAGAAGAGGCTTCTTGTTAACCGCAGACGGTCAGGCAGACGAAAGAAGGAAGAACGAACTGCAAGATTTTTCTTTCGGCCGACGTGGCCGAAAAAAAGGAATGGTCTTTGTCCGCGAGAGTCTGCGAGTGTCCGCGGCAGAAGAAGAGGTTTTTTGTTAACCGCAGACGGCCAGGCAGACGATAAGGCAGACGAAAGAGGCAAGAATGAACTGCGAATTCTTTCTTTCGGCCGACGTGGCCGAAAAAAAAGGACTAGCCTTTGTCGGCGAGGGTCCGCGAGTGTCTGCGGTAAAAGAGAGAAAAGAAGATGTTTAACCGCAGACGTACACAGACAGTCAGGCAGACGAGGGAGTTAAATGAACTGCGATGTTTTCTTTGGCCAGGTCGGCCGAAAAAAAAGGACTAGCCTTTGTCTGTGAGAGTTCGCGAGTGTCTGCGGTAAAAAAAGAATGATTGAGTGTTTGCGAGAGTCAGCGGCGCTACCTCCTGCTACAGTCCGAAGAACTGCTTTATTGACAGGGGTATAAAATAAGTTATACTAAAAGTATGAAGACAGCTATCTCAATACCGGACGAAGTGTTTGAGGAAGTCGAGGAATTTGCGAAGCAGCACCACTTTTCAAGAAGTGAAGTGTTCGTCATCGCAGTGAAGGAGCTTATGGAAAAAATCAAATCCAGACAGCTTTTAGATACCCTGAACGGGCTTTATGCCGACATTGAGACCCGGGAAGATAAGTCATTGAGGAAGAGGGCCCTGAAACATTATGCAAAAAGGGTCCTTAAAGAACGATATTAGGGTCCCTGAATTGGACATAAGGCAGGGAGATTTATATTGGATAGATTTTGGAGAACCTGAGGGATCGGGGACGGGATACAGGCATCCTCATGTGGTTGTTCAAAATAATGTGTTCAACGCCAGTAAGATCAAGACCGTAGTCGTATGCGCGCTCACCTCAAATCTCAAATGGGCGGGATCGCCGGGGAATGTGCTGATCAAAAAGGGAGATGCAGGTCTTCCAAAGGACAGCGTAGTGAACGTATCCCAGATTGAGACGATAGATAAGACATTTCTTTTGGAGAAAATCGGGTCCCTTCCGGCGGCAAGAGTGAAGGAGATAATAGAAGGAATTGAGTTCCTGATAGAACCGCGAACGCTTGAGTGACTCTGCACCACATCAGGAATCTCTGCGCCCTCTGTGTCTCCGCGGCAGAAGAAGAGCCTTTTTGTTAACCGCAGACGGCCAGGCAGACGATAAGGCAGACGAGGGAAGCAAGAATAAACTGCAAGTTTTTTCTTTGGCCAGGTCGGCCAAAAAAAGGAACGGTCTTTGTCAGCGAGTGTCGGCGAGTGTCTGCGGTTAAAGAATAAAGAATAAGGTTGAATTGGTCGCAAGAATATGTTAAGTAATAGTCATAACATCCGGAGAAAACCGGGATTCCCGGCAGAATATGGAAGATGGACCGGTAGTCTGTCAAGAGAGAAAATGGCAGTAAAAGGAGGAACAGCATGAGTAGGCATCATAATTACAGGGGTTCTGGTAACGGCAGGTCTTTTGTGGGGATGGTTTTTTCACGGTTGACTCGTCATTCTTCTCGTTTCACGTTTCACGGTCTTTCCCGGGTGCCCGGTCCCGTGTCACTAATCACGGTAGTCATGGTTGCAGTAATCGGCTTGTGCTTCGCGGGGCCGGCGTACAGTCAAAATCCAAAGCTTATCGTTAAGGATGCCAGTGGCAATAATACTGTGTTCAGTGTGGATGACACGGGTGATGTGTTCACAGGAGGGACGGACGCGACTAACGCTTTTCAGTTGCAAGTAATGGGCCATTCTGGGGGATCTTCTCATGTCCAGCTCACTACGAATCAGACGAACAGCAAGATCAGTCTTATAGCGAGTACGACAAATGATAATGCGCCTCGTTTTCAGGCCGTGGGTCCACAAGATAGCGGTAACCCCGGATGGGTCTTATTTGATTTTGGTTCTGCCCTATACGACCTGCCGAACGCTGAATTCAGACTTCGACATTATGATACCACGGGCAACGCCGTTATGCTTCGTGTTATTGGTAGAAGCACTGTCTCATTTCCTACCGGCAACGTTCAAGTCCACAGTTTGGCGGGAAGTTACAGCAACAACAGTGCCTATGTCTGCGTACACAATGATGGAACGATTTATGCCAGTGAGAGTCCATGCCCATAGGGCTAAGCGGGAAAAGCTAGAAACGTAAAGTAAAAAATAGTAGGGTGGTTGAGTAGTTAAGTCGTAAGCGGCTTGCTGCTCAACTGCTTGACCTCCTAACCTTTTAACCTGTTGGCTTTTAGCCCCTTAACCTTTTGATCTTTTGACCTGTTAACCTCTTAGCCCCTTTATCTTTTAAACCTGCTTGAAAGCTAAATTATCATACCTGCTGCGCGGGTTCGCTGAGTTTCTGCTCACGATCGTCCGGCGTCGTTTCCTGATCTTCGAGATGGCTAAGAGGGACATAGCAACAGAGCACGTGGGTTCGATGCTCGGCTTTTTCTGGACCTTCGTCAATCCCCTGATCACTATCTTCATACTCTGGCTCGTCTTCAGTGTTGGATTCAAGGCAGCACCAAAAGGAGGTGTCCCGTTCGTTGTATGGCTGACAGCGGCAATGGCGATCTGGAACACCTTCTCTGAAATAATCATGGGGTCGACAGGAAGCATTATAAGCAACTCTCATCTGGTCAAGAAGGTTGTTTTCCCACTGAGCATTCTGCCTGTGGTTAAGCTGGCCGGTTCCTTTGTGACGCATGCCGTTTTTCTGGTGATCCTGATCGTCATGATAGCTCTTTACAGAATGCCCGTCAGCATATACTGGCTTCAATTTCTGTATTATTTTGTGGCAATGAGCGTTTTGGCCCTCGGTCTGAGCTGGATTTCCTCCTCGGTTAATATCTTCGCCAGGGACACGGCACAGATCGTCAATGTCATTTTGCAGTTCGGCTTCTGGGGGACCCCTATATTCTGGGACCTCAGGATGATGCCTCCGAAGGTGCAGTTTCTTTTAAAGCTGAACCCCATGTTCTATATCGTCCAGGGTTATCGGGAATCCTTCATCTACTTCGTGCCTTTCTGGCACCACTGGCAGATGACGCTTTACTACTGGGGGATTACGTTCTTCGTCTTCGCCCTCGGCGCCGTCATCTTCCTCCGCCTCAGGCCGCATTTTGCTGACGTATTGTGAGGCCGGGACTCGGAACTTGTGACTAGGAACTGGGAAAAGACAAAGATGGGGACAAAGGGCTGAGACTCGTGACTGGGAACGTCAGGTCTTTCAAAAGGCAACCGGTCCCGCGTATCCAGTCCCTAGTGCCGGTCTTTTAGAATGAAAGATCATAAAGAACTTGATGTATGGAAGAAGAGTATGGACTTGGTTGCTGAGGTATACTTGGTTACCCGTGAGTTTCCAAAAGAGGAGTTGTATGGACTTACGAATCAGATTCGAAGAGCCGCAGTATCAATTCCGTCAAACATCAGCGAAGGAGCAGCACGAAATTCTGATAAGGAATTTGTGCAGTTTCTGCATATCGCCCTCGGCTCCGCCGCCGAACTCGAAACACAGCTGCTCATCGCAAAGAGGCTGAAATATATGAATCAAACCGACGTCTTGATTGACAACCTGACTTCTGTTATGAAGATGCTTGGCGGACTTATTCGCCATTACAAGAATAAATCCGAGATCGGTAGATAGGGATCAGAGACAGGTAAAGAAAGTAACGATGAATACGGAAAATAATAAGAAATTACTAGTCCCCGGTTCCGAGACGCAAGTCGCGAGTCCCCAGTCCCCGGTCCCGAGTCCCGATATTGCGATCTCCGTACGAAACCTCTCCAAGAAGTACAAGCTCTACGACAGTCCGCAGCACAGGTTGAGGGAGGCCCTCCATCCTCTCAGGAAGAAGTATCATCGCGACTTCTGGGCGTTGAAGGACGTTTCTTTTGAGGTGAAGAAGGGTGAGAACATAGGTATCATGGGGAAAAACGGATGCGGCAAATCGACACTACTTCAGCTAATATGTGGTGTACTTCAGCCTTCAGAAGGCGACATTAAGGTGAACGGATCAATAGCCGCCCTTCTTGAACTCGGTTCGGGCTTCAATCCCGAATTTACGGGCAGGGAGAATGTATACATGAACGGCGCCATCAACGGGTTTACAAGAGAGCAGATTGACGGAAAGTTCGATGACATCGCCTCTTTCGCCGACATTGGTCATTTTATCGACCAGCCTGTGAAGACCTATTCCAGCGGAATGTATGTACGACTGGCCTTCGCCGCAGCTATTAATATAGAACCAAACATTCTGGTCGTGGATGAGGCATTGTCTGTAGGAGACGAGGCATTCCAGCGCAAGTGTTATTCCCGCATTCGTACTATTCAAGAAAAGGGAAGTACGATACTCTTCGTGTCCCACAGTGCGTCGGCTGTCGTGGAAATCTGTAAAAGTGCAATACTGTTAGATCAGGGAGAACTGCTTTTGTCCGGGAGGCCGAAACGAGTAGTCGCAAGATATCACAAGCTGCTCTACGCCCCACCGGAAAGCCTTGAGGTGTTAAAAGAAGAATTTAGACGTGAACAACGTAGCAGAGGGGAGACTGACATCCATAATTTCGCTGAAGAAAATGCCACGTTTACTGTTCCATTAGAGGGGAGTGAAGCCACAGAGGAAGGTCAACCAGCGTTCGATCCGGCCATGAAGCCCCAAAGCACCGTGGAGTATGAATCTAGAGGAGCTCGCATCCGGAAGCCCGAGATAACTACCCTGGATGGTGATGCGGTTAATGTGCTGGTGCATGGGCAGGAGTACATATATCAGTACACTGTTGGTTTTGAAGAAGAGTCGTTCAACGTCAGGTTCGGGATGATGATGAAGACAGTAACCGGGCTGGAACTGGGTGGTATGGCCTCTCATACTGCTAGCAACGCGATCGAATACATACACAAGAATGCTACTGTGGAAGCACGTTTCAGGTTCAAGTGCCTTCTCGCGCCGGGCGTTTATTTCCTGAACGCCGGCCTTGTCGGGACGCGGAACGGTTCGGAGACATATCTCCACAGGATCACCGACGTCCTGATGTTCAGGGTGCAGCCGGAGCGAAACCTCCTCGCGACAGGTCTCGTAGATTTTTCTGTTGAAGGAGAGGGACCAACGATAAGTATTCTGCTAACTGAAAGAGTTATGTCTGATGAATGATCAAAGCAAAAAAACTAGGGCCATCTGCATTCTCGGTATGCACCGGAGCGGTACGTCAGCGGTCGCAAGAGCGATCAATCTTCTTGGTGCCTATGCAGGAGAAAAAAGGGACATGATGCTGCCAGGTCCTGATAACCCCGAGGGTTTCTGGGAAAGACTCGATATATTTGATCTTCACACGCGGTTTCTAAAGAGGTTGCACAGAACCTGGGACATGATTAGCCCGCTTCCACGTGGATGGTATGACCTTGACGAAGCGATCGCCATGGAGACTGAGTTGATCGATTTAGTGAGGAAAGACTTTTCGGGACATGCGCTCTGGATGTGGAAGGACCCATTAACTTGTCATTTTCTGTCGCTCTGGAAGAAGGCTTTGAAAAACCTGGGTATTGATCTTCAATGCATCTTTACGGTTAGAAGTCCTCTTGACGTAGCCAGATCTCTAAAAAAAAGAAACGGCTTTTCGTACGACAAGAGTTTCCGGCTGTGGTTTTCGTATAATCTCGAGATCTTAAGCGGAATTTCAGACGTTCAAACTGTCTTTATTTCATACGACAGTTTGCTTGACGATGCAGAAAGGCAGATGCGGGCATGTGCAGAGGCTTTGCGGATCGACTGGCCAAAAGGTGATTCAGAAGTAATGGAAGAGCTGAGATCGTCGGTTCGGCCAGAGTTGCGACACAGCACTTCAGGCATGGCAGAACTTGAGGATGCGAAGATACCATCTCCGGTCACGGGCTTATATAAATTGTTGCTTTCAGTGACGGAAAGCAAGGGAAAAATGGATATCACGTTCGGCGAGACAATACGTGAACTGGCAGATGTTTTTTTTGCAGATCGAGGGTATGTCCAACATGATATAGGCACACTGTGGAACAATATCGACAGTCTTTCAAATCAGGTGATCGACTCGGAAAGAAGATGTTCGGAACTTCAACTCGATTATGACAGGCGCACCGAGTGGGCATTGAGACTTGATAAGGAACTCAAGGATTGCCGAGAATATGTCGGCTCGCTTCAAAAGGAGTTTGAGGAACGCACCGAGTGGGCATTGAGACTTGATAAAGAACTCAAGGAGCGAGACGAAAGGATTCGTTTGCTTCAGAAGAAAGTGCAGCGCTGATTTCGGGCATATAGTCTATTAAAGCGCGAATAAGGTTTTTCCATCTCTATGGGAACCAATGCTGTTTGTTACGCCATGTTTCTGAACTTGCTCAATACTTCGAAGAACAAGAGAATGACAAGAATTCTTTTCATTCAAAGTGGCAGTGCTGATAGAGCATTGAAAGCTTTAGAGGTTATCCGTGACAAGATCTTCACCAAAGGTATAGCGGTCGACTATTTCGCTGACACCGTTCACCCTGCTCCGTCATCAGAGAAAATACCCGATCTGCGGAGGTTCATCCCAGTTGAGGCCGGTGTCATTAATGCCTTGCTGATGCTCCTCAGTCTGTGGCGGCAAAATTACGATGCCGCTGTGGTACTTTTCACGAAAGAACGTGGTTATCTCAAGCACAAGCTTATCGCTTTGCTTGCCAGAAAGAGCGGGCTTCTCATATTTAACGAACACGATCAGTGTTTCTTTTTCACTTTCGCAAAGATGTACCGCCATTTGAGGTGGCGGTTGTTAGAATACGTCGCTTCCGGACGAAACAGGCCGCTGCGTTATCTGGGGGATTCCGTGCGCGTGATACGGAATGAGGGTGTTGTATCTTTCGTGATGAAGATCTGGAATCTTCTGACTGTCCGTCCCCGAAGAGTAAGAATAAGACTCAAAAAGAGGATTGGGCCTCTGAGGTTTCCTTCATTCGAAAAGCCGAAGGTCTCCATAGTAATTCCTGTATACAACAAGATTCTTTATACACTCAACTGTCTGGATTCCATTCTGGAGCATACGACCGACATTTCCTATGAGGTTATCGTAGTGGACGACAAATCCACTGACAGCACGCCCAAGCGACTTGCCGAAGTAACGAATATCAAGGTGATCCGGGCGGATAAGAATCAGGGTTTTGTTGGTTCATGCAACGCTGGCGCAGCTGAGGCCAGAGGCGAATATATCATGTTCCTGAATAACGATACCAAGGTCACGCCGGGCTGGCTGTCGAAGCTAGCAGTTACGCTGGATCGGGACGCATTCTGCGGTGGAGTTGGATCCAAATTGGTTTATCCTGACGGTAGGCTTCAGGAAGCGGGCGGGATTATCTGGGAAGACGCTAGCGGTTGGAATTATGGGAAATTCGATAACCCTGAAAAACCAGAATATAATTATGTGCGCGAGGTAGATTACTGCTCGGGTGCCGCCCTTATGGTGAGGAGGAGCCTTCTTGAGAAGCTTGGCGGGCTTGATGAGAGGTATGCGCCTGCGTACTGGGAAGATGCGGACCTGTGTTTTGCGATTAGAAGGTTAGGATATAGGGTTCTTTATCAGCCTGCTTCGGTTGTAGTTCATTTCGAAGGAATATCGGCGGGAACGAGCACCGCCTCGGGCATGAAGAAACATCAAGATCTTAATACGCCGACGTTCATTGAAAAATGGAGGCCTGAACTGGGGAGACGGTTTCCGAATGGCAAAGAGGTTTTTCTAGCCCGGGACCTTAACGGGAGCAGGAGGATACTTGTCATCGATCATTACGTTCCGACTCACGACAAAGACGCTGGCTCATTCGTTATGTACAGCCTTTTACGGGCGCTTGCTGCTCTTGGCTATCGGGTTGTCTTTTGGCCTGAGAACCTCTTTCGTACGGAACCTTACACCCAGGAACTTCAGCAGATGGGAATTGAGGTGATTTATGGCCATAGGAAGTTTGACGATTACATGGAGAAATACGGCCGGTATTTTGATTGTGCCCTTATCACCAGGACACACATTGCTGTTCACTTCGTGGATACTGTGAGAAAATACGTTCCGAAGGTTATATATCTTGCCCCTGACTATGAATATGTGCGAGCGAGGAGAAGATTTGAGCTTGAGGGAGGCTCGCGTGATGATCTTGAAAAGATAAGAAATCGCGAGCTTTATCTTTTTAATGAAAGCGATTTAATATTGACGCACAACGCTGACGAAGCGGAAATGATCCGTGCTGAGCTCCCGGGTAAGGAGGTGGCGGTACTTCATCTCCCAATAAGGCAAATAACAAATATGAAAACACCTTTTGAGGATAGACAGGACCTACTTTTTGTCGGTAGCTCCCATCCACCTAACACGGACGCGATCTTGTTTTATGCCAGGGAGATCATGCCGCTGTTGCATGAAAGATTGCCCGGAGTAAGGCTCTACGTCGTTGGTGGAAACCCTGACAGAAAGCTTAAGGAGATCGAGTCGGAGAACATTATCCTGACCGGTTACGTTGAGGATCTTCGCCCCTATTTCGAGAAATGCCTGGTTTACTGCGCTCCTCTGAGATACGGCGCAGGAGTAAAGGGGAAGATCATAGAAGCGATGAGTTTCGGGCTCCCGATAGTCACTACTTCGATAGGCGCGGAAGGGCTCGACGCGGTGAACGAGAGGCACATGCTTCTGGCTGAAGGGACAGTCGAAATCGTTGAAGGTGTTTTTAAACTTTGTAGCAACAAGAGCTTGTGGGAACGGGTGAGCGCGGACTCAAGACGGTTCGTAGCAGGCAATTTTTCTCAAGATGCCTTCAGAGAAAAGGTTCGACGGTTAACGATATCTTTACTGAAGGTAGTGTAAACTTTCTTGTGTGAAAACGAAATAGGGTAAAAAAGGGCGCACCTCCTGTAGAATATTTTGTTACGCCAATAACAAACATTCAAAGGAGGAGCACCGGTGGGAATTAAGATTAGCGTATCAGAAGTCGTAAGTTTAATGAAAGAGGTCCAGGATAATCCGGCGAGGATATTTGAGATGGTCACGATGAATGTGCAGAAAGATGTCGGCGATTATCTGACGAACCTGATGATGGCGGAGCTGACGCATGTCTTGGGGCGTGAGGAATATGAGCGGCGTAAGGGCACGACGAATCATCGCAATGGCAGCTATCCCCGGGACTTTTGCGTTAAAGGTATTGGAGAAGTAGCAGTAAGGGTTCCCAGAGACCGGAACGGGGAATATTGGGCCCAGGTACTGCCGCGGAGCAAGCGATATGAAGACAGGATAGCGGAGGATCTGTCGATCATGTATCTGACAGGGATAAGCACCCGTATGTTGTCCATGTTGAGCAGGAGGCTTATAGGGCGGGAGATTTCCCACGAAAAGAAGTCAGTACTGCAAACAGGGAATTGACCGGGGCGGTGGAGAAGTGGCGCAATCGCGATTTATCCGCGGAAAAGATAAAGTACCTATTTGTGGACGGGGTGATTTTCAAGATGCGGATAGAAGGCAGCATTGAAAATACACCTGTCCTGGCTGCAATCGGGGTAACTGAGGCTGGCACGAGATTAGTCCTTGGTCTACAGAGCGGCGACAAGGAGTCAGCTACGAACTGGAGGGAGTTTTTCATGGATCTTAAGAGCAGAGGGCTTGATGGATCATCGATACAGCTGGGTATCATGGATGGGCTTCCCGGACTGGAGAAGGTCTTCAAAGAAGAGTTCCCCCATGCGAAGGTGCAGCGGTGCCAGGTGCATGTGGCGCGTAATGTATTGGCTAAGGGCCCCCATAAAGTGAAGAAAGAAGTTGCCGACGATCTGCGATCCATATTCTACGCATCCTCAATGGTAAAGGCAGATGAATTCTATAAGCGCTTTTATGAGAAATGGGAACAAGAACTCCCCTCGGCGGTGAAATCATTGACTCAGTCATTGGATGCCTGTCTGACCTTCTTCAAGTTTCCCGAAGAGGAGTGGATATCCCTTCGGACAACGAATATCATCGAGAGGCTGAATAAAGTATTCAAGCGAAGAACGAACTCCATGGAAATAGTAGCTGGAGAGAATGCCTGCTACAGGCTTCTCGCATTTATATCGCTAAAAATGGAGTTGAGCTGGCGAGCAGACCCGATAGGAAAGGTGCGGCACAATTTGCCCCTTTATCAAATTTACACAAAATAGTTGACAGTGCCCGTGGCAGCCCTCTGTTTCTGTGCCCCCTCAAAGGATACGCCGCGCATACAGGAAGTCCACATAACCGTGGGCCATATTATTTGCGAGATCGTAGAAAGGGATATCTTCGGTGATCAGGGCAGTTTTTCTTGACCGCGACGGCGTGATTAACAGAAAGGCACCTGAAGGGGAGTATGTCAAAGAGTGGCGTGATTATTTCCCCTTGGTGAGATCATTGGGATCGACCTTAGATTGCCGAAAGACTTCGTGCATGGAGAGCGCATCCAGCTCTTCGAGGGCAGCCAAACTGACACCCGCTTCCTGACAGAGGTTGCTACCAGCTGTGCGCCTGACGGCTTCGATATTATTATGGACGATGCATCCCATATGGGGGAATTAACCAAAAAAGCATTCTGGCATCTATTCGACGACCACTTAAAGGCTGGTGGAATTTACATAATCGAAGATTGGGGTACGGGTTACTGGGATGATTGGCCCGATGGAAAGGCTTACAGACCACCGGACATTCAGGACAGGGAGGGGAAGTTTTATTGCCACAGTTATGGGATGGTTGGGTTCATCAAAGAGCTTGTAGATGAACAGGGTGCTTCCGATTTGACGAGAGCTCGGCAAGATAGTAAACTTAAGCGAGGTTCCAAATTTGAAAGCCTGTTGATAGCGCCTTCCATTGTGTTTGTAAGGAAGGCGTGGTAAGCGGACCCAGAGTCCCCACTTTGGACTTTGAGGCAGTAACGATCATAGCACTATATTCAATCCCTGTTTCCTGATATGCAGTTGTAAACAAATAGAGGAGGCCAAGTGAACTCATCAAGAAGACTGAGTAGTGCGCTTTATGTTTTGTTGATTCTCATTTCTTTTGGCATTCTTCTTTTCCTTTACGGTCTGGTTCCCGGCCATATTAACGGGATATCTTCCTTCTGGTCGGTAGCGGGGATAACCCAGGGGCTTGTCAATAAGGGTCTGTTGTCACACGGGTTCATTAAGAACGTCGGTGGCAATCTCGGCCTGCCATTGCTTGCTGGATTACCATTTTACTATCTTGCGGGTTTCCTCAGTGTAGCATTCGGCCTTAACCCATATGTCTCCTCTTTAATGGCAGGGGTTGTTTTTTTGTCCGTTGCCCTCGGCTCGATGATTTACTTGCTGAAGAGGCTGGGCATTAATCGCTACGTTGCAGTTGTCTGTTCTTATTTATTCTTGTCGCTGAGCATAAACTACGGGCAGGCCGGATATGGCGCGATGATGTATGGCTTTATGTTAATGCCGTTCTATGTTCTGATTGATTTCGCATTTATCAATTACCTGGGTGGAGATCGCCTCAACAAATGGAAAACTGCCGGATTTTTCCTGCTCTATGCTTCTGTAAAGACATTCGCTCTTTTCATGGATGGCTATTCTTTTGTCATTTCCTCGACGGCGTCATTTTTCATAATGGCAGCGTTTGTCAAGAAGAACTATGATTTAGAGAAAAATGTGGGGCCCGTGAAGGAGAAATGGTTTCTCAGGAGTAGCGTGGTTACGGGCGTTACCATCTTTATTGCTGCGCATTTACTTGCCTTGGTGTTGTACAAACTGTATGTTCCGGGCGGAGCTTCATATTCTGTGATGTCCCTTGATTTCTTCAGGGCACAAGGCGCGGACTTAATAACCTTCCTGGTGCCAGGACACGGTTTGTTGTTTCTCGACTGGCTCGGCTTGACGAGGTGGTGGAATGCCCGGGCTTTCTACGGTGACGGGTCTAATGTGATCTATAATTATCTCGGATATACGATATTGCTCATGTTTGTTGCATTCTTAGTCCTTGAACGAAAAAAGAGTTTTTTTGTTAAAGCTCTGGTCGTAGCGGGCCTCTTCACCCTTGTCATGTCGATTGGACCATCTCTTAAAATTAACGACAGGCGAACTTCATTTGAGAAGGCGGGGCATGTTGTTTTATCGGATTACTATATGCCTGAAAGTGCGGCAACTATCAATTTGCACACCGGCTTCATATATAAATACGTCCCGGGTATAAGGAATATGCGAGTGTTGACAAGATGGCTATTGCTATTCAAATTCTCAATGCTGCTTTGTGTTGCCTTGTTTCTAACCGACCTTGTGAAGAAAAGAAAGTATGCGGTAGTCATAGTATTAATTGTTATCTCTTTGATTGAGATGCAGCCTAATGTGTTCGCCGTTAATCTGCGTAACAGCAATTATTATGCGGAGATGAAAGCCTTTAATCCTGTGCTGTCCTCCTTGGGAAGATATGTCCATAAAGGAGAGCGGGTATTTTTCCTGTCAGATGAGAATGACTATTTGGCAAACTATATATGCCCGGAACTTGATATCAGATGTTACAATAACGGCGGCGACAAGAATATGCAGTTGTCGTGGAAATACTTGCCAAGAGAAATCCAGAATATGAGGCAATACAAGAAAGCTGGCTCGCTTTACAATGTTAACGAAAATGCTGCCAGTGCCATGTCGAAGGGTCTCCTTGATGTATTGGTTCTTCCTTTCTTTGAGCTGCGGTGGGACTCCTATAGGTGGCCTCCATCGGAAAAGGCAAGACTTAAAGCCAGGAAGCTGATGCTGTCGAAGTTTGATACAAACGATCCACAATTTTCATATGTCGAAGAGAAGTGGTTTGGTATTGTTAAGTTGAGAACGCAATAATGACTGCAAACACCGATACGACCGACATGATCCTGTCATGAAACTGATAATCCAGCTTCCCTGTTACAACGAAGAGGCCACTTTGGGAATAGCCTTGGGGGCCTTGCCTCGCGAGATCCCGGGAGTCGACAAAGTCGAATGGCTCATCATAGATGACGGGAGTAAAGACAGGACTGTCGAAGTTGCTAAAGAGTGCGGAGTCGATCACGTGGTGCGGTTGCCGCGTAATCAGGGTCTGGCGAAAGGCTTTATTGCCGGACTCGACGCATGTCTCAAGGCAGGGGCTGATATCATTGTCAATACCGATGCGGACAACCAGTATTGCGCTGACGACATACCAAAGCTGATAGAGCCTATCCTGAGAGGCGAGGCTGAAATTGTCGTGGGGGCGCGTCCAATAGATGAGATTGAACATTTCTCACCTATGAAGAAAGCACTTCAGAAGTTGGGCAGCTGGGTTGTGCGCATTGCAAGCAAGACTGATATCCCTGACGCTCCAAGCGGGTTCCGCGCCATGAGCAGAAAGGCCGCCATGCAGTTGAACGTCTTCAACGAATACACCTATACGCTGGAGACCATCATACAGGCGGGACAGAAGAACATGGCGATCGTATCCGTTCCTGTAAGGACAAACAGCGATCTGCGGCCGTCCAGGCTGGTCAAGAGCATTCCGGCATACATCAGGCGGTCGATCCTTACGATCATCAGGATTTTCATGACCTATAAGCCATTCAGATTTTTCGTCGTGCCAGGGATTATTTCATTTGTCGTGGGCCTTCTTCTGGGGATGCGCTTCCTCTATCATTATCTAACCGGCCATGGAACGGGACATATACAGTCGCTCATTCTCGCCGCACTGTTAATGGGGACCGGTTTTTTTCTGGGTGTCACTGGCCTTCTTGCAGATCTCATATCGGTAAACCGCAAGCTGTTAGAGAAAATTGATTGGCGGGTACGCCAATTGGAAGCAATGAAGGGCGATGACGAGGGCAAGTAGGATTCTTGTGACGGCGTCTACGTTCCCTCGTTGGAAAGACGATACGGAACCTGAATTTGTATTCGAATTGACAAGGAGGCTCGCAAGAGAATTCGAAGTCTTTGTAGTGTGCCCCTTTGCAAACGGGTCGAAGGAGTTTGAGGTCGTTGAAAACATAAGAATTAACAGGTACAAGTATTTGCCGTTTGGGTTGGGCACGCTAGCTTATGACGGCGGGATTACGCCGAAACTGAAGAAGAGCAAACTCTATTATCTGCAGGTACCTTTTTTTTTGTTTTTTCAGTTATTGGCTGTCAGAAAAATTCTTGCGTCAGAAAGGATCAACGTAGTCCACGCGCACTGGGCTATCCCTCAGGGGGTAGTAGCTGTTATATACAAGAAACTGTTCGACAAGAGGGTCAAGATATTGACGACAGTCCATGGTGCCGACATCTTTGGCTTCAGGGGCCGTCTGGGACACTTTCTGAAGAAAATGGTGTTCAAAAATACGGATGAAGTGACGGTCGTAAGCAATGCAATTGCGGGGGAAGCAGGGAAATATTTTACTAGGGTGAGGCTTCATGTCTATCCCATGGGCGTGGACACTAATTATTTCTCCCCTGATAAGAAACAGGAGCAACTGAGGAAAGAACTGGGCATAGAGGAGAACTTCCTTTTATTTGTAGGACGACTTGCCGAAAAGAAAGGTGTCAAATATCTTATTGAGGCGTTGCCCAATGTGCTCAAGAAGCATCCTCGTTCTAAGCTGATCATAGTCGGAGACGGTGTTCTGAAGACTGAACTGGTAAAGATGGCGGCGGATCTTCGAATTGAGAAAAACGTTTTGTTTGCCGGGTCCATGCCTCACGGCGACGTGGCGGAATATTTCGCGTCTGCAGATGTTGTCGTGGTACCTTCAGTCGTAGCAAGGGGTGGTGATAGTGAGGGCTTTGGTCTGGTAATTGCTGAGGCCATGAGTTGTGGTGCGGTGGTGATTACAACCGATCTGCCGGCTATCGGCGATATCGTGAAGGACAACGTAACGGGGTTGATAGTGAAGGAAAAGAACGTTTCCGAGATCAGCGCCAAAATCATATCGGTGCTTGACCGAAAAGACGCGTGGGCGGAAATGAAAGAGCTTGCCAGAAAGCACGTAGTGGAGAATTTCGACTGGGATGTTGTGGCAGAGAAATACCGCCTGCTGCTGAATAACATGGTTTGAGGATATTGTGATCGACCAGCGGGCATACTGGAAATCGCGCGTGACAGGCCAGATTGATTTGGGGGTTGTTGGACTCCGGTCGCTTGGACGGGATTACAATGAGTATATCTATCGCCGCAGACTTGAAGTCTTGACTTCCGTAATCAGAGACTCCAGTAAGCCGATATCCGAACTGAGAGTTCTGGATATAGGTTGTGGCAGTGGATTCTATGTCGACTATTGGCGTAATCTTGGCGTGCGCGATCTTGTAGGAGTCGATGTATCAGCCGACAGTGTGGCGCTGATGACCGCCCGGTATCCTAACTTCAGATTTTATTCGATGGATGCAACGGAGACGTCGGCATTCGACAAGCTGGAGGGAAAATTCGACATCATCACTATCTTTGACGTCATGTATCACATTATTGATGATGATTCGGCATTGCGTCTATTGTTGAATGCATGCGGGCGTTTGTCTGACGACGGTGTTATACTGCTTTTTGACCATGTCGGCAGAAAGGATTACGGCTTTGTCAGGCATGTCCGCTTCAGGGGCCGTGAGACCTACCGTAACTGGCTCAGCGTTGCGGGCCTTTCGCTGACCAGGCGTGTACCGCTTTTCGTCTTTCTGACCCCTCCGGTATGCGGGGTCAAGATTGCCGACTATGTGGTGTCAGGGCTTTACAAGGTTGCGGGAATGGTTTTTCGTCTCATTGCTCCCGTCGGCCGCTTGTTTGGTTTGCTATTTTATAAGATCGATGAGATAGCGCGTCTTGTCCATGTGAGATTGCCCAATCAGGAGTTATTGATTTTGAGCCGCTCACGTGCGGCTGGAGACGGCCTGGCCGGGGAATAGTACTGTAACGAGTCTGCAATCGCAGGAAGTGTGCTGAAGCATATGTCGCATATCATCTGGCCTCGCGCTTTCGAGCAAGAATGTCTTTGTGGGTTGATAGATAAACGGCGAAGTATCTGTTATCTGTGAATCTCCTTCCTTTGAGAAAGAACAGCTAAGTCATAGTGAGAAAAGGTGTCATCATCGCTGGCAGATGTCTTGCCATAATCTCTATTGGTTATCTTGTCATGCTGCTTGTCAGACATGTGCATGACGTACCGGTTTTTTCATGGAGCCTTTGGTCGGGCATAGCATTGTTCCTGTCTGTTATGATCGTCGTCGTAAATACCAGCGTCAGTTCGTATGCATGGAGCGTGCTATTGCGGGGAGGTAACGTAGGGCTTGCCTGGCGGAGTGCATTTGTAATCATAGGGAAGGCTCAGATAGGGAAGTACCTGCCGGGTAATGTTTTTCAATATGTCGGTCGGGTCGCACTTGGCCGCAAATCGGGTATTCCGGCGGAGCCGGTGCTGCTCAGCATAGGGGCGGAGACATTACTCGTAGCGTCCACGGGGGCCGTGATTGGAGCGATAGGCCTCTCATTTGACAGGACCACTCTGGCGTGGCTGAGTGCCTCTGTAATGGGCCTGAGTGAGAGGGCCGTCGTGCCTCTTGCAGTCGGCCTGATATGTCTTGTCCTGGTCTCTGCCGCTTTTCTGCACCCTGCTGCCCGGTCGTGGATATTGCAGCGACTGGGTTACATGCGTCCTGACAGGGCAGGCATTTCAGTCCTTCTCTACATGTTTGAGTTTGTCATGTTCGGCTTCCTCATTACCCTGTTGGTGAAGACGCTCTGGGGCGTCAATGGGGGGCTGGAGTGGTATCGGTTTACGTGGGGGTTTGCGTTGGCGTGGGTTCTGGGATTCATAGTTCCCGGCGCACCGGGTGGCATCGGGATAAGGGAAGCGGTTTTTGTGGTTCTATACGGACACGAACTTGGACAGGGTCTTGCAGTAGGCTTGGCTGCAGTAATAAGGGTAATGACAAGCGTGGGGGACCTTGTAACGTTCGGCGTCGCATACTGGCTTGGCAGAAAGGAAAGATGCGAACCCTCATGACAGCAGGCGTATATACTTGCGGATTGACGAAAAGGCACGTATAGCGGATGGGAAGATTGGAGCTATGAACAGGTCTCTTTTTTACGGTCTGGTGCGGAGAAACAGCTTTCTGGAAGTGTTTGGTCTCGTCGGTCTGTCCTTGCGCAGAAAGTTCTCGTTAACATCCGCTTATCGGCCTGAGGTGTATCACGGAAACATCGGCGTCGGGAAAAAACTCGACTTTAAGAAAGTGACAAACCCCCTTGTCAGTATTATCATCCCGGCCCACAACAACTGGGAATACACATACTCATGCCTGTACTCCGTACTCCACAATACCGGCGGTATGGCTTATGAAGTGATCGTTGCCGACGACGCCTCCGGCGACGAGACAAAGAACATCCTGGACCATGTCAGCGGTATCCGTGTCGTCCGGAACGGGGAGAACCTCGGTTTCCTACGCTCCTGCAACAAGGCCGCACAAGAGGCGTCGGGGAAGTACCTCCTTTTTCTTAACAACGACACCAACGTGCAGCAGCGCTGGCTGAGCGACCTTGTCGATCTTCTTGAGAGGGACGGCGGTGTCGGAATGGCCGGCTCAAAACTGGTCTATCCGGACGGGAGGCTTCAGGACGCAGGCGGAATAATCTGGAGTGACGGCTCCTGCTGGATATACGGCAGGTGGGACGACCCGGACAAACCCAAATACAATCGCACAGCCGACGCAGACTATGTCTCCGGCGCCTGCATGATCATAAGGAAGGAGTTGTGGGAGGACATCGGCGGCTTCGACGAACGTTACTCGCCGGCATATTACGAGGAAACCGACCTCGCCATGGAGGTGAGAAAGAGGGGGTTCAGGGTCGCCTATGAACCGGCCTCTGTCGTCGTCCATTTCGAGGGGGTCTCCTGCGGCAGGGACGAAAAGCAGGACACAAAGCGCTTTCAGGTGATAAACAGGGAGAAGTTTCTGAGGAAATGGGAGACGGTCCTCAGGGATGAATATCCGGCGCCCGGGACGATCAGGATGAGGGGTGAGAGGTCGAGGCCCCATACTGGAGGCACGTGATGTCGGACATGTTCAATATTTTAATCGTAAAATGCGGATCGCACGGAGATGTGGTAAGGACATCCTACGTGCTGCCCGGGCTTTCAAAAAAATACAACCCGTCGCGCATATACTGGCTGACATCAGGATCCTCCTTCGACCTGCTGCGATACAACCCATATGTTGAAGAGCTGTGCACTCCCGAATTCAACCAGACGAGGCTGAGGGGTGTCACCTTCGATCTCGTCTTTTCCCTCGATGATGAAGTCGACGCATTGAGATCGTTCGAAGGCCTCCGGTTCAGGAGGATCGTCGGTGCTCTTCCAGGGGGCGGCCAAGCCGCATATACGGAAGATTCCGCCCCATGGTTTGACATGGGCCTGATCTCCCGGTTCGGCAAGGAGAGGGCCGACGACCTCAAGAAGGAGAACAGGAGAGAACACAACGAGATCCTGGCCTCGATGCTGGACATAGAAATCCGGACTCCCCGTTTCTACAATTCTTCACTGATAGAGAAGAGGATGTCCCGGTCCTTCAGGAACGGCTTCTTCAAGGTGGGGCTTAACAGCGGGGCTGGCAGCAGATGGCCGTCGAAAAGGCTTCCGATGGCGGAAACCATAAGGCTTGTAGATGAGTTGCTGTCCATGAAGATCGGGGGAAGGGAGACATGCGTTTATCTGCTTGGGGGGGCCGAAGAGGCTGCCCGCCATGAGGAAATCAGGCGGGCCGTCCCGTCCGAAAGGCTTGTCGATACCGGAAACGAGAATTCGCTCCTCGAGTTTGCTGCTATCATCAGGCACTGTGACTACATGATCAGCAGTGACAGTCTAGCCCTTCATCTGGCCGTATCCCAGGGGGTGAGAAACGCGAGTTTCTACGCACCGACATCGGCGGCGGAGATCGGGACCTTCGGGACCGGCGTAAAGGTCCTGTCGCAATCGGACGACTACTGCAGTTACAGGGGTGACGCCGACAACTCCACGATTACCGCCAGGAGGATTCTTGACGCCATGAAGGGACACCTGGAGGACAGTTTCGATACTGGCCCCGGTTTTCGGGTATGCCAACTGTTCGATGGGCGGACCGGGTGAGGATCCTTTTCGTCAGTCTTTTTCTTCCCATGGAGAAGTCATATCACGCAGGGGGAAGGTACGTCTTCGAGATTATGAGAAGGCTTTCGGCGGGCCATGAGGTATGCCTTGCCACGAGAGTCGAGGAAGAAGAAATCCCCCTTCTCTCCAATCTCAGGCCCTTTTGCAGGGAAATCTATCCCTATAAATACAGGACGATGGAAAAAAGGGGTCTGTTTGACGTTATAGGCCTTATTCTGAACTACGTCGGGTTCAGCCGCTATGCGGGAAGGCTGGCGGGAAGCGGTGGCTATGACGTCGTCCAGGTCGAGTGGACGGAGGCGGCGATCAGGATGAAAAGGAGGAAGGGAGTCCCGATGATCCTGGACGCCCATGATGTGATCACGAAGCCCGCCGAGAGAAGGCTGAAGAGCGCCCGTGGGCTTGGCAGGCTATTCGATCTTTTACAGTACTTTCTTATCAAGAGAATGGAAAAGGGAATTGCGAAGAAATTCGACATGGTGTTCACCCGGTCGGCATTTGACAGGGATTACCTGCTTGGGCTTGAGCCGGGGCTGAAGGTGTCCGTGGTCCCCCATCCCGCGGGTCTGGACATCACGGAAAAGGAGTTTGAGGAAGAAAAGAACACCATTCTCTTTCTTGCATCATACAAGTATCGCAGGGTCAACGTCGACGCCGTGCTTTTCTTCTACCGGTCGGTCTTTCCCCTGGTCAGGAAGGAAGTAGCCGAAGCGAGGTTTATCGCCGCAGGCTATGGCCCCCCGGAAGAGCTGACCGCCTTGCAGGATAACGACCCCGGTATCAGTGTGCCGGGCTTTGTGGAAGACATCGATGAATGCTACAAGAAGGCGTCGGTCTTCGTCGCCCCTATCCTCGTCGGAGGCGGGATAATCGTGAAGATACTCGACGCGATGGCGGCAGGTACTCCGGTCGTGACCACGTCTTATGGTAACGAAGGCATCGGTGCCGTCCACGGCAGGGACCTCCTGGTGGCCGACAGGCCCGAAGACTTTGCAGCGGCGGTAGTGAGGCTGTTGAAAGACCGGGAATTTGCAAACGAGATCGCCGCAAGCGGCCGGGCCTTTGTTAAGGAGAATTATTCACTTGGAGCGGTCATGCAAAAGATAGAGTCGGCATATGGAGAAGTCCGAAAGGCTGTGAGTAGTAAATAGTGAATATTAACAACGAATCGTGAAGAATGAAACAAGCTGATAAACCGGAAGGGAATGAAGGTTAAGACTGAGGTTGAGGTTAACGTTGAGGGTAAGGCTCAGGTTGAGAATAGAGGCGATGGGCTATGGGCCAGGGGTCTTACTAATTTCTACTCACTACTCACTGTTTACTGTATACTACTCACTAACTTAACATAGACTGGAGGGCCAATTCAGACCATGAAAATCGCGTTGATCACCGGTATCACCGGACAGGACGGGGCCTATCTTGCCGAATTCCTTCTGGCGAAGGGGTATACCGTCCATGGGATAAAGAGAAGGTCCTCGCTGTTCAATACCGACAGGATCGACCATCTTTACAGGGACCCGCACGAGCGGGCCGTGAAGTTCAAGCTCCACTACGGAGACCTGACAGACGCGACGAACCTCATCAGGATAATCCAGGAGGTCAGGCCCGACGAGATTTACAACCTGGCGGCACAGAGCCATGTGAAGGTTTCCTTCGAAACACCCGAATATACTGCGAACTCCGACGCCCTGGGGACGCTGAGGCTGCTCGAGGCTATCAGGATACTGGGGCTCGGGAAGAAGACGCGGTTTTATCAGGCATCCACTTCGGAGCTTTACGGCAAGGCGCAGGAGGTCCCCCAGAAGGAGACGACCCCTTTCTACCCGAGGAGCCCCTATGGCGTGGCAAAGCTCTATTCCTACTGGATCACTGTCAACTACCGGGAGGCCTATGATTTCTTCGCCTGCAACGGCATCCTCTTCAACCATGAGTCGCCTGTGCGGGGCGAAACCTTCGTTACGCGAAAGATAACCCGTGCGGTCGCCCGCATCAAGCTGGGCCTGCAGAGCAAACTCTACCTCGGCAACCTCAACGCCCAACGTGACTGGGGTCATGCCAGGGATTACGTGGAGGCGCAGTGGCTCATCCTCCAGCAGGACCGACCGGAGGATTTCGTTATAGCAACGGGAGTGCAGCATTCCGTGAGGCAATTTGTTGAAGCCGCATTCCATGAGGTTGGAATCGACATAGAGTGGAAGGGCGAGGGCGTCGACGAGAAGGGACACGACAGGGAGTCGGGTAAAGTGATCGTTGAAGTGGACGGGCGCTATTTCCGGCCGACAGAGGTAGACACGCTCCTCGGCGACCCATCCAAGGCAAAGAAAAAACTGGGCTGGACCCCGAAGGTCAGCTTCAGGGAGCTTGTTTCCGAGATGGTAAGGGAAGACCTCAAGGAGGCCGAGAAGGACCAGCTGTGCACGAGGGAGGGGTATAAGACGTTTAAGTATCATGAGTAAAGAAAGGTTAAGGCTAAGGTCAAGGTTGAGGCTAAGGAAAGCTTGGGTTAAGATCAAGAAAAGGTTTAGGGAAGGGGAAGGATCTGCTTGAAATATCACACTTTTGAAGAAATGCCTGTTTGGCAGAAGGCAATGGAACTTGCAGTAAGAATATTTCAGCTCACAGAGAGTCTTCCCCGGAAGGAAGATTTCGGGCTCACATCTCAAGTTAGGCGGTCCGCATTGTCCGTTTCAGGTAATATCTCCGAAGGGTTTGGACGGAATCACAGTAATGACAAACAGAAATTTTATTTCAATGCTCGCGGTTCACTGGCCGAGACGAAGAATCATTTGATTTACGGCGAGCGTACGGGATATTTTGAGAATAGGCAGTCAGATGAAGTCTCTGATTTAATAGAGGCGATATGGAAGGAATTGAACGCATTGATCAGTGCTCTGGGGAGGGAACTATGACACGGGATCCCGCGGATTCTGCTTTAGACTTTCTCAACCTTGACCTTAGCCTTAACCTGCTGGAAGTTTTATGAATAAAACTTCCCGGATCTACGTCGCCGGCCACGGCGGTCTTGTCGGCTCGGCCATATGGAGGAGGCTGGAGGCCGGAGGTTATGCCGGTCTGATCGGCCGGCGGAGCAGGGAGCTGGACCTTACCCGGCAGTCTGAAGTCGAGGCGTTCTTCAGGGTTGAGAAGCCCGAATACGTTTTTCTTGCCGCTGCCAAGGTAGGTGGCATTCTTGCGAACAAGACATACCCTGCCGAGTTTATTTACAGGAACCTGATGATACAGAGCAACATCATTCATTGTTCTTATTTGAATGGCGTAAAAAAACTGCTTTTTCTGGGCAGTTCCTGCATCTACCCGAAGTTCGCCCCTCAGCCGATGAAGGAGGAATATCTTCTGACAGGGGAACTGGAGACGACCAACGAGCCCTATGCCGTGGCGAAGATAGCGGGGATCAAGATGTGCCAGTCCTACAATCGGCAATATGGCACCAACTATATATCGGTTATGCCGACAAACCTTTACGGACCGAACGACAACTTCGACCTTGAAACCTCCCATGTCCTGCCGGCGCTGATAAGGAAGTTCCATGAAGGAAAGCTCCGAATGGAGCAGGTCAAGGTCAAGGCTGACTTTCCTCAACCTAAACCTGAACCTCAACCTGGTTCTTCTTCTGTCGTTCTTTGGGGCACCGGCAAACCGAGGCGCGAATTCCTTTATATCGATGATCTTGCAGATGCCTGCGTATATCTGATGGAGCATTATGACGGTTCCGAGATCGTCAATATGGGGGTCGGAGAGGACATATCAATAGCCGAGCTTGCCGAACTCGTCAGGGACGTAACGGGCTTTCAGGGGGATATAGTATACGACAGTTCCAAGCCCGACGGCACGCCGCGGAAGCTCCTGGACGTCTCCCGGCTGCGAAGCCTTGGTTGGCAGGCCAGGACAAGCCTGCGGGAAGGTATAACGAAAACCTATGATTGGTATAGAAAGAACAGAGGCCAAGGTTGAGGTTAAGAGATAACGGAATAACAATTGGCGACTCTTACACTTTATCCGTCATGTCCGAAGTCCTTGATGGGGCCTGCCTGCCTGCAGACAGGCATCCATTCTTGATTAAAGTGGATTCCCGCCTCCGCTGGAATGACGTCTTAGCTCAGCCTTAACCTTAACCTTTTTTTAACTCTATGAAAGTAATCAAGACCGGGATACCTGACATTCTCATCATCGAGCCGAAAGTCTTCGGTGACGAGAGGGGGTTTTTTTTCGAGAGTTACAACGAGCGCAAGTGGCGGGAGGCCGCGGGGATCGATACGAATTTCGTCCAGGACAACCATTCCCGGTCTGCAAAGGGCGTGCTGAGGGGCCTCCATTACCAGATAAGGCAGACCCAGGGCAAGCTTGTACGCGTGGTTTCGGGAGAGGTCTTCGACGTGGTTGTGGACATACGCAGGAGTTCTCCCACCTTCCGCAGGTGGGTGGGTGTCAATCTGTCGGCCGAAAACAAGCGGCAGCTCTGGATGCCGGGTGGCTTTGCCCACGGGTTCCTCGTGCTTTCGGAGTTCGCCGAGTTCCTCTATAAGGCGACCGATTACTATGCCCCGGAACATGAGAGGTGTATCATCTGGAATGATCCGGAGCTGGCGATCGGGTGGCCGCTGGACGGCGCGCCGGTGCTTTCCGCCAGGGATTCCGGGGGACTTCCCCTTCGTGATGCGGAACTGTTCGACTGAAAAGACCGTGAATAGTAAGTAGTAAATAGAAAACGGAGAACGAGCAGTAATCAGCAAGTGTGAATAGTGAATACTAAACGGGAACTATAATCCATTGCCTATCGCCTATTGCCCATTGCCTGTTCTTTGTGGCTGTTTTGTCTCTGTGGTAAAATGAATTTGAAGTTGAAGGAGGATGTTTTATGAAGGGCATCATACTTGCGGGGGGGAGCGGGACCAGGTTGTATCCGATCACCATATCCGTATGCAAGCAGCTTCTGCCGATCTACGACAAACCGATGATCTATTACCCCCTGTCGGTCCTCATGCTGGCCGGGATCAGGGAAATACTCATCATATCGACGCCCCACGACCTGCCGAAATTCAGGGAGATGTTCGGTGACGGTTCCCAGATAGGGTTGAACTTCACCTATAAGGAGCAGCCCCGGCCGGAGGGGCTCGCCCAGGCCTTTATCCTCGGCGAGGAGTTTATCGGGCGGGAGAATGTCTGCCTCATACTGGGAGACAACATCTTTTACGGACAAGGTCTGACAGGGCTTCTGAAGAAGACGATAGAGGGGATCGAGGCAGGCGGGGGCGGTACTGTCTTCGGCTATTACGTGACCGACGCGGAGAGATACGGGGTGGTGGAGTTCGACGGGAACGGGAAGGTCCTGTCTATCGAGGAAAAGCCCGAAAAGCCGAAATCGAATTATGCCGTGACGGGACTCTATTTTTACGACAACAGGGTGGTGGAGATTGCGAAGAGTGTCAATCCGTCCCGGAGGGGAGAACTGGAGATAACGGATGTCAACAAGGCCTATCTTAAAGAGGGCAGGCTCAGTGTTGAACTGCTCGGGAGAGGCAATGCCTGGCTCGATACCGGGACCCATGAGAGTCTCCTCGAGGCCGGAGAATTCATTGCGACAATAGAAAAGAGACAGGGCTTGAAGATAGCCTGCATAGAGGAGATCGCCTATCTGTTGGGCTATATCGATAAAGAGCAGTTGAGAAGACTCGCCGCACCCCTGCTGAAGAACGGATACGGACAATATCTCATGAAGCTGGCGGGATAACCGTGAAAAGTGAATGGTGAACAGTAGATAGTGAGTAGAACCTATCTCAAGATTGAAATTTTATGATATCCGCTTCTTGTGTCATTCCGGCTTGTCCGGAATCTTTCTTTGTTTGTGGAAGGATTCCCGACGCCTGCCTGCCGGCAGGCAGGCGCTTCGCTTGCGGGAATGACAGACTTGAGCCGAGGACCGATTTTGAGATAGGTTCTAGTGAAAACGTTAAGCAGACAATTTATGCGCAGACTCTGGCTTTACCTCAACCTTATCTTTAACTGTGGCCCCTTAACTTGGCTTTACATCAACCTTTATCTTAGCCTCAACCTTAACCTGTTCTTTTTATGTCCCATCCCGCCATATCGGTTATCATCCTCAATCTGAACGGAGAGAAATACCTACGGGATTGTCTCGAAGCCCTCTCTTCGCAGACCTTCAGGGACTTCGAGGTGGTCGTCGTCGACAATGGATCGGAAGACGGTTCCCTCGAACTCCTGGAGAAGGACTTTTCATGGGTGAGGGTGATCGCCCTTGACGGGAATGCAGGCTTTGCAAGAGGAAACAACGTGGGGTTTGAGGCATCCTCCTCCCGGTACATTGCGACGCTTAACAACGATACCGTTGCGGACAGTCATTGGCTGGCCGCACTGTACGAAGCCGCCGAGGGGGACACCGGCGTGGGAATGGTGGCGTCGAAGATCCTTCTCGGCAGGGAGGGTGATGAGCTGGATTCTGCGGGGATGCTGGTCTATCCCGACGGGATGACGAGGCAGAGGGGAAGGGGGGAGCGCGACAGGGGACAGTTCGACAGCACGGGGGAGGTCCTATTCCCGAGCGCATGCGCCGCGCTCTACAGGCGTGAAATGCTTGAGGAGACCGGTTTTTTCGACGAGGATTTCTTTTCCTACTGCGAGGACGCGGACCTCGGGCTGAGGGGAAGGCTCTCCGGCTGGAAGGCGGTATTTGCCCCGAAGGCCGTGATCAGGCATCTCTATTCTCAGACGGGCGGTAAATATTCCGGCTTCAAGGCTTACCACGTCGAACGAAATCACTTCTGGGTGTTGATAAAGAATCTCCCCTTTTCCTACATCTGCCTATTCCCTTTTTATACCGCATGGAGATATATTATTCAGGTTTATGGACTTCTGACGGGCAGGGGAAGCGTTGCAAGGTTTGCCGAGACCGCGGGTGCGGGCGGGCTGGCAAGGGTCGTAGTGAGGGCCCACAGGGACGCCTTGGCCGGAATGCCCCGGACCCTGAGGAAAAGAAGAGACATATGGAGGCGGAAACGCGTTGACACCAGGGACTACAAGGCCATGCTGCGGAAGCACAGGATATCGGCGGAAGAACTTATGTTGAGGGAATAATTGAAGATCCTTGTCATCGTTCCTGCCTTCAACGAGGAAGAAAGCATAGTCGGGGTGATCGAGGACCTGCGCCTCAATTTTCCCCAGGGCGACATCCTCATCGTAAATGACGGCTCGACGGACAGCACCTCCGATGTGGCCAGGGCGCGGCGCGCAGGAGTCATCGATATTCCCTATAATGTCGGGATAGGCGGCGCAATGCAGACCGGCTTTCTCTACGCTCTGAGCAAAGGATACGACGTGGCTATCCAGTTCGACGGCGACGGGCAGCATATGGCCGACGAGATACCCGGGATTATCGAGCCGTACCGGAAGACCGGGGCAGACCTTGTGGTGGGTTCGAGGTTTCTGTCGGAAGGAGGATTTACGTCCTCCATGCAGAGGAGGATCGGGTCCAAAATCCTTTCCTTCGTGGTATCGACAATTGTCGGCCGGTGGATTACGGACACCACCTCCGGGTTCAGGGCTTACAGCCGGAAGGCGATCGATTTTTTTTCGGTGACCTATCCCGAAGACTATCCGGAGGTCGAGGCACTGATCCTGGCCCACAAGAAGGGCCTGAAGATCGAAGAGGTCCCCGCCGAGATACAACCCAGGGCGGCAGGTAAATCGTCCATAACCGTCGGCAGGGCGGTATATTACATGGTGAAGGTCCTCCTGGCGATCCTGGTGGACCTGATCAAGAAGATAGAGTAACCGCCGAGACACCGAGAATACTCTGAGATAAGGGATTGCTTAACCGCAGACGGTCAGGCAGACGATAAGGCGGACAAGAGAAAGAAGAATGAACAGCCAGTTTTTTCTTTCGGCCGACGTGGCCGAAAAAAAAGGACCAGCCTTTGTCTGTGAGAGTCGGCGAGTGTCTGCGGTAAAAGAGAAGGCTGAGCGCTGACTGCTGAATGCTATTTAAAGAAAGTGAGGTAAGGTCATGCTCGGGCTTGTACAGTTAGTATCGATAAGCGTCAGCATATTCATCTTTGTCGTCGTTATCGAGCTCATCCGGCGGAACCACTTGAAGGAGCGGTACAGCCTGATATGGCTGGCTACTTCACTGGTGCTGATACTATTTTCAGTATGGAGAAGGCTGCTGGATTATATCTCACTGAAATTGGGAATCTATTATCCTCCTTCCTTCCTGTTCCTTGTGGCCATTACCTTCCTCATCGTCCTTCTTCTCCATTTCTCGACGATCATATCCTCGCTGAGCGAGAAGAACAAGCGTCTTGCCCAGGAGATGGGTATCCTGAAGAGCAGACTGGATCTGATCGAGAAGAAGACAGGCCCCGAAGCGCCCTGAGGGGACCATGCGTCTCCTCCCGATCATCCGCATCGTCGCCCTGCTGCTTTGCGCCGCATTCGTCTGTTCATGCAGCGAAACGCTCCTCAGCCGGCGGATACCCGCCGGGTCCTTATATTGCAGCATTCTCCATGTCGTCCCCAAGCCCCGCGCAGTGCCGCCGAAACCTTTTCTGGGCGTGACCTTCGGCCCGAAGGACATCGGCCGCAAGGCATCCCTCTGCAAAGAGGGCTCCACCTTCATCGAGATTGCCGGTGTTATCTCCGGCACACCTGCAGCCGGGGCGGGACTCAAGAAGGGAGACATCATACTGTCTGTGAACGGGGAGCCGCTCTGCGGGGGGAAGGGAGATGCAGGTGACGCCTTCAGGGACATGATCGGCCGGCAGAGGATCGGCGCGTCAGTGGACCTTGATGTTGTCCGGGGGGAGAAGAGGTTTACCGTACATGCCAGACTGGCGAAGATGCCGGTCCATGAACAGCCCGGCGCATCGGCGCCGCTGTCGGCCCTGTGTCCTGTCCGGGAGCAGTCGGCGCTCGAAAGGACGCTGCGGGAACAGGGGGACCTGCCCCGTTTCGGGGAGGTTCTTTCCGGGCTTCGCCATTCCTCAAACAGAGTCCACAACGCCGCATGGTTTTCCCATGGACCCTATAATCCTTTTCAGCTCAAGGAGTTCACCTATCTGATCAGGCATCCCCTGGAAGAGGGAGTGGCCGCCGGAGAATTGACGGACGGGATGATCGCTGCCGCGCACGGCAGAGACCTGCGCATCGATTCCCTCGTGCTCAGGGCCGCCCGTCTGGTCGATGTCGACCTGACTGCGCCGGGGAAGGGATATATAACCTTCCCGGGATTGATCAGGGCCATGGAGACCGTAAAGGAAAGATTACGGAAATGCCTCGACGGACTCACTCCCGGGGAGAGGCAACTTCTCAGGGAAAAGGCCTTGAACCCCTGGGCCGACAGCCGCTGGAACGATATCGTGAAGGCGTCCGCCAAAATAGACTTCAGGGAACTCCTCGACTCTTTCACCCCGCTTCTGCCGTTTTTCTCCAGAGACAGCATGGAGCTCTTGAGGCAGGATCTCGTCGGACGTTTCGGCAGGAAAACGGGTCCCGTCCTGTATGAGGCCGACACGCCACTGGGAAAGGTGATCGTGGGCGGTCCCGGCCCCAATGTTTACCGGGAAGACGCGGCCCTGATACTCGACCTCGGAGGCGACGACGTATATCTGAACAACGCGGGCGGGACCCGGCCCGGAATTCCCGTTGCGATGGTGATTGACTGGGGCGGCAACGATCTCTATCTTACGAAGGAAGACTTTTCGCAGGGGGCCGGGGTTCTGGGGGGCGGGTTTCTCTTCGACCTCTCGGGGGACGACGTCTTTGAGTCCCTGGACGGCAGCCAGGGCGCGGGCTTTTTCGGCATGGGACTGCTGTACCACGGCGAGGGCAAAGCCCTCTTCAAGGCCCGGACGTATTCGCAGGGTGTGGGGGAGATGGGGGCCGGCATTATCTGGAACGGCGACGGAGATACGCGCTATCTCTGCTCCGCGAACGGACAGGGGCTGGGTCTCTTCAGGGGACTTGGCATGCTTATGGACGAAAAGGGAAATGACTACTACCGGCTTGGAGGGCTCGAACCGGATTTCCGCGACCCCGGGAAGTCGACGGTGAGCATGGGACAGGGGTTCGGCCGGGGGATAAGGCCGGAGCAAGAGAATTACGGGGTCTCCGGCGGAATCGGCATGCTCATAGACGGGGAAGGAAACGACATCTACGACGCCGATTATTTCGCCCAGGGGGCCTCTTATTACTACGGGACGGGTATTCTCGCCGACCTCTCCGGAGACGACCGCTATATTGCAGGACGTTACGCCCAGGGCGCCGGAATCCACTCATCTGTCGGTATTCTTGCAGACCGAAGCGGCAATGATTTCTATTACTCTTCCTTCGGCGTTTCTCAGGGAATGGGTCACGACTACGGTGTGGGGTACCTTGGAGACGATCAGGGGAACGACCGGTATATCGGGGGATTGCTCTCCCAGGGGGCCGCGACGCGCGGAGGGGCCGGGATACTGGCGGACGGCAGGGGCAATGACCGATTCATCTGCGGCAATGAATGCCAGGCATTCGCCCGGGACGAGAAATGCGTCGGCATACTGGCCGACGGCGAGCCCGACCGAGATTCCATGAACAGACACACTCACCCGGAAGAGGTCATGCTGGGGTTGAAGAACATGCAATAAGCAAGAAAGGGCCGGCAAGCATGAAAGCTGACAAGCCCGCAAGCCGGCCAGCATGTCTTTCTGCTTATTACTTACTATTCACTAGAACCTGTCTCAAAATCGGTTCCCGCCTCCAGGCTGTCATTCCCGCAAGCCAAGCGCGCCTGCCTGCCGGCAGGCAGGTCGGTAATCCTTCTGAAAACAGGGAAAGATTCCGGATGAGCCGGAATGACAAAAGTAGAGGATATCATGAAATTTCAATTTTGAGATAGGTTCTACTTACTATTTGCTTTTCCGGCCTTTCTGAATCTCTTCTTCAGTTCCCTTTCGACCGGCGTGGGGACGAGTTTCGTGACCGGGCCGCCTAGCGAGGAGATCTCTTTGACTATCGTGGCGGTTAGGAAGGAGTACTCCTCGTTGGGCATCATGAAGACAGTCTCGATCTTCTGGCTGAGCCGCCTGTTCATGAGGGCCATCTGAAGCTCATATTCAAAGTCGGAGACGGCCCGCAATCCCCTTATTATGGCTATGCCTTTCTTCGCCTCTACGTATTTCACGAGCAGACCGTCGAAGACCTCGACTTTGACACGCCGGTAGTTCCTGATGCACTCTCCGGTGAGCGCAAGACGCTCCTCAACGGTAAAGAGGGGCTTCTTTTTCAGACTCGGCGCGATAGCGACGATAACTTCGTCGAAAATCCGGAGGCTTCTTTCTACGAGGTCGAGATGACCGTTGGTAAAAGGATCAAAGGTCCCGGGGTAGATGGCTATCGTTTTTTTCATCGGTCCCTTCTGAACAATGTCAACATGGTATCTCCATATCTGTAATTCCTGACAAGCCTGAGCGACCGGCCGTCATCCCCGATGACTTCCTTCGAGGAATGTTCGATCATCAGGACGCCGCCCCTCTCAAGTATCCCTCCTGCGTCGAGAAGGTTCAATATCCCGCCTGTCTCTTCAGACACATAGGGAGGATCGGCGAAGATTATCCCGAAGGTCATGCCCGCCTTAGACGCCTTTCCGAGAAAGTCCGACGCATTTTTCCGGAAGGCTACGGCCCTTTCGTCCAGACCCATACGTTTAACGGAAGAAACGATCTCGCTGAAACGGCGGGGGTCCTGCTCCACAAAGCAGCAGCGGGCGGCTCCTCTGGACAGCGCCTCGAAACCTACCGTGCCGCTCCCCGCGTAGAGGTCCAGGAAGGAGGCGTCCTCAATCTCATTTCTCAGAATGTCGAAAATGGCCTCCCTGACCTTCGACGAGGTCGGCCTGTATCCGCCTGTCCCGCCTCTCTTAGGAGATATCCTTCCGGCCCCGATCCTTTTTCCCTTCAGCAGTCCGGCCGATATCCTCAGCGGTTCTCCCCCTCAAAACGGCATAGTGCAAAGCGCATCGGGCAAGGGGCAAAAACGGCTTCCAGGCCGACAAGCTGTCCCTGAACCCCGTGTCGCGGCGTCTCCGTGGTTAAATGCTTCTTGCGGGCTGTTTCACTTCGCCCGATCTTAGTTACCTTTCTTCATGGTGACCCTGCCTGTCGCGGGGTCGTAGTCGTAATTGCCGTAGTTGATGTCCGAGTTCAGCAGCGGGGCCACATCCTTGAGTTCCTGAGGATACGCACCATGTGCGGCCCGATAGGCCTGGATGCTGCTCTTCAGCGCTACGAGGTCGGCCTGTTGCGCGGCGTCCTGCGCTTCTTTGGGCATATTCAGAAGGGTCCCGCTGTAATCTTCGGTCTTCTTCTTGTCACAGGCCGAAAAGAGGAGACCCACCAGGCAGAACAACAGCAGAAGTTTCAGTGCGGTCTTTAGCATGGTGTTATTCTAAAACAAAGTTCTTCTCCTGTCAAAACAGGAACAGGCAATTGGCGATGGGCAATGGGTTAGAGGCTAAAGGCTAATTGCTAAGGGCTTTGCCTCATACCTCCTGCCTCAGGCAGCCCGCCGTTTGGTAAAAGGTTCCGGGCCTTTGTTAGAATAAACCGTGGCGCGGATAATCGAAAAAAAGCTGATCAGGAAGCCGGACGTCTTTTACTACAAGGTCGATGCCCCCCTGATATCGAGGAAGGCCCGGCCGGGTCAGTTCGTAATCGTACGCATAACCCATAACGGCGAGCGGATACCGCTTTCCCTTGCCGATATCGATCCCGGGGACGGCACCATAAGTCTCATCGTGATGGCCGTGGGCAAGACGACTTACGAGATGTCCCTGCTGAGGGAAGGCGAGGAGATACTCGATCTCTGCGGACCTTTGGGAGAGCCGACCCATATTGAAAGAGTCGGCAGAGTGGTCCTGGTAGGCGGCGGCTTCGGGGTCGCCCCCCTTTACCCGATTGCGAGGTCTTTCAAGACTGCCGGCAACGAAGTGGTAGCCATCATGGGCGCACGCAGCGCGGACTTGTTGATTTACGAAGAAGAGATGAGTGTGGTGTGCGACAGGGTGGTCATTACGACAGACGACGGTAGCAGGGGGATGAAGGGTATCGTGACGGACGCCCTGAAGCTTGAGATTGAAAAGGGCGGCGCCGGCATGGTAATGGCCGTGGGACCGGCGGTCATGATGAAATCCGTCTGCGTGACCACGAAACCCTTCGGGGTAAAGACGGTCGTCAGTCTGAACCCTATAATGGTCGACGGGACGGGGATGTGCGGCGGTTGCCGGGTATCTGTTGGCGGTAAGACAAGGTTCGCCTGCACCGACGGACCGGATTTCGACGGCCACCTGGTCGACTGGGACCTCCTTATGGATCGCCAGAAGACCTATGCAGGTGAGGAAAGAAGGTCCTTCCAGGAGTGGCAGAGGCTGCATGCAAATGCCATCTGCGAGTGAGAAAGACATAACAGGTTGGAGGCGAATAAGAAAGGCTGAGGTTGGAGGCGCCGCAGGCATTAGCCTTTGCCTCAAACCTGCGACCTCAAACCTCTAACGTCTTTGTCTCATACCTCGTACCTAATACCTCGGACTTATTTTATAATATGCTTATTCGGTTTATACAGCACGTTGTCATTCCCGCAAGTGAAGCGCGCCTGCCTGCCGGCAGGCAGGCCGGGAATCCTTCCGGAAACAAAAAAAGATTCCGGGCAAGCCGGAATGACAGATAAGAAGAATTCTGTATTAACCGGATAAGCATATTTTATAAAGTACATGAAAAGTGAAAAGAATAAGTCGCGAATCGTTCCGCGCAGGATCCCGGTACCCGAGCAGGAACCTCGGAAGCGTCGCGGCAATTTTGAAGAGGTGTCCCGCGGCTTCACGCCGGAGCTTGCCGTGAAGGAGGCTGAAAGGTGCCTGCAGTGCAAGAATCCCGGCTGTGTGAGAGGCTGTCCCGTCAACGTGCCGATCCCCGGTTTCATCAAGCTGGTGAGGGAGGGGGATTTTGAGGGCGCCATAGGGCTGATCAGGGAAAAGAATGTGTTGCCGGCCGTCTGCGGCCGCGTGTGCCCCCAGGAGGAACAGTGCGAGAAGCTCTGCATTCTGGGAAAGAAGCATGAGCCGGTCGGCATAGGCCGGCTGGAGAGGTTTGCGGCGGACTGGGAGAGAAGACAATGTTCAGTGAATGTTCCGCCTGTTCCCGCACCGTCCGGTAAACGCGTGGCGGTCGTGGGAAGCGGGCCGTCGGGACTTACCTGCGCTTACGACCTTGCCAAACTGGGGCACAAGGTGGTCATTTATGAAGCCCTGCACGAGGCGGGGGGCGTTCTCTTTTACGGCATACCTGAATTCAGACTTCCGAAGAACATCGTGACATGCGAGATCGAGGTGTTGAAGAAGATGGGGGTCGAGATCGTCAGGAACGCCGTGATAGGTAAACTCATGACCGTCGGGGAACTGATGGACGAGTATTCCGCCTGCTACATAGCGACGGGCGCCGGCCTTCCCAGGTTCCTGAACATCGAGGGAGAAAACCTCAACGGTGTATACTCCGCCAACGAATTCCTGACGAGGACGAACCTTATGAAGGCCTATGATTTCCCCAGGCATGACACCCCCGTTATAAGGGGGAGAAGGGTGGCGGTCATAGGGGGCGGCAATGTGGCGATGGATTCGGTGCGGACCGCGCTTCGTCTGGGCGCCGAGGAGGCGATGATCGTCTACCGCCGTTCCGAGGCCGAAATGCCGGCGAGGAGAGAGGAAATCCATCACGCGCGGGAGGAAGGGGTGCGGTTCGAGTTTCTGACGAACCCGGTCAGGATAATCGGGGAGAAAGGCTGGGTCAAGGAAATGGAATGCGTCCGGATGGAACTGACTGAACCGGATGAATCGGGCAGGAGGCGCCCTGTCGCGAGGGAGGGCTCCGGGTTCAGAATACGGACCGATGTGGTGATCGTGGCGGTGGGCACCGGCGCCAACCCTCTTATACCGCGAAGTACCGGTGACCTTGCGCTCAGCGAAAGAGGATATATTGCGGTGGAAGAAGAAACGGGGCGCACGAGCAGGGAGGGTGTCTTCGCCGGCGGCGATATTGTGACCGGTTCTGCAACGGTCATTTCGGCCATGGGGGCCGGCAGGAAGGCGGCCAGGGCCATCCATGAGTATCTCAACGAGCCTTCGTGCGGACAAGCCGGCAAGCGTGAAAAATAGGCGCCCGATAATGGCAAAAAATCAGTTTTGAGATAAGTTCTATTGTATCCCTTCAGTTATGGGTCAAATCACAGGCGGTCACAGAAGGATTCCCGACCTGCCTGCCGGCAGGCAGGCGCGCTCCGCTTGCGAGAACGACAGAAAACGGCTCGGTATCTATGGTCTTGTCATTCCGGCTTGTCCGGAATCTTTCTTCGCATTGCACCCCGTAACTGAAGGGATAAGTTCTGCTTACTGTTCACTATTTACTGCCTTTATTGTTAGAATACAGAAATCCCGGAAACATGGAAGAACTTTACGAAATTAAACTCCCGGTTTTCGAAGGTCCCCTCGATCTTCTGCTTCATCTTATCAGGGAAGCCAAGATCGATATCTATGATATTCCCATATCCTTTATCACCCATCGCTACCTCGAATATATTGAAATGATGAAGGAGCTTAACCTGGACATCGCCGGTGAATTTCTGGTCATGGCGGCCACATTGATCCATATTAAATCGAAGATGCTTCTGCCCCCCGACGAGGTGGAGGAGGCGGAGGAACCGGAGGACCCGAGACTGGAACTGGTGCAGAGGCTTCTGGAATACCAGACTTATAAGGACGCCGCCTATGTCCTGAAGGAGAAGGAGGACGAGGCCCTCCTCACATTCGGGCGTCCGCCCGAGAACGAGGAAGGCGAAGAAGCGGCCGAGCCGGAGCTTTATCTCTTCGACGTGAACATCTTCGACCTGCTGGGCGCCTTCAAGAAGATGCTTGACGCCGCCCCCCCCGAAGTCCGTTCCATTACAAGAGAGCTGCTTACGGTAAAGGACAGGATGGTCTTCATCGTTGAGTTACTCGAAAAGTCCGAGGCCGTGAGGTTCGAGGAGCTTTTTGAAAGGCGGGCAGGGAGGCCGCAGCTCATCGTATCGTTTCTTGCACTTCTGGAACTGCTCAGGCTTGGTCTGGCACGCGTCTACCAGGAAAGGGAATTCGGCAATATCTGGATAATAAAGAAGCCGGATATGGATCTGGAAACGGGCCCGGACAGGGAGGTATCGGTCGGTGTCCGTCCGTAACCCTTGTACCGACACTGCGCCAGGCCGCCTTTTCCCGGCCGGTTGTCTGCTTCGCCATGTCTAACACCGTCAAAGTCCTGATAACATGCGCCGCAGCGATTTTCCTTTTTTCATTTCCATGCCCGCCCGATGCGTGGTCTGCCGCATTCATTACGGGAAGCGGGTGTTCCATAAGCAATGTCGGATATCTGAGCGCGCTCGCCAGGGAGTTCGAGAGAAGGACCGGCACGAGGGTTTTTGTCCGTGGAGGGGGAAGCGTGGTCGGGATCGAGGACCTGAAGAACGGCAATGTCGATTTTGCGGCGTCTTGCCGAGGCAGGATAGCGGGCGACCCCAGGGACATCCAATTCATACAGGTGGCCTGGGACGCACTGGTATTCATAGTCCACAAGAGTAATCCGGTCAACAATATTTCTCTCGAAGAGGTAAGGTCCGTGTATTCGGGGAGGATAACCAACTGGAGCGAGTTGGGAGGCCGCGACGGTCCCATAGAATTATTCGTCTCCCGGTCGCGAAGAGGTCTTTCGGGTGTGGAGAGCTCTGTCAGGCATCTGGTCCTTGACGGGAAGACTGTCAAATCCCCGAACGCGAGTTTCGTTGCGTCATCGGGTATTGTTGAGCAGTTGGTCGAAGAGACCCCTGACGGGTTCGCGGCGACGGGGTATACCAGCGCAAGGAAACGGAATGTGAAGATGTTGAAGGTGAATGGCGTTTATCCGACTGTGAAGGCCATCATCGACGGCAAATACGGCCTGAAAAGGCCCCTGTTTCTGGTGATTCCCCCTGACCCTAAGCCGGAGGTCATCCGGTTCGTGAGCTTTGCGCTGAGCGAAGACGGTCAACACTTCATAAGTTCGCAGGGGGTCGTGTCTTTGCTGGATTTACGTGAAGAAGATCGGTAAGCGTCAGTGCCGGTGTCAGTGAGTGGTGCCGGCAGAAGGAAGAACATCTCCGGAATCCGACGGTTATGACTGACACCGATGATCGGGAGAAGGGGCGGTAATGTGAGAATTTCTCTCCGGACAAAGGTTGTGGTCCTTGTTACGCTGGTTATCGTTATAATCGGCGCTGTTACTACATTCCTCTTTACCGCGGCTTTCAGGCGCAGCGAGGAGGGGGGTCTGGTGAAGAGGGGGGCCGCCCTGAGCTACGCCCTCTCCCGTGCCGCAGAAGAAGGGCTCGTAAATGAAGACCTGGACCTCATCAAGAAGGCGTCTGATATCATAAAGGCGCCGGATGTGACCCTGGTTCAGGTGTATTCGGACCTGTGGGATGCTGTCGATGCCTATCCCGTCGAGATGCTGAACAAACCTGCCCAGCCTCAGGCCGTGGCCCACTTCAGGCATTCGAACGAGCCTTTTTCCCTGCGCGGAGACGGGGGCTACGATTTTTACCGGCCCATTGTTTTCAGGGCATCCCGGGGCTCTCCGCCCATAACCATCGGATTTGTCAGGGTCTCGCTCTCAACGTCATCGACCATAGCGCAGTTGAAAAAGATAATCGTTGCCGATGTGGCAGTGTCCGGGTTGATCATACTGCTTGCAATCCTGTCGATCAACATTCTTGTCGGACGTCTTGTCATCAAACCCGTCACCGGTCTTTACAGGTCTGTCTCCATGTTCAAGAAGGGCATTCTGCCGGAAGAGAATGCAGAGGAGGGGGCGGGTGATGAGATACGGGAGCTGTCCCGGGAGTTTGCGGTCATGTGCAGGTCGCTGAAGGAAAAGGAAGACAGGCTGGTGGAGTCGGAAAAACGGGTGCGATCACTCTTCGAGCGCGTCGAGCATGCCATTTTCAGACTGGATGCCGAGGGCTCCGTGGTGGAAGCCAACGGCAGGTTCAGGGAGATGTTCGGAGATGTGACCGGTATCTGCGAAATATTCGGGGAGCATGAAGCGATCGACTGCCTGGGAAAGACGCTGCCGGAAAAAGGGGTCCATGTGGAGCGCAATGTTACGGGGAGAAACGGAGAGGAACGGAGCATTTTTCTTTCGCTGTACCCCGAAAGGGCCGATGACGGCGCATTGACGGGTCTGGACGGGTATATCATAGACGTGACGGAAAAAAAGAAGCTTGAAGAGCGGCTCATAAGGGCACAGAAGATGGAGGCCGTGGGGACGCTCGCCGGTGGTATGGCCCACGACTTTAACAACCTCCTGACGGCAATACTCGGCTACTCTGAGATTATTCTGTCCATGACCGCGGAGGGGGACCAGTTCCACAGACCGGCGACGGTCATATACGAGGCGGCGCAAAGGGGTGCGGATTTCGGCCGGAAGATACTGAGCATGACCAGGAAGGAAAAGATAGAGGCAAGGGCCGTAAATGT
>Ga0307436_1000033_pt1 | contig 57112 bp, 56 predicted proteins | sample SalMarWE160440MG_FD_202513 | JGI IMG/M metagenome (GOLD analysis project Ga0307436, IMG submission 202513) | Salt marsh sediment microbial communities from the Plum Island Ecosystem LTER, Massachusetts, United States - WE1604-40 | ecosystem: Environmental > Aquatic > Marine > Intertidal zone >...
TTTGACCGGCGCTTCCGCTGAAAAATTCTATCGCCTCTCTGACCTTGTCAAGGTCAACCTGGGTGTTCAGGCAGGGCCCGAAGGGGCGGTCATTGGGTATGCCGATAATCGGTATGGGGTAAGTATCAACGAGCCCGCTCGACAGGTCCCTCTCGCAGGCAACGGCAACAATGGCCTCCGGCCTCACGTCCCTGACGATCTTTCTGGCAAGGTTTCCCCCCGTGGCAACGAACAGGCTCAGGCCGTTCTCCTCGGCAATCCCTATGAAGTCGCTTATCTTGCAGCGGCCGCACCGCTTGCAGTTCTGTATGTTGTGTGTAAGTCTTATGGTGCATTCATCTATCTGCAGGCAATGAGGAAGCAGCAGCAGTATCCTTTTCATTCCAGGTCCCTCCGCCCGTACGAGTTTGTTATTCAGATCGACTACGGTCCTCTGAAAACTCTCCTTTTTGCCCCTGAAGAAAGAGCCTGCAAGCATCAGCACGGGGTAAAATACCTTCAGGACGACTCCCCTTGCAAGTCTAACCGCTGTCAAAAACCGCCCCCTCTCTCGCACGTCTCCCCCTGATGAATGCCCCCGCCGACATCACCTTTTTCCCCTGAGGTTTCAAGTCGAGGACCTGGAGTATCCCTTTGCCGGTGCAGACGGAGACCGCTCCGGCCGAAATCCCCATTACAGCGCCGGGCACACAATCACCGTCCTCCTCCGCCACGGAAGCCCTCACAACAGTGACCATCTCGTCCTGGAAACTGCAATATGCTCCCGGCCAGGGATAAGTGCCCCTTATGAAATTGAACAGATCCCGTGCAGGGAGCGACCACTCGATCCTGCCGTCCTGTTTCTTCATGGGGGGAGCATAGCTGGGCTCCCCCGACTGGGGGCGAGGCTTTATCGCACCGTTCTTCAACCCCTCGAGGGTCCTGGACAAGAGTGATCCCCCCAGCACCGAGAGTCTCTCTCCGAGAGCCATTGCATTTTCTTCCTCGCCGATCTCCGTTTCCTGCTGAAGCAATATGTCCCCTGTATCAAGACCTTCATCCATCAACATCGTGGTAACGCCCGTCTTTTTTTCGCCGTTTATGATAGCCCATTGCAGCGGAGCGGCTCCTCTGTATTTCGGAAGCAGCGACGCATGAACATTGACACAGCCCAGGGGCGGCAGTTTCAGGATAGGGGGAGGGACAATCCTGCCGTAAGCGACGACGACAATGACGTCCGGTCTCAGGGATGACAGCTCCCCGGCGAATTCCCGGCCCCTGATCGCCGCAGGCTGTATGACCTGCAGCCCTCCGGCCTCCGCCAATTCCTTCACCGGCGGCGGGGACAACCTGCGTCCCCTGCCCCTCGCCCTGTCCGGCCGGGTGACAACGGCGACAACATCTTGCCCGGCATCAAGGAGGATTTTAAGAGAAGGGACCGCAAAGTCAGGTGTTCCAAAGAAGATCACCCGCATGTATATATTACTTGCCCCGTTTGCGGGCTTTCTGATAGCGTTTTCTGAAAAATTCCCTCTTTACGGGACTTATCCTGTCGACAAGCAGGATACCGTCAAGGTGGTCGATCTCATGTTGGAGCGCAATCGCAAGGAGACCGCCACACTCGATCTCGGTGTCCCTGCCCTCACGGTCCACGGCGCGAACGGCAACCTTCTCCGCCCTCTTTACCATTGTGGTATAGTCGGGCAGGCTGAGGCAGCCTTCCTCGAATTCAATCTCCCCCTCCCTGCCGAGGAAAACGGGGTTTATAAGTACCAGCAGCGGCGCCTTTTCCTCTTTTGTGCTGACATCGATAACCGCAAGCCTTCTGGACACCCCTACCTGAGGAGCGGCCAATCCCACGCCCGGGGCGGCGTACATCGTCTCAATCATGTTGTCTATGAGGGCCTGCAGTTCCCCGTCGAAGGACGTCACCGGCAACGCCTTCTTCTTCAATACCTTTTCCGGATATTTCTTTATCTCCAAAACAGCCATGTATTAATTATAAAATATTTTGGCCGATAAACGGCAGTTACAAATTACGGTGGAGCAATAATATCGAATGAACACAGATGCCCGTCATTCCCGCAAGCAAAACGCCTGCCGGCAGGCAGGCGTCGGGAATCCTTCTGAAACCGCGGGAAGATTCCGGACGGGCCGGAATGACAACTCAACTTCTCCATGTGACTTCACCAATCTCGTTCTGACATTAGTAAATAGATTCTCACCTCCGCAACCCCTTGTCAACAAGCTACGGGGCAAGGGAAAGTCACTAATCTTCTGAAATTGGCGAACTGACTGAGTTAGAATAACCTATTGGAAACAGACAAGATGTTTGCGCCGAACACCCGGCTTTCAGCAATAACCGCTCTTAATGAGATATTGTCGTCCGACGTAAGGCCGAAACAATCCATTGAAGCACTGGCCGTCTCTTTCGACAGGCGGGACAGGGCGTTTCTTATGGAGCTGGTATACGGTGTTCTGAGGCACAGGGACACCCTGGACTGGATGCTCGCTCCTTTTCTCAGGAAGCCCGAAAGGCTCGGCGATTTCACCCGCAACAATCTTAGAGTCGCAGCATATCAGATACATTTCATGAGGGTGCCCGAATGGGCAGTCGTTCACGAATCGGTGGAGATAGAGAAGAAGCGACCGGGGGGAAAGGTTCCTCTTGTAAATGCAGTCCTCAGAAATCTGCTCAGGGGGAAGGACGCTCATTCCCTTCCTTTGGAGTTTGATGATCCCGTGACATCCATGTCTGTAAATACTTCTCACCCGAAATGGCTCGTCAGGAGATGGGTGAAAAGGTTCGGTGAAGAAGATGCGCTCCTTCTCGCACGGGCGGACAATGCCGTCCCGCCGATGATAATCAGGGCCAATACCCTGAAAACGACAAGAGAAGAACTTCTCGACATACTCGCCCGGAACGGGGTAGAGGCGACGCCGACCGCCTCCTCACCCGACGGGATCAGGCTGAAGGAAGTCAGGGCCTTCTCCGACCTGTCTTTTTGCGCCGGCCTCTTCGCGGTCCAGGATGAGGCGTCACAGCTTATAACTTATATGCTCGATCCAAGGCCCGGTGAAAGGATACTGGACGCCTGCGCCGCACCGGGGGGCAAGACCACTCATATCGCGCAGCTGATGGGCGACAGGGGAGAGATCGTCGCGGTGGAGAAGAACAAGAGGCGCATTGAAACGCTCAGAAAAAATATAGAAAGCCTGGGAATACATTCAGTAAGAATAATCAACGAGGACATCACTGAAGCGGGCGGCATGGGGACCTTCGACAGGATTCTTCTGGATGCGCCGTGCTCCGCCACCGGTGTCATCAGGCGGCACCCAGACGTCAAATACCGTCTCAGGGCGGGCGACCCTGGCGGGTACGGCACAAGGCAGACGGCGCTGCTTCGGTCCGTCTCAAACCTGCTGAAGGTGAATGGGGTCATGGTATATTCGGTATGTTCCATCGAACCTGAGGAAGGGGAACATGTGATAAATGATTTCTTGAAGACCGCCGCTGATTTCCGTATTATAGATGCTGTATCTCTTTTGAGGGACTTTAAACAGGAAGGCTTTTTCAGGACCTATCCTCACAAACATGACATGGACGGTTTTTTTGGGGTGTCACTTTGCAGAAAAAAATGAGCAGCATTATCAGGATCCCCCTCCTCTTCATCGTCTTCGTTCTGCTGGGGCTTGCGTTCGGGTTTGTCACGTTCAAGGTTCTGAGCTTCAGCCGCGCCGTCCGGGTCCCCTCTCTCTACAACATGAGTCTTCTGGAAGCGGACGAGGCGCTTAACAAATCCGGGCTCTACCTGAAGATCGAGGGGGAAGATTATGACCCGAAGATCCAGCCCGGCAGAATACTGCGTCAGGATATTCCCGCAGGAAATATGGTGAAGGAAAAGAGGTCGATAGGGGTAGTCGTAAGCAAGGGCCCCAGGGTCTATTCCATTCCGTTGATAGTAAACATGCCACTCGGTGACGCAGAAGAGGAGCTCATGGAGAAGGGGCTGAAAATAGGCAAGGTAATAAAGGTCCATTCCGACTCGGTCGGGAAAAACAGGATCGTGGCGCAGAAACCCGGACCTGATGAGAGACCTACGGGGTCCATTACCGTTATCGTCAGCCTGGGTCCTCCGGATATAGCTTACAGCTGCCCCGATTTCACCGGCAAAGACCTTGAAGAGGCCAGGCAGATAGCTCAAAAAATGGGGCTTACGGTGGAGACTACCGGCTCGGGCTCCGTGGTGGCGTCGCAGAAACCGGCGGCGGGCACCCGGGTGAGAAGCGGAGACAGCCTGCACCTGGAACTCAAAGGGGAAACGGGCAATGGTTGAGATCTCGCCGTCCGTTCTTTCAGCCGACTTTTCGCGCGTGGGGGAGGAGGTAAGGGCTGCGGAAGAAGCGGGCGCCCATATGATTCATATAGACGTCATGGACGGCCATTTCGTTCCGAATATAACCGTCGGCGGCGTTGTGATTGAATCGATAAGAAAGGTCACGGGGCTTCCCCTTGACGTTCACCTGATGATAGAGGAGCCGGACAGGTATCTGAACGACTTCGTCAAGGCCGGGGCGGACGTACTGACTGTTCACAGCGAAGCATGCCCTCATTTGCACAGGACCATTCAGCGGACGAAAGAGCTCGGCGTCAGGGCGGGCGTCTCCCTGAACCCCGCGACACCTCTGTGCAACCTCGAAAACATCCTGCACGATGTCGACGTGGTGCTCCTCATGTCAGTAAACCCCGGGTTCGGAGGACAGGACTTCATCCCGGGCAGCCTGGAAAAGATAAGAGTGCTGAGGAAGATGATTGCTGAAGCGGGATTGCCCGTCCGCATAGAGGTAGACGGCGGCATAAAGCCTGCCAACGCCAAAACGGTGGCGGATGCGGGGGCCGACATTCTTGTGATGGGATCGGCTTTTTTCAGTTCCGGAAATTACATGGCCACCATGAACAGGCTCAATGAACTACTCGGAAACGGATAAACTGTTCAGGAAGGCCGAGGTACTCAGAGGGAAGAACCAGTACGGCAAATCCCTGGCCTTCCTGAAGAAAGCCCTCAAGGGATATTCCGCCATGCAGGACCTGCAGGGGACCCTGGATTGCCGTTTCCTGATGGGTGATGTTTACCGGATGACCGGTGATTTCGACCGCGCTGTGCAGTCCTATGCCGAAGCCATGGCGACAGGTAAGACAATAAATGATCCGTGCGCGGTAGCCGACGCAAAGACGAATATAGGCCTCGCACTCAGGGGAAAGGGGGATTGGAAGAATGCCCTGCCCCTTTTCAGGGACGCCCTGAAGTTCTACCGGAAGACCGGTGACAGACAGGCCGAGGCCTTCGCCCTGTGGGCGGCCGCAGGCAATCTGAGGATCAAGGGAGATATCCTGAAGGCCATTGAAGCGTTCAGGGAGTCTCTGGATATATTCCGGTCCCTGCGGCTGAGGTCCGAAAGCGGGTACAGCCTGTGCGGTCTCGGCGGAACGTCCCGCATCGCCGGCCTTTTCAGGGATTCCCTGCGGCATTATACGAATGCGAACAAGGTGTTTAGCGGTATCAATGACCGTTTCGGTATGGCCTATTCATTCTGCGGTATCGGGAATGCCTTCCGTATGCTGGGCGATTACGGCAAAGCCCTGTCCAATTTCCGCCGGGCCTCGTTTCTCTACAAGAAGTTCGGCGACAGGGTGAGTTACTCTTACACGTTGTGGAGTATGGGCACCACCCACAAGATGCTGGGCGACCATGACACCGCGCTGGAATGTTTCAGGAAAGCGCAGAAGCTTTTCATCAGGACAAGGGACCCGCGGGGGCTCATATACTGCAGACTCGGCATGGGAGAAATAGCCTTGATCCGGGGCCGGAAGGCGCTGGCAAAAAAATACGTCGATGGATCGCTGACGGAAGCCCGGCGGTACGGCTTCAAGGTGGAAAGATGCCACGCCGAGATGATCGCTTCGTACCTCGCGGGCAGTGTGAAAGACGACTGTTACGCCAGGTTGGGGCTGAAATTGCATTTCAGCGGGATACCTTTCAACATCCCCTGAGGGCTTGCGATGTTCTCTCCCTCGGCGAGGGTCGGGAATTCATGCCTCGCCCCTTTCGGTTACCGTTGAGGACAGACGCTACAGGAGGTCTTTTTTTTGAGGGTAATGAACATTCCCAATACGCTCACGATTTCGCGGATAGTGATAATACCCGTGTTCATCACCGCCATGATTTACGGCAGGTACAGATACGGCCTCTGCCTTTTCGTGCTCGCTGCCCTCACCGATATGCTTGACGGACTGTTCGCAAGACTCACGGACCAGAAGACCGCTCTCGGGACCTTCCTTGATCCGCTGGCCGACAAATTTCTCCTTGTGTCGTCCTTCATCCTTTTTTCCGTGTACGGCTGGATACCCAGATGGTTTACCGTCATCGTCATCAGCAGGGACCTGATTGTCGTGATAGGGTGGTTTCTATTATACTTAGTCACCCAGAATTCGAGGGTCGAGCCGGTTCTGCTGGGAAAGCTGGCTATTGCGCTGGAACTCGCAATGCTGGCATATGTTCTCCTGGGTCTGAACTTTTCCGGCCTGCCTCCGGTGCCCGGCTTTGTCCTGCTTCTGATCGCGGCCGTAACAGCCGGCTCGGGACTTCAATATATTTACAAAGGATTTAAGATAACCAATGCCTTCTAGGACCGGAATAGAAGTCGAAAGCGTGCTGCCCGGCGGTCTTGCCGAAAAGGGCGGACTTCGCCGCGGCGACATGATTACCTTTCTGAACCGTCACCCCCTGCATGACGTAATCGATTTCATGTTCTACAGATCGGAAGAACTTGAAATAGAATTCTTAAGAGGCGGGACAAGAAGAAAGATAGCGATCACCGTCGACGGCGGGAATGACATAGGCCTGACCATTAAACCCTTCAAGGTAAAGACCTGCAGGAACAACTGTATATTCTGTTTCGTAAAGCAGTTGCCCAAAGGCCTGAGGAAACCCCTCTACGTGAAGGACGAGGACTACAGGTTGTCCTTTCTTTACGGCAATTACATGACCCTTTCCAATATGGACCCGAAAGACAGGAAGAGAATTGTGGAACAGCGATTAAGCCCGCTGTTCATATCGGTTCATACGACAAACAGGGCCCTCCGCAACAAGATGATCGGGAACCCGAAGGCCGCCGACATCATGCGGGAACTCAAATTTTTTACTGAAAACAAGATCAGGGTCCATACACAGATCGTTCTTTGTCCGGGCTATAACGACGGGAAGGAACTCCAGAATACCATCAGGGACCTCCACAAGTTCTATCCCTATGTCGCCTCGATAGCCGTCGTGCCGGTCGGACTGACGATGCATGCCCGCCACCCCTTCAGCCCGTTGTCGAAAGACGACGCCTCGCGTGCAATAAGGACGGTGGAGTCTTTCCAGAAGAGGTTCAGGAAAAGACACGGGGACCCCATCGTCTATTGTGCCGATGAAATGTATATAAAGGCGGAACAGCCCTTTCCGGCCCTGAGGGATTACGGCACGCTGCCCCAGATAGAAAACGGTGTGGGCATGGTACCGCTTTTCATCAGCCGGTCCAGGAAAGTGAAGTTCCCCAAGCAGGCGGCCCAGGGGGACCTCTTCCTGACATTTACGGGGACGTCGTTTTATCCTTTTCTGAGAAAGTTCACCGACCGTATCTCGGAAAGAGAAGGCGTTGGCATAGACGTTATAGAGGTCGAAAACAACTTTTTTGGGCCGACAGTCACCGTAACGGGGCTCCTCACGGGCCGGGACGTCGTAAGATCGCTGCACGATATCACGGTCTCTTACAGGGCACTGCTTGTTCCGGACGTAGCACTGAAGGAAGATGAAGACGTGTTTCTCGACGACGTGTCGCTGGGCGACATCGAGGAAGCGACGGGGCTTAAAACCGTGAGGACCGAGGCGACTCCTCAGGGTCTTGTGGATGCGATTGTCGGAATGAGAACCGGGACTGCCGGGAATCGCAAATAAAGACGGCCGGGAAAGGATGGCGACAATGCATATTGGCGGCAAGACAAAGATAACGGGACTTTTCGGCTACCCTGTCGAGCATACGCTGTCGCCCTCCATGCACAATGCCGCTTTTGAACATCTCGGGCTGGATTACTGCTACCTGCCCTTCCTTGTCCACCCGGACTTCCTCAGGCAGGCTGTCGATGCCGTGAGGGCGCTGAACATGACGGGCGTGAACATAACGGTGCCACACAAGGAGGCGGTCATTCCGCTTCTGGACAGCGTGGACGAAGAAGCTGCTTTTATAGGGGCGGTTAACACAATAGTGAATTCGGAAGGCAGGCTGAAAGGCTACAACACCGACGGGAGGGGGTTCATGCGCTCCCTTTCGGAAAACGGCATCTCCGTCGAAAACAGGCAAGTGCTCATAGTCGGTGCGGGAGGGGCATCAAGAGCCATCAGTTATTACCTGAGCGAAAAGGCCGAAACCCTTTATCTGCATGACGTTGCGCAGAACAGGATGGACAGCCTTGTTTCGGACCTCCGGAAGATCAGGTCCAATGTTTCGTCATATGGACAGATGACAAACCTCGGGTCGTTTGACGTCATAATCAATGCCACACCGCTTGGCCTGAAAGCCGGCGACCCTCTTCCCTTCGATGTTTCCACCCTGCCCCCCGGCCACACCGTATGTGACCTTATATACAGAAAGACGCGCCTACTCGAAGAAGCGGCGAAGAAGGGCTGCCGGACAATGGACGGCCTGGGGATGCTCCTTTGGCAGGGTGTGCTCGCCTTCGAGCTCTGGACCTCCGCCGTCCCCCCTGTCGATCTCATGAGAAATGCACTTCTCAAGGGTACCGGGCAATAACTGGCACATAATTTGCCTTTACTTACAGACAACCATATGATAAAATTTTTTATGGAACGCGCTTTACTTATTATCTTTCTAATGGTGCTTTTTTCCCTCTTTTTCTACTTTTCAAGAGACCGGGGCAGGACAGCGTTCGGCGTCCGGCAGGCCGGTGATTCCTATATGGAGGGAGTAAAAATAGTCAACAGGAAAAACGGGAAGCGGGACTGGGTGCTGACGGCGGACCGGGCGGATATCGCGGCGGACGGCCGGGTTGCATACCTGAAAAACATAGAGATAAAGATCGAGGGGCGAGGGGTCACCGTGTACGCCGATAAGGGCAGCTACGACATCGACGGCAAGAACCTCACCCTTGACGGCAGGACCGTGGCAAAGGGGGACTCCTATTCGATTACCTCGCAGAACGTGGAGTTCAACAGTGCAAAGGACAGCCTGGCCACAGACGGGAAGGTATACATAAAGGGGAAGAAATTCAGAGTCAACGGTAAAGGCATGGCTGTGGACAACGCGGCGCACAAAGTGAGGATTCTCAGGGATGTTAAAGCGGTCTTTTATAATTAGTCTGGGCATCGCCTTGCTGGTTCTCGCACCCCTCGCCGCTTCAGCGGCGCCGAAGCCGCAGGTAAAGGGACCGATCACGATCACTTCCGAGACCCTCACGGCCGACAACAAGGCTCATACGGCCCTTTTCGAGAAAAACGTTGTCGCTAAAACTCCGAATATGACGCTGTATGCCGACAGCATGCTTGTGTTTTACACGGAGAAGGGGGGCAATGTTACCAAGATAGAGGCGACCGGTAATGTCAGGCTTTATAAAGACACGCGTGTCATCACTTCGCAGAAGGCCACATATTTTGCGGACCAGGACAAGGTGGTCTTTACCGGAGGGCCCCGGGCTGTAGACGGGGAAAATGTTGTTACCGGCACGACGATGACATATTTTATCGCCGAAGACCGCTCGTACGTTGAACACGGCAAGGTCATTCTCAAGAACGGCGGGGCGCGCTGAATGCATTTACTCGAAGTAAAAGGCCTGTATAAGTCATACAAGAAAAAAGTGGTGATCAGGAATATAGACCTCCATGTCGCCACGGGTGAAATAGTAGGTCTGCTCGGGCCGAACGGGGCCGGGAAGACCACAACTTTTTACAGCATCCTGGGACTTGTGAGGCCTGAAAAGGGAAGTATTTATCTGGATGGAAGCGATATAAGCGGGCTGCCGATGTATAAGCGGGCCACGATGGGAATCAGCTATCTTCCACAGGAACCCTCCATCTTCAGAAAACTTTCCGTGGAGGACAACCTGAGGGCGGTGATCGAGATAGCAGGTGTAACGGGCGGAGACGTTGAGGCCGAAGTATCGCGACTGCTCCGGGAATTCAATCTCGAAGAGTTCTCAGCAAGGAACGGATACAGGCTTTCAGGCGGCGAGCGGAGACGCGCCGAGATCGCCAGGGCAATTGCCACAAAGCCCACCTTCATACTCTTCGACGAACCCTTTGCCGGAATAGACCCCCTCGCCATTATCGAGTTGAAGAAGATGCTGACATACCTGAGAGACAAGGGACTGGGAATAATCATTACCGATCACAACGTAAGGGAGACTCTGTCCGTTACCGACCGCGCGTATATAATAAGCTGCGGCGAGATTCTCGAGGAGGGGACACCGGATGAACTGGTGGTGGCCCCAAAGGTGCGGGAAGTTTATCTCGGTGAGGAGTTCAGACTTTAATGGCGCTCGAAGGCAGGCTGGAACTCAAACTTTCGCAGAAACTGGTGCTGACGCCCCAGTTGCAGATGGCGATCAAGCTGTTACAGATGCCCCAGCTCGAATTGTCCCAGGCCCTTAATCAGGAACTGACGGAGAATCCCTTTCTGGAGGAAGCGGCCGATTCCCAGACAGAGGAGTATACGGGAGAGGAAAAGGAAACTCTTGAGGTTTCCCAGGAAAATGACGACACCGAAATGCCCCTCGAAAAACTGATAACCTTCGCCTCGGAGGATTATTTCGATGAGAGGAGCTACGACGGCAGGGATCTCGGTTACTTTACGCCGGGGAACGTAACACAGCCTTCTTTCGAGTATTTTCTCAGCTCGTCCTCCGACCTTTTCGATCATCTCATCTGGCAGCTCCGTCTCTCGAGGGAGAGCGAGCCTGTCAGGAATGCCGGGGAAATCATTATCGGCAATATCGACGAGAACGGATACCTCAAGATTTCCGACGAGGAAATAATGGAGCTGGCCCCCGCGGACATGGAAACGGTTCAAAGGGCACTGAGACTCGTTCAGAGCTTTGACCCGCCGGGAATTGCTGCCAGGGATATCAGGGAATGCCTGCTGATTCAGCTGAAAGCGCTTGATCTTCAGGGATCTCTGCCGGAGGAACTGGTCACGGAAAACCTTGACATGATCGGGAAGAGAAAATACGCGCAGATGGCAAGCACCCACGGAGTACCACTGGAAAAAATCATGGCGGCGGTGAAGGTAATAGAAGGGCTTGATCCGAAACCAGGAAGGAATTTCGCTTCGTCTCCGGCCAATTATATTACACCTGATGTCTATATAATAAAGACGGAAAGCGGCTACCAGATAGTCCTCAATGACGAGGGCCTGCCCAAAATACGTATCAACAATTATTATCAGCGTCTGCTCGCCAAGAGGAATTCCATCCCGAAAGAAGACAGGCAGTTCCTGGAGGACAAGCTCCGTTCGGCGATCTGGCTCATGAAGAGCCTGGATCAGAGGAACAAGACGATCTACCGGGTAACAGACAGCATACTCACTTTCCAGAAGGATTTTTTCGACAAGGGGGTAAATGCTTTAAGGCCGCTTAACCTCAAGGATATCGCGGCGGAACTCAGCCTCCATGAAAGCACGATCAGCAGGGTAACGTCGAACAAGTATCTTTCCTGCCCCCGGGGGATCTACAGTTTCAGATTCTTCTTCAGCAACGCCATACCCAGTGAAGCGGGCAGCATCTCTTCAACCACCGTAAAGGACATGATCAGAAAGATCATTGCAGAGGAGGACACGCGAAAGCCCCTGAGTGACATGAAGATTGTGGATATATTCAGGAGCCAGGACATAACCATCGCGAGGAGGACCGTTGCCAAATACAGGGAAGAGCTGAAGATACCAGCGCAGAGCCAGAGAAAAAGATAACATCAATTCCAGTCTGTTAAGCCAAGGAGGAAACAATGAACGTCATAGTCAACGGAAGGCACCTGGAAGTTACGCCGGCATTGAAAAGCTATGCGGAAGAGAAGGTGAGGAAATTCGAGCGTTACCTGTCCGAGATATCGGAGGCCGTGGTAACCCTGAGCATAGAAAAAAAGTACCGCCACAAGGCGGAGGTCCTCCTGAGAGTAAACGGATATCTGATACAGGCAGAGGGCGTTACCGACGAAATTTATGCCTCCATAGACGAAGTTTCGGAAAAACTCGAAAGACAGGTAAAGAAGTACAAAGAAAAACTTGTCTCGCACAGAAAGGGCGGGGCCAAGCCGGCTGACAATCTCCCGAAAACTTCGCCTCCCCAGGAAACGGGCAGGATAATAAAGAACAAACGTTTCGAACTGAAACCCATGAGTCCGGATGAGGCCTCCATGCAGATGGAACTCCTCGACAAGGACTTTTTCGTCTTCATAAATGACATGAGTTCCAGCATCAATGTCATCTACCGGCGGCGGGACGGCAATTTCGGCCTGATAGAACCCGCCCAGTGACGGGAGTTGCGTGAAGGCCAGGAAACCGCTGTCAGGCAGGGCTTCACGATTCCGGGGCAGTGGGAAGAGTTCCCGGATCGTCATAATTTCGGGACTCTCCGGATCCGGCAAGACTGTCGCACTGAGGGCTGTCGAGGATCTCAATTTTTTCTGCGTGGACAATCTTCCCGTGTCTCTCATCGGCTCTCTTATCTCCAGGATCACCGCGGATACGGAGACCAAGAACATTGCGATAGGTATCGATATCCGGGAAAAGGAGTTCCTGTCGGACATCGACAAAATACTCCACGGACTCAAGACAAAACACAGGGTGGAAATCGTCTTCCTCGAAGCAGAAACGGAGGTGCTGGTCAGAAGGTTCAAGGAGACAAGGAGACCTCATCCCCTTGCAGGCGGACTGGAAGACGCAATCAAGAAAGAACGCTCCGCACTCTCGGTCCTCAAAGACGACGCCGACAGGGTGATAGACACCTCGTCGTTCTCTCCCCACCAGTTGCGGAAGATGATATTCTCCCTGTACGGGCCTCAAAGGGGGCTCAAGGAAATGACGGTCACGCTGATCTCCTTCGGCTTCAAGTATGGGGCCCCCCAGAACATCGATCTGCTCTTCGACGTGAGGTTCCTGCCTAACCCGAACTTCGTTCCGGAACTGAAGCAAATGAACGGCACTGACAAACCGGTTGCCGCTTATGTCTTCCGTCAGCCCGAAACGAAAGAGTTCATGAAAAAGATGAGGCAGCTTCTCGATTTTCTGATACCTCTTTATATCAAGGAAGGAAAATCATATCTCTCGATCGCGGTTGGATGCACCGGGGGGAACCATCGCTCTCCGGCCATCGTAGAAAAGATGGCGGGTTTTGTCGGCAAAGGCAATGTGGACCTCCGTGTTATCCACCGGGATATGTCGTGATATAATATGACGGATGATATATCTCGACAATAACGCCACTACGCCTGTCGACCCCGAAGTATCAGACGCCATCTTCTCTTCACTCAGGAGAGATTTTGCAAATCCCTCGAGCTCTCACCTGCCCGGCAGAAAGGCAAGGGAGGTCATCGAAAATTGCCGGGTCCGCGTCGCCGAGTTCCTGCAGGCCGGCCCGGAGGAAATCGTCTTTACATCAGGCGGCACGGAATCCAACAATCTCGCCCTCCTGGGGACCGCGTTATTTCACGGGAGGGGACATATCGTCACCTCCGTAATTGAACATCCCTCGGTGATCAATACCTGCCGTCACCTCCAGTCCCTCGGTTTTGACGTCACCTGTGTTTCCGTAGACGAAGATGGTATAGTCAACCTTGATGAGCTCCGGAAGTCCGTCAGGGAAGATACGATCCTGATATCGGTCATGCATGCGAACAACGAGACCGGAGTGATTCAGCCTGTCGAAGAAATTGGGGCGATGGCCAGGGGACTGGAGGTAACATTCCACTCCGACGCCGCACAATCGGTGGGCAAGATGCACTTTGACCCCGTACCTCCCCCTGCGGACCTGATGACGGTAGTCGCCCATAAATTTTACGGACCAAAAGGAGTCGGAGCCCTGTACGTTAAGAGGGACACAAAGATGAATCCCATATTTTTCGGAGGAGGGCACGAGAGAGGATTGAGGCCGGGCACCGAAAATGTCGCCAGCATAGTCGGGCTTGAAAAGGCGTGCCTTATCACAAAGAGGGATATCGGATTAAGAGTTTCGCATACGGCCAGCTTAAGGGATCTCTTTCTCGACGGACTCATGTCGGAGGTTCCCGGTATTGCTTTGAACGGACACGGGAAACAGAGACTGCCCAACACTCTCAATGTGAGAATTCCGGGAATTTATTCGGACGAACTCGTTGAAAAGATCAGCAACAGGGTCGCCGCTTCCGCGGGATCAGCGTGTCATTCCGGAAGGCGCAGCCCGTCAACCGTCCTGAAACATATGGGACTATCCGATGAAGAGGCCCTTTCTTCGGTGAGGCTGAGCCTCGGAAAAGACAATACTGAAGAAGAAATAGAAGAAGCCGTCGGCATCATTTCGGCGGCGGTCAGGGAATTGCGGAAAAAAACTGTGCCGGCGTCCACGTCCTGAGCCGCTTGCCGTTCCAGGGGCCTGTGAAAATGCGGGGTAATTTCCCGCGGGCCCTAAGTTTCCCTTGCGATCAGAATTCTTGCCTTCAGCGCCCACTTCCGGTCCACGCGGCGCTTGAAGAGAGGAGCCGACTTAAAGGCCTTTATCGACTTTCTGAGATACGCGACTCCCTCATCTTTCATACCCAGTTTCATCTTTACAAGGCCTAAACGGTAAAATCCACGTGAACTTGAAGAATGTATCTCCACAAACTTCTCCAGCGGCGGCAGGGCATTCCGGTAATCACGGCGGTCGATGTAAACCTCGGCCATCATAAGGTACGGCTCACCGTATTTGAGTCCCGGCGAAGACTGGAGGGCCTTCTCAACAAGTCCCTTCCCCTTGCTGATGTCGCCGGTCCTCGCCTCGGCTATGCCGTAATAATAGTTGAATTCGGGGTCGTCCGCCATCTTCGCTTCCGCGCCCCGGAAATATTCAACCGCTTTTCCGAAATCCCCCTTCTCGACGAGCAGTACGCCGAGTTCTTTCAGGGACCTTCCGTCATGAGGATTCATCGAGACGATCTTCCTGAGCTCCCCGATTCGCGAGGACGCACGCAATGCCTTAAACGGGTCAGGTATGAAGCTCAGGTATGTACGGTCCACGGCCAGGATGACCGCAACGATCACCAGCAATGCAAGAAGAGGATTTCCCGTCAGCCAGTAGAGAACATAAAAAAGGATAAATTTGCTCATAAGTCACAGGTCTTGCCTCCGTTATTTTAATATATTCCCGCGCTTCTTTTCACGGCCCGCCGTTTCCGCAGCAGCGGCAAAACAGGAGTTGGCGCAAATATTTCTCGCCTCTTAGCAGAAATTATATAATCCTGAATTGGGGAGTTTAAAGGGCTGACATTCGCTCAGGGAGCCCCCCTCCGGCAGCCATTAATATTTGACATTATTTCCGGATATGGTAATTTTTTACTTAATGGACTCTATCAACAAAGGAGGCGCAGATGAAGATTGAACTCGAAGGAACACTTCTCAGGATGACCCCTGAGAACGACAGGGAAAAGACGGAACTCAATCAGCTCTGGACAATCATAATCGGCTGCGTGAACGAGGGGAAAAAACTGGTGCCGGTCGGGGAATACATACCGGGCATCAAGGAAGTCGCCGTCTTTAACATTGAGTAAAAGGCGGGCCGGAGCAGGGCCGTCTCAGGTCTTGTCCGTGTAATGGTCCTTGAAATATTCCGGATAGAGTCTCTTCACGCACTCGGGACAGATGCCGTGCGTGAATTCGGCGTCTGAATGCTGCCTTATGTATTCTTCTATCTGGCGCCAGTAGCCGCTGTCATCCCTTATATTTTTGCATGACGAGCAGATAGGAAGAAGTCCGCTCAGCGTCTTCACCTCGGCAAGTGCCTGCCTGAGCTCCTGTATCAGAACTTCCCTTTCCTGCTGCGCGGCCTTGCGCTGTTCGATCTCGCCCCTCAGGGCCTCGTTCGCCTGCCGGAGTTCGCAGGTGCGCTGAGCGACCTTCAGCTCCAGTTCTTCGTAGGCCTTGTTCAGGGCCTCGTCGGCCAGTTTCCTCTGCCGCCTCGTCTCTGCATCCTTGAGTTCGCGCTCGATCGCAGGGACAAGCCTCGTCAGGTTGTCCTTCAGGATATAGTCGTGGGCCCCGGCCTTCATGGCCCCCACGGCAATATCCTCCCCGATCTTACCCGAGACAATTATGAAAGGAAGGTCCCGTCCGCTTTCCCGGAGCACCTTTAATGCATCCAGACCGCCGAACCCCGGCATCACGTAGTCGGAGATGACGACGTCCCATGTCCAGTACTCAAGGGCCTTCTTCATGGCCTCCCGGCTGTCGACACGTTCGTAAGTGAGACTATATCCTCCGCTTTTGATCTCCCGGCTTATAAGGATGACATCGTCTTCGGAATCCTCGATCATCAATACTCGAAGTGATGCAGACATTGTTCCCGCTCCCATGTGACGCAATTATTTTTGCAATTCTTTTCTACATTAGCATAGGGGTTCCTTCTTTTCCAAGGGCGCACGAAGTAGCCCTGGGAGCACTGACAAATGCCGTCGGGAACTTCCCTTGTAATAGGTGGAAAAGGTGATATACTTTTTACAGGCAACCCATACTGTATAGGCAATATTGCGTAGTTCTCCGGCAATAAAGATCATCAAGGAGGAGCAAATGGCTAAATGGACAATTGACGCGGACCACTCTGTAGCCGCATTCTCCGTAAAGCACATGACCGTCGCAAACGTCAGGGGTCAGTTCAACAATATAACCGGTGCCGTAGAGTTCGACCAGGCCGACCCCGCCCGGTCTTCCGTCACCGCGGAAATCGAGGTGGCCAGCATTACAACAGGCATCAGGAAGCGTGATGACCATCTCTTGAGCGCGGATTTTTTTGACGCCGCCAAGTATCCGAAGATCACCTTCAAGAGTACCGGGGTAGAAACTGCGGGCGGCAACAGCGCCAGGATTTCGGGTGACCTGACCATCCATGGAATTACTCGAGCGGTGACCATGGAAGCTGAATACTTCGGCCCGGTAAAAAGCCCCGAAGCGCTGGGAGGGGAAACGACCATCGGATTTTCGGCCTCGCTCACGATCGACCGCCGGGACTTCGATGTCAAATGGAACGTGCCTCTCACCGGAGATGCTCTCATGGTAGGCAATGAGATCCGGATAAACCTGGACATAGAAGCAGACCTCGCGGAATAGCTGCAGCCTCCGGAAGCCTATGTGCGAGAGCACCCGCAGGATCAGGACTTTCCCGCCGGCTCGCCATAATAATCCGGTGAGGCAGCCCGTTAATCAGAGCCTGTATACAAACTCGTGCCGTACACACGGACTCTGGTTAATCCGCCATTGATCCGAAAATACCCCTCACCCACCCCTCTCCCCCAAGGGGCAAGGGGAAGAAGGTTTCCCTCAAAGGGAGGGTGATTTTCATGCTCCTTTGTGAGCCCATGACGGCCACGATCATGTCATTGTTCTACGAAACAACTTGCCATCAAAGAGAATTCCCCATAAGTCACTTTTTTCTGTCATTCCGGCTTGTCCGGAATCATTCAGGGTCTTTTCGGAAGGATTCCCGACGCGCTTCGCTTGCGAGAATGACAAATTGCACACGACTTTGACATGACCGTGCATGACGGCCCGCGGCTGTCACAATAATTTTGTATTTCTGCTAAAATATCCGGGTTCGCCGGGATAGCTCAGTTGGTAGAGCAGCTGATTCGTAATCAGCAGGTCGTCGGTTCGAGTCCGATTCCCGGCTCCACTTTTTCTGGTAATTGCGAGAAGTTACAGCTAATGCCGGATTATTTCCTGGGTATCGGTATTAATGGAGCTTCATATAGAGGCTTGCCGAAAGCATGAAATCCGATGATTCTTCTTCCTTTACTTTCCGATAAAAATCACACTCCATGCACCCGTCGTATTTTTGCAGGAATGTCCGCTGTATTTTGCCGTTGCAGAGTGTTCCGCCTACCACCCAGCATGCCCGGCCGGCATTAGTGCCTCCGTGGATTCCATCAAGCTTCTTTTCGATTGCAACAGGACATGTTCCCAGTTCCCGGACATTGCCACCGCCCGGTTGTCTGCCGCACCCATAGAACTCCCAACAGTTGATCTTGTACATCCCCTTTTCCCTCTCCTCAAATAAATTCTTATACCTAAACAGGCATTTTGTCAAGTCAAAAATTTACTTTTTGTCGGAATTGTAATTTTAACGTATCCGGCGGGGAAACCTGTGGCAGAGAGGTTTCCCTGTTGCGGCACCTCACATTCGGTGCTAGCATTACTATTATTATCAGAGTTGCCCGATAGAGTTGTGGAACATGGAGCAGCGTAAATGACACGTCCACACAGGGAGAGGGAGACTCATTCCCGGAATCACCGCAGTCCTGCGATGCAAACCGGGGAGAGCCGGCGTGACCTTTCGTCCCGGCAGACAAGGCCGAAGCTCGACGTCGTGCTAAAATGTGACTCCGAAGGAAGCCTGGAAGCGGCGGAAGCGGCCATTTCCGAAATTGCCGTGCCTGAAGCGGATGTGGGCATCATCCGGAAGGGGCTTGGCGCCATTACCGAGTCGGACGTATTCCTTGCGGAAACAACCGGCAGACTGATAGTCGGCTTTCAGGTCGACGTGCTTCCGGGGGTTGAGAAGGCGCTGAGGGAACGCAACGTAGAGGTCAGGCTCTACGATGTAATATATACATTGACGGCCGATCTGAAGGCTGTGGCTGGAAGCATCCTCCCCCCTGTTTCAGAGGAAGAGGTCACCGGTTCCGCTAAAGTTATTGCTCTTTTCAAGGGAGGCCGGAAGGGTATCATTCCCGGGTGCGAAGTTCTGGAAGGCCACCTGGCCGTAGGTCAGCGATTTCGCATCATCTCCGCAATGGGCCCCGTTTACTCCAGCACGATAGAGTCGCTGCATATAGGCGACCATGCGGTGCAGACAGCCTCTCCGGGCCAGCATGTCGGTATCAGGATAAGAAATTTCAACCGGGTAAAGGTCGGTGATATTGTCGAGAGCTTCCGCGCGCTAAAAAAGGCCCACGGCTGGAAGCCGGCCGGAGGGGTTATACGCAAGTAGTGCCTACCCCGACACCCACTGGGTGCCGCAGATATAATGGAAAATGCATCCCGGACAACTGGTCTTACTGTCCACTGCCGGGCCGAAAGGGACCAGGGGGTCGGCGATCTCATTAAGCAGACCGACAGTTATCGCCTCAAGATCTTTCATGGACTCTCCGGGATCGGATCCAGCGAATAGAGGAAGTTCGATGTCCCTGCTGATTACCGATTTGCCCAGAAGGAGAAACATCGCCCCCGGGTTTTTCGCCGCATTACCCATCATCTGAGTGTACACCATGAGATAAACAGGCAGCTGGAGGCTGCCGATGGCACGTCCCCAGGTCCCCCTGTCGGCGGGGTCCAGCCTGTCAAAATCTATCTTGAGCCGGTTCAGACTCGAACCGGTCTTGTAATCGATTATCCATAATCTGCCGCCTCTCTTTTCCACGCTGTCGACCCGGCCTTTGAGCATAAAACCGTCAAGCATACCGCTGATCTTCTTTTCACTTTCCACAATGACGAGTGTTCCCTCCCGGGCGAGGGGCAGATAGTAACCAATGAGCAGGTCCCTCAGATGCCTTCTGACCTGCATCTTTAGGAGATAGACCGCTCCGGAAAGATCGTCTCCGTATTCCAGGGCGAAAAGCCTGTCCACAAGGCTTTCCATCTCTTCAACTGAGAGGTCTTCAACTTTCAGCGGAAGACCCTTCCTTGCAGAGAAATAGGCCGAGATCGCGCCGTGCACGAACTTCCCTATATCAACCCTCTCGATCTCCCCGGAAATCCCTTCCTTCTTGTCGATCCTCAGGACATACCTGTAATAGAATTGAAGGGGACATGAGAGGTATGTATCGAGGGCGGTCGGGCTGTAAGTGAAGTGACGCAGATATTCGGCCATTTCATCCGTTTTTCCGATCCCGGCCGGTTCGCCGTTCTTGAGCCTTACCCTGTATTGGACCGTCCTTACATATTTTCTTGTCTCCGTCGTCCTGTCCCTCTTCTGCATTTCCCAGAGAAGTTTTTCGACAAACCTCGACCTCTCTTTCTTATCGTTCTCGACGAAAAAGAGATGTACTTCCTTTGCCCCTCTGGTCAGCGTTTCAAAATAGTATGCGGCCAGCCTGTCCCTCTCCACATATGTCGGCAGCCCGAGGATACGCCGGGCCTTGAACGGGAGAAGAGAGTCTTCCTTCCTCGTATCCGGCAAAGTTTCCTCGTTGGCGTCAAGGAGAAAGACCCTGTCGAATTTGATGTTCCTCGTTTCAAGGAAGCCGAGCACCTGGAGTCCTTTCACGGGGGTTCCGTCAAATGGGGTATGACAGGTCGCTATGTACTTTCCAAAGAAGCTGAAATAACTTGCCCTTTCGGAAAAAGCCATTTCTTTCATGAGAGAGCGGGAGATGACATCGAGGGATTTGATAAAAGACTCTGCAAAGGGATGGAACAGGGGATGGAGGCGGGCTGTGCTGTTATTGTATATATATATTAGGAGTTCCGTGCAGCGAACGGCAAAATCCCTCAGATTTTCGAAGGACAGAAAATTCTCTATGGTGTTCCTGTGGATGGCCCTTAAATGTTTCCTGAGGGCGCTCACCGTCACTTTTTCCCCGTCCGGCATACGCTCCACCATGCTGCGGAGAATCTTTTCGTCCCCTTCTATTTCGGAGAGCGCCATGAAAGTCTTCGTCCTGTTCCCCGTGAGTTCATCTTCCAGCGCATGGAACATTATCCTGGTCAACTCCGCATTACCCCTGTAATATATGTTCTTGGTATATGGATGCAGTATGAACCTTAAATAAGAAGGAATGTAAACGCGATCGCCGTCCATCGAGTTGACAAGCTCCATCAGGCTGTTGAGAAAGCCGAAAACAGGCGTGCGCCTGAGAGGATAGCCCATGGATATGTTGTACTCCGCCTCCTTCAGGAAAGGCAGGCCCTGACGCAGTACGGGAAAAAGAGTCTCCGAAGAGGGCAGAACAACTGCCGTCCTTTCATCGCGAACAACAGCACCTTCGGCCTCCGCATCGAAAATCCGTCCCAACGCATATACCTGACCGTGGGTATCGGGGCTGCCGTAAAAACTGATCTCAGGACGGGACGGTCCCTGTTCGCTGCGTTCGGCCTCCATGCCGAGTTGACCGATTATTTCCACCATGCCGGGACCGTCCTGAAAGAGGAAGGTGGTGTTACCGGAAGCACCCAGTTTTGTGAAGAGGATCTTCTCTGCCCCGGTCAAGGCATGGAATCCGGCAAATATCATCCTGCGGACAGACGCGGGTGTGAGGCCTTCAATCCTTTCAGCCACCCTTCGGTACCTCAGAGACCTGGTCGAAAACCCTTCGCCCTCGGCATGCCGGTAGAATTCCTCATAGAAGAAAGCGAGTGACTGGAGCCTCTTGACCGACTGTTCCGGTATCGCCTCATCCGAATAGTGGCGCACCTCCTCCACGCTGCGGACGCTGACGCCTTCGATGTGCAGCTCCTCGATGTCCCGGTAAATCTTAAGGCCCAAAGGGAAAAAGCTGTCGGGCGTCATGAAGCCGGAGCCTCCGAGGGGGTCCTTCACTCTCCTGTGAATGTCATACAGAATGGAGACGGCGTCTATGGTCTCGATCCTCCTCCCCCCGATAAGTTCTTCACTCAGGTGATCGATGAATTCGTCCATCGAAAAGACCGCCGGCGGGATAAAGCTGTCGCCGATTTTCCCGGCAAGGGACTTCCTCAGAAAATGCGACGGTCTCTTGCCGGGGAAGACCACCATTTCAGCTGAATAGTCCCGACCCGTACCTTCAAGATGGCGGATAACTTCCTCTATGAGGTCTTCTGCAGGTGATAGCAGGAGCGTCTTCATGCCAGCCTCGCGATCTCCCGCAGATCGATATAGGCTATTATGCCCTCCACTCTCTTTCCGGGATAGATACTGCCCAGTATCCGCATATAGGATCTGACCTGTGCATTGTGTTTATCACGTGCAGTCCGGTCATGACCTGTCTTGTAATCAATAACCGTCACTCTCGCCTCGTCCAGCACTACGCGGTCCATTCTGAAGAGATTGCCACCCCTGTCGGCGAATTCCTGTTCCGTCTTCACTTCCCTGCCGGCCCTCCGGATAAAGAACTCCCGCAGTTCGTCATGCTCGACCGCTGCCAGGACAACCTCTTCGATCTCTTCATCATTGTAAAGGTCTCCCGTCTCTTCCCCCACCCTCTTCACTATCGCGGCAAGACGCCCCTCGAAACCGTCGGCGGCGTACTCTACAAAGGAGAACACGCGATGAATGAACTCTCCCCTCCTGCGTTCTTCGATACTTATCATTTCATCGGGTCCCGCCGGAAACTCTGTCCGTATGTGGCGGTGGCAGATCGCGAACTGTCCCGGTTTTTCCGGGGCGACAGCCTGCTTTCCTTCCGGCTTGGGAGAATGCGGAAAGACCTGTTCTCCGAGGATGTCGAAGGGATACCCTTTCCCGGTTCCCTTCACACCTATTACGTAAAGCTCTTCTCCCGGCCTGGTAAAACCGACATACATGCTGTTCAGCCTGTTCACCTTCTCCCTGAGGACGGCGTTCCCGTAAAGCTCCTCAAAAACAGGGTCGCTTCCCATGGTCTCCTTGTTGATCTTCAGTAAACGCACGCCCTCGTCGTCCTCCTGCACGATATAATCGAAACCCCTTTTGCCTTCCTCATAAAGGAGAACGATCACCACCGGGAACTCCAGACCTTTTGCCTTGTGGACGGTCATCACCTTCACTGCGTTTTCCCCCTTGGGGACCTCCATGTTCCATTCCTGCTCGCTGCTCTCATCGCCGGCAAAGGCAAGAAAATCCCGCAGACTGTTATGCCCCTCTCCTTCGAAGTCCTTGACCACTTCGAGTATCTTTACAAGAGCTGCCTCCTCCCCGGCGATCAGATCGAAGACAGAGAAGACGTTGAAGGCCTCGGAAACAATATCATAGAGCGGCAAATATCCCGCCGACCTGAAGAGCTCTGAAAAGTATTCGCCCCAGAGATCTTCGAAGTCATTCCGGAAGGCCTTGTAAAGAGGTCTTCTTCCCCTGTTTCTGAAGATGACCTCACTCAGCTGCCGCCTGTCTCCCCCGCCCCTGCGAAGTAACACACGTCCGAAGATCTCACCCAAAATGAACGACGCAAAGGAAAGGTCGTCCGTCGGGGAATCGAGAAAATTCAGAAGCGAAACAATCTCCCCCGTGACCTTTCTCCTCCTTATGTCGAGGCTGCTGTACGAAATAAAGGGAATGTCCTTCTCATTAAGCCAGCCGGTGATCCTGATCGCACCTTCGTTTCTTGCCGTGAGGACGGCGATATCGCCGTAACTGTATCCGCGGCGTCCAAGCTCCTCGATGAGCTCCCCCACTTTCTTTCTCTCCGGCGGGTCTTCGTCATCTCTTTCGAGGATCACCACCTCCGAATACCCCGGACTCTCCCTGCCGTCTCTCACCTTCTGTACATAGCCTGTAAGCCCGCTTCTTTCGCCCGCAGCGTTGTACTCGTCGTTGGCGGCGACGATTTCCTTGAATATCCTCTCGTTGAACTCGAGGATCCTGTGGAGACTCCTGTAATTCGTCTCCAGTTCCCTGACAATATGCTCTGCCGAAGGGAAGGGGTTTTCACTTTCGCACTTTTTCATTATGGTGTAGTCGGCATTGCGGAACCCGTAAATCGCCTGTTTGGTATCGCCCACGACAAAGGCGCTGCCCTTCTGGGCAAGTGAATTCTCAATGAGGGGAAAGAGGTTCCTCCACTGCACCGGCGAGGTGTCCTGGAATTCGTCTATCAGGAAATGGAAGACCGTCTCACCGATCCTGAAATAGATGTCCGGCACAATCTCACTCCGGAGATATTCCGAGAGGTTCCGGTTGATGTCTTCGATGAAAACCTTGCCCTCCTGCCTCTTCACGGACTCGACGGTCTCCCGGAATTCTTCATAGAGCCGGAGATAGGGCGTATAACAGGACAATACGTGAATCGCCGTGTAGCGTCTTGCGAGTTCGCCGAGTTCCTGCCACATCCCGAAGATCCGGTCATAGGACTCCGCAGACTCGTTTTTTTTCGGCTTGTTTACAGGAGGGGCCTTCATTTTCTTGCCGACGAGTTCGGCAAACCGCCCGGCCATCACCTCGGGAAAAATCGTCACATATGCGGAATTGGACCTCCGGTCAAGTCCGGATGCCGCAATTGCGTCCTCCATCTCCTCCATCCTGGTGCGCAGCAGGTGCCTGAGTTTTCCGGCCTCTCGCGAGAAGTCTTCGAACCGCGGCTTCTTCCCGGTGGCGGCCAGGGTCGAGTAGACTGTTTTGACCTCTTCCAGAAGGACGGCCGAAGGGTCCCAGAGGTAAGACGCATCCTTCTTCCTTCCCGCAAGGACAAGCGAGATAATCTCATCGAAGAGACCGGCCTCGCCCGTCCCCTCTCTTACCGACCGCAGGAAGAGGTCGAAAGAATATGCCATCAGTGAGTCGCTTCGCATGAGTATGTCGAATTCCGGATTGTATCCGAAGTCGAGGGCGGACGCCTTGAACACCGTCGTCATGAAGCTGTCTATGGTCCTGACCTGAAAATCCGAGTAATTGTCCAATATCTCTTCTATCAGAAAACCCGCCTTTTCGATCATTCTTTCCTTGTCCAGCGAAACGATGCGGGCGAGTTCCTCCACCCTTTGGGCATCGCCGAAAAAGACCGACTTGAGCCAGTCAAGGGTCCTGGCCTTCATCTCCTTCGCGGCATTGTTAGAAAATGTGACGGCAAGGATATTCCTGAGACCGTTCCCCGGAACGTTATCGGACAGGATGAACTGGACGAACCTCTTGGTCAGGGTATGCGTCTTGCCCGAACCGGCCGACGCCTTCAGTACGGCGAAATGGGGGAAGTGTATGAGGGTGTCTTTCTCCAGGATATCGGACATTCCATATTATTATATTGGAAAACAGACCCCGGCGTTATAAAAAGACTCCGGTCACGGTCACGTCAAAGTCGTGTGCAATTTGTCATTCCCGCAAGCGAAGCGCGTCGGGAATCCTTCCGAAAAGACCATGAAGGATTCCGGACAAGCCGGAATGGCAGAAAAAAGTGACTTATGGAGAATTCTCTTTGATGGCAAGTTGTTTCGTAGAACAACGACATGACCCTGCTCAGGTGCCGGGTCCGTCATTCCCGGGGTAGTGATCGGGAATACAGGTCACCAGTCAATCAAACATTCCTGCCAAATAGCCGCGCTCTCTTCTTTCCTGTTTCGAACCCTCCCCTGCTTTGATATAATTTTCTTGATAGTTCGGCATGTGATAATTTCATTTAAGGAGACTGATGTGAAAAAAAGCCTGTTTCTGCTTCTTGTTTCTCTGTTGGTGTTTTCCGGATGCGCCGTGTCTCTCCTGCCCAGGACGAAACCCCTTGAGGAAACCTTACTGGAGGGCAAGGGAAAACAGAAGATCCTCCTCGTAGACCTGGACGGGGTTATTTCCTTCAAGGAGAAGTCCGGTTACATGGGGTTGAAGAAGAGGCCGTCCATGGTCGCTTTCTTCAGGGAGACCCTGCTCAAGGCCGCGGCTGACCGGGACGTCGCAGGCGTGATCGTGAGGATCAACTCGCCGGGAGGGAGCGTCGCCGCCAGCGACACGATCTATCATGAGATTATGAGCTTCAGGGAGAAGAAGAAGGTGCCGGTTTATGCCCAGATCATGGGACTCGGCACCTCCGGGGCCTACTACGTGGCCTCGGCGGCAGACCGCATCGCCGCAAGCCCCTCCGCGATCACGGGCAGCATAGGCGTCATCGCCATGAAGATAAACGTCGAGCAGCTTCTTTCGAAGATCGGGGTCTCGGAGGAGACCTATAAATCGGGACCGAAAAAGGATTTCTGGTCTCCCTTTCGCCCGAGCACGGATGATGAGAAAAAGATGCTTCAGCAGATAATCGATAACCTTTACGCCCGCTTCCTCGATGTAGTCGATAAGAGCAGGCAGAAAGTCCTCACCGGAGAGGAAGTAAGGACCCTGGCAGACGGAAGGATACTTACGGCGGATGACGCCCTTAAGGCAAAATTGATCGATCAGGTGTCTTACCTGGATGAAACGATAGACACCATGAAGAAGGCCCTCCACGTCGGGAACGCAAGAGTGATAACCTATATACGCCCAAGCACATTCAAATCCAACATATATTCGGAATATCCCGGGATGCCCATGACCGGCCCGCAGGTGATAAACCTTCTTTCGATAGACGCAGACGAGCTGCCTTTTTCCCCTGGCGTCCGGTTCATGTATCTCTGGAACCCATAGCGGTGAGTACGGTATTATTAACCGGACTCCAGGCAGTCATTTACAACTCAGATCCCGAGCGCCTTCTTCAGCCTCTTTCTCCTCTTTTCTATAGCCCTCTGGCCGTGCTCCAGCGTCGCTACGACTTCTTTCCAGGTCCTGCCCGACAAGTCCGTTCCCTGTTCAACAATATCCGAAGCCTTTTCCTTGAGATCGCGCGCAAAACCGTTGACGTCCTCAATAGTCTCCTCGATCAAGTCAACCGCTTCATCGCTTATGCGACGCGCGGTCCTTGAAACATCCCTCCTGGTTTCTCTGCCCGACTTGGGCGCGTAAAGCAGGGCTATAACGGCGCCTGCGACTCCGCCCAGCAAAAAAGCACCGCCGATAATCTTGCCGTTGTCTTCCATAATGACAGCCTCCTCGATTTAAGCCTATCATATGACCGAAAAATGTCAAGATTGTGCGGGACCGCCCTCCGCCGCCCCCATGGCTCGTCCGGAGATTGAGGTGTTATAATAAAACATGACTCCTGTAAGTGAAAAAAAGTCCTATATCAATCCCGATGCCTTTGATTATCTTGAAATGCCGGCCTTTGTCGTGGATGGAAACCTCGCCATCCTTTCCTGCAACCTCGCCGCCGAGAAGGCCTTCGACTATAAGGCCGGTGAAATCATGGGCCGCAGTCTTTCCGACCTTGTAATACTGGTGAACGGTCATCCCGATGAGAAAGCGGCCGGGGTTCATCACGAGTCCGCCTGCAGGAAGAAAAACGGGGAACTTTTTGCCGCCAGGGTCACCCTTATCCCATACCCGGACGGGCGCAGGCTGGTAGTAGCACAGGACATCTCGGACAGGAAAAAGCTGCAGCAGCGGGCCGCCCAGAGAACCAAGGAACTTTCGGTGATAAACAACTTCGCCGCAGTTCTTACAAGCCACACGGATACGGAGACGATCCTTCAGAAGACGATTGATATGCTCCTCCCCCTGATGGAGGCTGACGCGGGGTGGATCTACCTCTTCGACGACGAAACGGGCGAAATACACCTGAAGGCCCGCAAGGGCCTCTCTACGGAATTCGCCGACGAGGTCAGGAGCCTGAAGCCGGGCGAGTGCTTTAACGGGAAGGTCTTCGCGTCCGGAAGGCCCCTGCTGGTGAAGAAGATATCCGATGATCCGAGGATAACCCACAGGCCGGAGGGACTGGAAAGCATGACGGGGGTCCCGATATCCTCCCGCGGCGTGATACGTGGTGTTCTCGGGGTAGCAAGCAGGCGGGGCTCCTACTTCACATCTCTGGACGCGCAGCTTCTGTCCACAATGGGCAGCCTCCTCGGTGTCGCGATAGAGAATACCGGCCTGATCGCCCAGCTGCAGAACAAGGTGAGCCATATAGAGCTTATAAATGAACTGAGCGGCATCATCAATTCGAGCCTGAGCATAGGGACGCTCTTCAGGATCATGGTGTCCGAGATAAGGAAACTGATAGACTACAGCAGGGCAAGCCTCCTCCTTTACAATGAAAAAAAGAACAACCTCCTCATCTTCGCACTGGACACTTCAATGCCGACGGTGATGAAAAAGGGAGTGAAATCCCCCATCGAGGGCACCAGTGCGGGATGGGTCATAACCCACAACAGGCCCTGGATTAATCATGACCTTGCCGATGCACCTTTCCCCCTGGACAAGAAGCTCTTTGACGAAGGTATAAGGTCAACAATCAGCATACCCCTTTATCACGACAAGATCCTCGGCGTCTTTAATCTCGACAGCGCGGAACCCGACAAATACTCTGAAAAGGACCTTCATATACTTTTGCCGGCCGCAAAACACATATCCGTCGCCCTGGAAAACGCCCTGCTCTTTGAAGAGATATCAAGGGAAAAGAAAGAGTGGGAAAAGACGTTCGATGCCATTACCGACATGGTCTGGATAGAAGACGGCTGGCAGCGCGTCATCCGCGCCAACCGTACCGTGCTGCAGAAGACAGGCCTGTCCGCAATGGAAGCATCGGGAAAACGCTGCGGCTGGATACTGGAAAAGATCGGAATAAGCGGGACGGGGTGCATCTGTAAAGACACCCTGGCGACCCACCAGCCGTCCTTCGCACAGATCAAGACGACGGGAGGAAACATCTTCGACTTCTGGACGTATCCGCTCATCGACGAAGATGGCCGTCTCTACGCGATCGTCCACTACGCCAAGGACGTAACCTCCCAGAAAAGGCTCGAACAACAGCTTATACGGTCAGACAGACTGGCCTCTCTGGGCACTCTTGTGGCGGGAATCGCCCACGAAATAAACAATCCGCTGGGCATCATTGCGGGATACTCCGAGGCACTCATCGACAGGGCGAAAGACACGCGGCTTCTCCAGGTTGCGGAGTTCGAGGATTTTCCGGAATACCTGACGACCATCCATAACGAGATCTTCCGCTGCAAGGGAATACTGAGAAGCCTTCTGGACTTCGCCAGGCCCTCCGCCTGGACCTTCAGGGAAATCGACATCAATGAACTCATCAAGGAGGTAATCCTGCTGGTCAACCATAAAGCCAAACGTCTCAACCACAACATTGAACTCAGGCTGAACAGGGACCTCCCGACTATATGCGCCGACCCCGGCAGCCTGAGACAGCTCTTCATGAACATCATAATAAATTCCATCTATTTCACCCCTGAAAGGGGGAGCATCGTCATCAGCACGGAAATGGATGACGGTTCTGATGGAGAGAAAACCGCCGGAGATCCCGGCCGGATAAAAGTGTCTGTGGCGGATACTGGTTCCGGCATTCCGGCGGACATCCTGGACAAGGTATTCAATCCCTTTTTTACGACCAAACCGGTGGGCGAAGGCACCGGCCTTGGGCTCGCGATATGTCACAAGATCGTCGAGGAGCACGGCGGCAGTATCGATGTGGAGAGTGGGGAAGACAACGGCACAACCTTCATCATAAGGCTACCGACCCATGCAAGAGACCGTAAAGATACTTGTAGTCGATGATGAAGAACCTCTCCGGAGGCTCCTCAGAAAGGAGCTTGCAAGGAAAGGCTTTTCCGTGGAAACGGCGCCTGACGGAGAGTCCGCTCTCTCCCTCCTGAAAGAAGCCACTTTCGACGTCATTCTCCTGGACATTGTAATGCCGGGGATCGACGGGATTTCTCTCATGAAGAAAATGAAGACCGACCCTTCGTCGCCCGTTATCATCGTCCTGACCGGCAAGGCCACGGTTGAAACGGCCGTGGAGGCGATGAAGAACGGGGCCTATGATTATCTCAGCAAACCCTACAAGCTCGATGAACTGGCGATCGTCATCAACAGGGCATACGAATTCGGCAAGCTCAGCATAAAAAGCCGGCTGCTCGAGCAGGAGCTTGTGAGGAAGGAATCCCCTTACAGCTTCATCCATAAAAGCGGGCAGTTACAGAATATTCTCGCCCTCATCCGGAAGGTCGCCCCTACTGACTCCCCGGTATTCATCCAGGGGGAAAGTGGGACGGGCAAGGAACTGATCGCAAATACCATATGGCATTACAGCAGGCGCAACGGCTTGCCCCTGGTGGCGCTGAACTGCGCCACTCTCTCGGAAAACCTCATAGAGTCGGAGATCTTCGGCCATGAAAAAGGCGCCTTCACCAGCGCCTACCAGACAAAACACGGGATAGTGGAAGTGGCTGACAAAGGTACGCTCTTCCTCGACGAGATAGGCGAGATGCCGCTGGGGCTTCAGGCCAAGCTGCTGAGATTTCTCGATTCCGGGGAGTTCAGGCGTGTAGGCAGCAACAGGACTCTCAGGGTGGATGTCAGGATTATAGCCGCAACAAACAAGAACCTGCTCGATCTCGTGCAGGAAGGGACTTTCAGAGAAGACCTCTACTACAGGCTGAATGTCATAAACATCACTATCCCGCCCTTGAGGGAACGCAGCGAAGATGTACCGGAACTCGCCCGTTATTTCCTTGAGAAATACGGCAGAAAACTGTCCAAACCGGTAAAGGGTTATACGTCCCGGGCGATGGAAAGACTTGACGGCTATAACTGGCCGGGAAACGTCCGCGAGCTGGAAAATGTGGTCGAGAGGGCTGTGATACTTTGTGACGGCGAGAAGATAGGGCCGGAAGACCTCTCAATACCGGTTGACTTTTCGGGGAAAGGGAAGAATGCTCAGCCCTCGCTTGAGGAATGGGAAAAGGAGTACATTCTCAGGGTACTCAACGAAGCCGGGGGTAACCAGTCGAAGGCAAGCCAGATACTGGGGATTGACAGAAAAACGCTTTACCTGAAGCTGAAGAGATACGGCATAAACTCATCCTGAAGACCATCATCGACCTGTATCCATATATTGCACTGTTTATAAATTCATTGACAATACAGTCGGCAGGCCTTTATAATATTGTCTGGACTTGAAAAGACCGTATTGATTTAGTTCGTAACGACTACAGCCTCCGCAGCTGGCAATGATACGGTGACAGGGGGACCAATCTCGGTGCAGTGAATTCGAAAATTGTGAGCTTTTTTTGAACCGTTTAATGATATAATAACAAAGGAGAGGAAAATGTCAGAAACAACACAGAAGAAGATGGCGATTATCGCAAGCAAGGGAACGCTTGACATGGCATATCCGCCCCTGATTCTCGCCTCGACGGCGGCGGCGATGGACGTGGAGGTGCAGATATTCTTCACTCTTTACGGTGTAGATATAGTCAACAAAAAGAAATACGGCAAACTTAAGGTTGCTCCTATTGCAAACCCGGCTATGCCTTCGCCGGTACCCTTTCCCAATATCCTGGGTATGCTGCCCGGGATGACCTCTATGGCGACGGTCATGATGAAGGGCATGATAAAGAAGATTAACTGGCCTTCCGTCCCCCAGCTTGTGGACGCCTGCAGGGAGATGGACGTCAAACTTATCGTCTGTACGCCGACACTGGAGATGACAGGGGTAACGAAGGACGATCTTGTCGACGGTGCGGTCGTGGCAGGCGCTGCCGAATTCCTGGATTTTGCGCTTGATGCCAACATAAGTTTGTTCATATAATATTCATCTACCCTATGCGGGCATTCTACCCTCCAGCTCGCATAGGTTTCCTGAGGGTTTATCCCCGATCCCCAGCCCTCAGGATAAGGGCCCTCGCCAGAGGGCCTATTTTTTTGTCTCGTCCGATCAAGCCATATTCGATAAATGAAATGTTTGTCACGCCGTGCTACGCCTGAAGTTTATGAATAATGTGGGGTAGGCATTGCAACGCAGATCCTTACCGTTACAATTGCGTCGCTGGCGAACAAGGGGTTATGGTGGGCGATACTGGTTTCGAACCAGTAAAAAGGCCTCGCAAATGGCTTAAATAAGCCATCTAAAAAGTTACAGTCACGGTTAGACTAAAACTTCGGCTTCAGTCCTGCTTGTTTGCAAAGCTCGTTTGCGGTGATCCTGTCCAGGGTCCGATGCCTTTTTACCGGGATAGTTTTTTCGTCATTGGTATAAATGGTGTGATTGCTGCCTTCGCGGAGAATATAGAAGCCTTGGTCCTCAAAATACTTTACGAGATCACGCCTCTTGACGGACATTAAATCTCAACGGGGATCTGTTCGAAAAGGGTATGACCGGCAGGTATATCCTTGCCCTGCTGCCGATAAGCCTTAATCATTTCATTAAGCGCATCGAGAAGCATATCTCTGCAATCCTCTATCGTTTTCCCTTCGGTCACCACTTCAGGCCACTCGACCAACTGGCCCATATAACCGGAAGATGTCTTACTGTAAACAGCTGTATATGAGTTCGTCATCTCGCTTTGCCTCCCTCGTACTTTAGTATATCATCTTCTGATCACTCATAAAAGGTTCTCGGGAACCCTGATTGTTGCCTGTATTTCCCTTAGCTTTTCAAGCCGGACCTTCTCTGCATAAATCTGTGTGGTACTGACGTTGCTGTGGCCGGTTAGCTTCGATGTGTTGTAGACGGTGTCATTTTATTCTTTAGTGTCAGGAAGTTACAAAAGGCTATGGCGTAAATAAGCCATTTCAGAAATGCTATAACATCAGGGGGTTATGGTGGGCGATACTGGTTTCGAACCAGTGGCCTCTGCCGTGTGAAGGCAGCGCTCTCCCGCTGAGCTAATCGCCCGTTTTTTCCCTTCCTACGCTAAAGTAATTGAACCCGAGCTTTTTCATTTTTTCAGACTCGTAGATATTTCTCAAGTCGAAAAAGTACGGCGTCTTCATGGACTTCCTGATCCTCGCCATCTCCAGGTTCCTGAATTCATTCCACTCTGTAACTATAACAACCGCATCGGCGCCCTTCACACAGTCGTAGGCGTCGACCGCGTATTGCACCTTCTTATCAAGCAGCTTCTTCGCATCGGCGACGGCCACCGGATCAAACGCCTTTACCGCTGCTCCTTCTTTCAACAGCTTCTCTATTATATACAAAGAAGGGGCTTCGCGCATGTCATTTGTATTCGGCTTGAACGAAAGACCGAGCACTGCTACCTTTTTGCCCTTAAGCTTGCCCAATCCCCTCCTGATCTTCTCTATCATCAGTCGTTTCTGTTCTTCGTTGGCTCCCACCGCTGCCCTTACAATACCGAGTTCCACCCCGCTACCGTCGGCAATCGCAAGCAGGGCGCGGGTGTCCTTCGGGAAGCACGATCCTCCATAACCCGGGCCGCTATGAAGAAATTTCGGGCCTATTCTCCTGTCCAGACCCATGCCTTTTGCAACCATCTGAACGTCGGCGCCCACCTTCTCGCACAGTTTCGACATCTCATTTATAAAAGATATCTTGACCGCCAGAAAGGAATTGGAAGCATACTTGATGAGTTCGGCCGTCTCGATGTTCGTAGTTACTATCGGGGTCTCTATGAGATAAAGAGGACTGTAAAGATCTTTCATGATGGCCGTCGCCTGTTGGCTTCCAGTTCCGATAACCACCCTGTTGGGCCTCATGAAATCTTCGATTGCCGCCCCCTCCCTCAGGAACTCCGGATTGGAGACGATGTCGAAATCCACTTTCTCCTTCAACTTCCTCGAAATAATCTTTCTTACCCTCGAGCATGTTCCGATCGGCACCGTGCTCTTCATCACAATGACCTTATACCCGCTAATGTTCCGGGCTATTTCGTCGACCACCTCGTCTATATGCCTCATATCTGCAGACCCGTCACCGCGGGGGGGCGTTCCCACTGCAATAAATATCACGAGAGAGGAATCCACGGCGTCGCGGACCCTGGTCGAAAATTTGAGGTTGCCGTTCTTTATATTTCTCTTGACAAGGTCCTCGAGCCCGGGCTCGTAAAACTGTATCTGGCCCTTCCTCAGCGCACGCACTTTTCCGGCATCCTTGTCAACGCAGGTCACAAAGATCCCGAATTCCGCGAAGCACGCCCCGGTAACCAGCCCGACGTATCCGGTGCCTATAATCCCGATATGCATTTTTTCTCCCTCTCCGGAATTAATTTTTCGTAAAAAGCCTTTTTGTGGCCGTCATTCCCGAAGCCCGCCCCCGAAATCCTTATCGCGGATCCTTAATCGGGAATCCATTTTTTAAAGGCAGCTGTATCTACCTTGGACACCCTCCCGACGCGAGTCGCGCAGGGTCGCACCGACCTCCGCGGGTATGACGATTTTTTTACGACTCCAGACGATAATAGTTGAAACAATTAATTATGCCAAAAAAAGAACCTGTTGTAAAATCAACCGGGCCGGCAGGTCTGCATGCCAGCAATCACGGCGAACGGCAGGACTTATTTCACAAGGCGGCTGTATACAGCTTCCGTCTCGCAGGTCATCCGTTCCCTGCTGAATTGCCGTCGCACCTTTTCCAATCCATTTGCGATGAATTTTCTTCTGGTCTCCGCGTCATCATACACCTTGAGAATCCTCTGCCGCAGCTCCCGGCTGTCGCCCGGCCTCACAAGAAATCCGTCCTCACCGTCCTCTATGATCTCCCTCAACCCGCCTCCATCAGCTCCGATGCAGGGGACACCCGATCCCATCGCCTCGATCACGGCGAGCCCAAGCCCCTCGTTAGGAGAAGGCAGAATATTGACGTCAAGCGTCCTGTAAAAAGGGGCCATATCTTTCTGAAAACCGCAAAAAGTCAGCCTGCCGGGGTCGAGTCCCTGATATTCGGCAATCCGCCTCAACTTCGCCTTGTCCTCTTCCTTCTCCGGCCCGAACAAAAGCAGGGTATAGTCCCTGTCGAATCCCGCGAGCGCCCTGAAGGCGACATCGTGTCCTTTAAGCGTGGGCCTTTCCGGGCCGAAGGTTTTTCCGTGCTGCAGGCGGGCCACCATCCCTATCGTGACAGCGCCGGGCCGTGTATAAAGCCTCTTCAGACTGTCTACTTCGGAAGGCCGGACATTTTCAAATCTCCTCATGTCCACGCCTCCATAAACGGTAACCGCCCTGCCCGGCAGCACGCCGCTCCGGACGAGACTTTCCCTCACCACCCCGCTAACCGCTATATGCATGTCCGCCAGGAAGTTATGGGCGAGGGCCCCCAGATATGGAACCGTCCTGAGTATGCAGTGCCTCGTTGCAACAATTCTTGCCTTCAGGCGCCTGAGCCTTGCGAGGCTGATCATATGCCTGATCCGGGAGTCATGGCCGTCTACGATATCCACTTGTTCATTCCGGCAGAAATGCGCAAACTCTGACAGCCAGGACGCATCTGTACGGCCGGCAAAGTCAACGTTGTAAATCTCGAGCCCGGCCTCCGCGGCCTCACCCACGAGACAACAGTCAGGAGGGCTGCCCCAGATTATCCGGTGCCCGCGGTCCTTCAGCCCGGTGGAGACATCGAGGGCAAGCCGGTCCGCCCCGCCCTTACCGTCGCCGGAAATCAGATTCATTATCGTAAGCGGCCTATCCAGAGTATACCTTTTTCCAGAGTTCATAATACTCGCCCATGGAATATCTCATGAAGGCCTCGGCAAACAGACCGGCACCGGAGGTCACACCCCGGTATCTGTTCAATGAAATAGCAGCCTCAATCCAGTCATGCGAAAAGAGCTGACTGCTATATTTGGTCAACGCCTCTTTCTTTTTTTCGACGGTGCCGGAGATGTCCACGACAAGGTTCGGGATGATAGCGGTCCAGACCTCATACGCATAAACGGTAAACGTGTATCCACTCTTCTCGTAGAGTCTTGCCAGTGAATGGTTCACGGCAAGATGGTCATTGTGCCTGTCCAGAAGAGACGGCAGGTAGACTATCTCCGGTCCGTAATCCGTTATGATAGATGAAAGAGTTTCATCTATCCCCTGCCGGCCGGCCAGTGATTTCCCCTCATGGGGCAAAAAATCGAGGATCTTGAACCCGATCACCTGCGCTGCCTCCTTCGCCTCTCTAATCCGCTCCGGGGTGCAATCGGCAAAATATAGGGCAGCGACATCGTTGCCCAGTTCAACATGTCTTCCGAGGCAACCTCCGGCGCCGATAACATCATCGTCTATGTGAGGAGCCAGCACGAGCACCCTTCCGCTGTCGGGATCGGCAAGCTTGACAGGGGATGCCTTAAGAAAAGGCTCCGCCACTTCGTAGAACCTCCTGACATGTCTCCACCTTATTCGAGCTGACGGGTTCACGGTCTTTGCGCGAGTTTAACGACTCTTAAGGCAAATCTTACTGGAAAGAACCTCCCTGTCTATAATATCATAATAGATCACAATCATCCGTTGGGCGGAAAGAACTTTTTGAGAGTATCGGTCATCGTCACAACATATAACAACCCTTCTTTCCTGAAGAAAGTTCTGGACGGTTTTTCTGTCCAGACAAGAATGCCCGACGAGGTGCTCGTTGCCGATGACGGTTCAGGAGATGATACGCGGCAACTGGTTGAGAAATTTGTGAAGAAGGTCTCCTTTCCCGTAATCCACGTGTGGCAGGAAGACAACGGCTTCAGGCTCGCCAAAATCAGAAATAGAGCTATAAGAAGGTCGTCCGGAGACTACATTATAGTGATGGACGGTGATTGCGTCATCAACAGATTTTTTATTGCTGACCACGAGTACCTGGCGGAGGGGGGCTGTTTTATCCAGGGGAAGAGGGTTCTTGTGAAGAAGAGGGCCGTATCTTCTTTTGATTGCCGTCGTGCCAACTCCTTTCTGGGTCTGTCAAGTATGGCATTGACCGGCTCTTTATCAAATATCCATCATTTGATCAGGCTCCCCTTTAATTTCACAGTGAAAGACAGGAAACTCAAGGGTATAAAGGGATGCAACATGAGCTTTTTCCGGAAGGATATCGAAGCGGTGAACGGTTACAACGAGAACTTTGTGGGCTGGGGCAACGAGGATTCCGAGCTGGCCTGCAGGTTTTTCAAATATGGTCTGACAAAGAAGGTCCATCTGTTCATGGCCGTATGCTTTCACCTCTGGCACAGGACGAACAAACAGGTGAGCAACGGCAACAGGCAGCTGTTATTGGAGACGGCTGCGTCGACGGGATATTGTTGCAGGAATGGGCTTCTTAAGAAACATTAAGGCCGATAGCCTGCTGTGGACCGGCTTTTGCGGTATATTCTTCTTCCTGCCGGTGATGACGCCTCCCACGGCATACTTTGCCGTTCTTGTGGCAAGCGTGTGGATTCTTTCGGGAAGATTCCTGAAGGACATACCCTCTTTCTGGAAGACGGACCTGGCTCTTCCGATGATATTTTTTATCCTCCTGCCATGGATAGGCCTTCTGTATGCGCCCCAACCGGTCTGGGGATTCGGTGTGGCCTGGAAGACCCGCTACTGGATACTGCCCGTTGCGATCATACCGGTCCTTTCTCTCCGGAAAAGGCCGGACCTTCTCCTGCAGATGTTTCTTGCCGGGCTTTCGCTCAACAGCACAATAGCCATGCTGCAGTATGCCGGCATACTCCACGAGGAAGGTTTTGCGACGGGCCTGGTGGGAGGGGCTTCGCCATGGATATCCTTTTCGCTTCTTCTGACAACAGGAATACTCATCGCGTCCTTTTATGCCGCCAGGGCGCATTCAGTCAAAGGTCGGGCGGTCTATATCGCCGCCGTTATTCAGTACTTCGTAACGATAGGCTGTGTCGGCGGCCGGAGCGGCTATCTCGCCCTGATAATCCTTTTCCCTCTCATGGCATATACCTTATTGGGGCAGAAACACATGGCGAGGATCCTCGTGGCAAGCGCCGCCGGGATAGCCATCCTTTTCGCTTTTCCCGTCGTCAGGTCCAGAGTTTCCAGGGCTGCCGAAGACATCGAGATGTACAGGCAGGGGAAAATCGATACGTCCCTGGGGCTCAGGTTTCACATGTGGGGAATCGCCTTGAAAGAGATAGAAAGCCATCCGATCATAGGTATGGGGACAGCCGGCTTCAGGGAAGCGTGGCAAAAGAATAAGGGCGACCCCTCACTCCCATTTTACGACCATCCGCATAACACCTTCATCTATATGATGGTGAGCTTCGGCATTCCGGGTCTTTTTTCCTTCTGCTGGCTCCTCTTCGTGATGCTGAAGAAAGGATGGACGGGCCGGAATTCTCCCCTCGGGTTCGCCGTTCTTGTTTTCACGGTGGTATTCATAATAGGGAGCATGACCGATACGGAGTTGTATCCCTTTGCCATGGCAACGGCTCTCCCTCTTTTTGCAGGCATGTCGGAGGCGGTGCGCGATGAGTCCTGAGAAAGTTCCACTGTCCGTGGCGGTCATTACAAAAGATGAGGAAAAGAACCTTCCGGCCTGTCTTGAAGGCGTCTCATTTGCGGACGACATCGTGGTCGTCGATTCAGGGAGTGAGGACGGAACGGTGAGGATAGCCCGGGAGTTCGGCTGCCGGGTCTTTGTCGAGCAGTGGAAGGGTTATGGCCCTCAGAAAAACAGTGCCGTGGCCAAATGCAGGCACCCGTGGGTGCTCGTGCTGGATGCCGACGAGAGGGTGCCTCTGAGCACTCGTGACGAAATTACGCTGACACTCCGGGGTGAGCCGGATGCTGCCGCCTTTCGTGTGAAAAGGAAAAACTTCCTCCACGGCAAGTGGTTGAAGCACTCCGGTTACTGGCCGGACCGCCAGATAAGACTGGTCCACAAGGACAGGGGTTCATTTGAGAATGTGATACACGAAAAATGGGTCACCTCCGGTATAGTCCGGGACCTCGACGGATATATCGAGCATTACGCCTTCGACGGCTATTCCGACATGTTGAAAACCCTTGACGACTATTCCACCGTCATTGCCGCGGAACTCCACGCGTCCGGCAAGAGGGCCCGCGCACTCTCACCCACCGTTCACGGAATCGGCATGTTCTTTAAGATATATCTCATCGAAAGGGGTTTTCTCGACGGTATGGACGGCCTTGTGACCGCGCTGGCCAAAGCCGGCGGGTCATTCTTCAAATACGCGAAGCTTCTTGAGCTCCAGAAGATGAAGAAGGATTGATATTGACGACGCAATGAAGGTCCTCTTTTTGTATCAGGACAGGAACCTGCCCAGCAGCAGGATCAGGGTATTCGATCTCCTCCCGGAGATCAGGAAAGAAGGCATTCTTGCGGCTGCGGAAGTGTATCCCCGGAAGCTTTCGGAAAAATTCGGCCTTTTCAGGCGGCTGAAGGGCTTCGATGTCATATATCTCCAGAAGAAACTGCTTTCCCCTTTCGATGCTGCCCTGCTCAGAAGATTCGCGGGGCGGCTGGTGTTCGACTTTGACGACGCCATTTATTACCGTGACGATTCGGATGCATCGCTTATCAGCAGGAGCAGATACCTGAAATTCAGGAACCTCGCCTGCAACAGCGATCTCCTGGTTGCCGGAAACCGCATCCTCGCCGGCTATTCCCGGCAGTTCAATCGGAATGTGACGATAGTCCCTTCCGCGGTAGAGACCCGCCGTGTTCCTCTCAGGGACCATGACAGCCGGAATGAAACCATGGTAATCGGCTGGATAGGCGGCGGGGGGAATCTCCGCCATCTGGCGACGCTGTCCGGTGTGCTGACGAAGCTTGCGCAGAACCACAGGTTCCGGGTAAACATCGTAAGTGAGGGAGATGTAGAAATCCCCGGGGTCGAGACAAGAGCTATCCCCTGGACCCTCGACGGACAGGCCGGAGAGGTTGCGCGGTTTGACATCGGCATAATGCCTCTTCCCCGCAACAAATGGACGGAGGGGAAATGCGGCTATAAGGCCCTGCAATACATGGCTGCCGGCGTTCCCCCCGTCGTATCGGACGTCGGCGTCAACGGTGACATCGTCACCGACGGCAGGGAGGGATTCGTGGTATCGGGGGACAAGGGTTTTTATGATGCCCTGGCCGCCCTGATGACCGATGAGAACCTGAGACGCAGGTTCGGGCATAATGCGCGCAGGAAAGTGGAGAAGTCTTTTTCTGTAAATGTGGTGGGAAAGAAGCTTGCGGACATCCTGAAAACCGGGATAAACGTGGCAGTTGCAAATGAATACCCGGAAAGCCCGGAAGGGGTACCGGAAAATGGCTTGTAGCGACACCTTACAGCACTACGGAGGAGCCATCCGGCCTTTTTTTCCCGGAAGTTGCCAAACGTGGGGTCCGCTTTTATGTGGAAGACGGATAGGATGATGTCGTCATTACGAGACTTTTTCGGTATCCCTCCCGGACTGTCGCAACTGAGAGGAAATGCATGCGGGTTGCGATAATCAAGAGCAGTTACGCCCCCTATGGCGGAGCGGAAAAATACGCCGCACGGATGATCGGCGCCTTTGCCGCAAGAAACGTTCAGGTGGATGTGCTGACCGCCGAATCGGGAGACTGGGGGCAGACTTCACTTGACGCCCGCCTGGTTTCCCTGAAACAGGTGAAGTACAATAACCTTCTGAGGCTGCTGACCTTTGACGCCTCGGTGGGAAGATATCTGCAGAAAGAAAAATATGACTGCATCCTGGGTATGGACCGGACCTCGCTCCAGACGCACCTGAGGGCCGGAGGGGGGGTTCACGCAGCCTGGATCGCCAGGAGGTGCGATGAGAGTTCACGACTCCGGTGCATGAGTTTCAAAGTCAACCCCTTTCATCGTGCCATGATAGAGATGGAACGCAAAGCCTTTCTCTCTCCGGGTCTCAGGAGGATCTTCTGCAATTCGCATCTTGTGGAAAACGAAATCGCCGGCTTTTATCCCGGGGCCTCGGGCAAGGTGACCGTCGTCCATAACGGCATTGAGTGGGATGAACTTTCAGAGGCATTCTCTGGCGTTGCGGCGATGAAAAGCAGCATCGTGAGAGGTCTCGGGCTAAATTCCGGCAGATACTACTTCCTTTTTGTCGGCAACGGGTTCGAGAGAAAGGGGTTGAGAAAAGCGATCAGTGCTCTCAAATTGCTGCCGGACCATGTCGATCTGCTGGTTGTGGGGAAAGACAAGAACGAGAAGGCCTACCGGACGCTTGCCGGAAAGTCGGGCCTGGAAAAGCGCGTTCATTTCTTCGGGCTGCAACGGAACGTCGTCCCGTTCTTCCAGGCCGCCGATGCCTTTATACTCCCCACCATCTACGACCCTTTTTCGAACGCTTCTCTTGAGGCCCTGGCAATGGGTTTGTATCTGGTAACGAGCAGCGCAAACGGCTGTTGCGAGGTCATAGACAAAGGTGCCGGATGCATCATTCAGGACCTTCGGGACACCGGCTCCGTTGCCGAAGCCATGAACAGGGCATTGAAAGACCATATATCGAAGGACCGTATCAGGGAAAGCGTACGGCACCTGGACTTCACCACCCAGTTAAACAGGATTGTGGATATGTGCATAGAGGACGGCAGGAAATGAGGCCGAAGGCAGTCGTTCTGCATTCCGAGATCCATACCGACTGGTCCGGCGAACCGATACGTGTCCTAGAAGAGGCACGGGGAATGACAGAACGCGGATACAGGGTGATCATCGCCGCGCCCCGCAGCAGCGAATTACTCGAGAGGGCCTCTGCTGCCGGCCTGCCGGTAGAACCGGTCTTCATGAAAAAATGGATCTCCTATCCCTGTTCTCTCCGGAAAGCCCTGAGTATCCTCATCAGGAACAGGGTAAACATCGTGAATACCCACGCCTCGTATGACTCCTGGATATTTTCCATCGCCGCAAAACTCCTGAACAGGAAACTCATCAGGACACGGCATATGTCCTTCCTCGGTAAAGGCCCGGGCACCATGTTCATTTACCGTTTGCCTGACTGCATAATAACTACCGCGGGAGAGTCGGTCAGAAAGACGATAGAAGACCGCTTCGCGTTGAAACCGGGCAGCGTCGTCTCCATCCCTTCCGGGCCGAATGTTGAACAGTTCAATCCGGACACGGTACGCAAGCCGGACCCGAATTTCGGTATCGACGCCGGGGACAGGGTGGTAGGGATGGTCTCGGCCTTCAGGAGGGGCAAGGGGCACGCTGATCTTATCACCGCAATACCGGGAATCCTGGAGAAAATCGGGAATGTCAGGTTCATCTTTGTCGGGGGAGGCAGCCTTCAGTCGAGAGACCGGATGATGAGTCTGGCTTCCTCCCTCGGAATAGCTGACAGGTGCATATTCACCGGCCACAGGCATGACATCCCCCAAATGCTCTCACTAATGGACCTGTTCGTTCTGCCCTCTCACACGGAGGGCACGCCCCAGGTATTACAGCAGGCGATGGCCATGAGACTGCCCGTCATCAGCTGCCCCGTCGGCGGAGTACCCGGCCTTTTGGGATGCAGGGAACTCCCCGACATCGGAGACGGGGAGTTCCTTACGACCCCCCACGGCATTCTGGTACCGCCAGGCGCCCCCTCCGTCCTCGCAGATGCAGTCCTGCACCTGCTGGAGCGGCCGGTCCTCTGCAGGGAAATGGGGGAGAGGAACCGCAGCCGCATTATCGAAAAATATTCGAGCGATATAATGCTGGACAAAACAGAAGCAGTGTACGACGAACTTCTCAGCAGGGGCTAGGCGCCGCCCACCTCCTGTGTGCTGAACTGCAGGTCATAGAGCTTCCTGTATATCCCCCCCCTGTCGTACAGCTCTCTGTGTGACCCGGATTCGACAATTGTTCCTCTGTCGAGGACGATTATCCGGTCCGCCCTTTTCACGGTCGACAGCCTGTGGGCAATCACAAAAGTGGTCCTGTTCCTCATGAGATTTTCGAGGGCCTTCTGGACCATCATTTCGGAGGCGGTGTCGAGGGCCGAGGTCGCCTCATCGAGAATGAGGACCGGAGGGTTCCTGAGTATCGCCCTTGCTATCGACAGACGCTGCCTCTGCCCCCCGGAAAGCCTCATGCCCTTTTCGCCTATGACGGTCTCATATCCCTTCGGAAGCTCCATAATGAAATCATGAGCATATGCCGCCCTGGCGGCAGTAAGAATTTCATCCGTATCGGCCCCGGGCTTTCCATACGCGATGTTGGCAGAGACCGTATCGTTAAATAGAATGACCTCCTGGCTTACGATCCCCAGCTGGCTTCTCAGGGACTTCAGCGTGGCCGTCGAAATGTCGGTATCATCAAAACAGATCCGGCCCTCCGCCGGGCTATAAAACCTGGGCAGGAGATTGATCAGGGTCGTCTTGCCGCCGCCGCTCTTTCCCACCAGAGCGACAATCTCTCCCTTGTCCACTCTTAAGTTGATGTTGTCCAGGGCCTTGCGGTCAGCCGCGGAATAGGAAAAGGAGACCCCCTCAAACCGTATTTCTCCCGCAAGCGGCTTGAGCTCAACCGTGCCGTCTGCCTCCTTCTCCTCGGACATCAACTCCTCCGTCCGCCTCAGGGGTGCCCGGGCCTGCTGAATGGAGATATTCACCCTGGCCAGTCTCTTGGCCGGAGTAAATATCAGGAAGACGGCCGTCAGGAAAGAGGTAAAATCGCCGACAGTCATGACTCCTCTTATGATAAGCCGTCCCCCGTACCATAAGACGAAGGCAATCCCCAGACCTCCCACCGCCTCCATGATAAGTGCGGCGAACTCCGACACCCTCTTTGCACGCATATTCTCCCTGTAGAAGTCCTTGTTCTTCCTCTTTAACAGCTCCGCCTCATCCTCCTGACGGCCGAAGGCCTTGATGATCTTCACACCCGTAAAACTCTCGCTCAGGAATTCGGTGATCAAAGAGATCTTCTCCTGCGCCCGTTTGCTTATCAGCCTCATCCTCTTGCCCAGTCTCCCGATACCGTAAAAAGCGGTCGGCAAAACGATGAGGGCAATAAGAGTAAGATCCCAGCGGCGCCACAGCGCAACCCCCGTCAGGGCGATGACCGTAGAACTCTCCACAAAGAGGTCCTTGATAGTCAATGAAACCAGACCTTCCAGTACGACGGTGTCGTTTATTATCCGGGAAATGAGTTCCCCGCTTGAATTTTTCCCGAAATATTTCACGGGCAGGTCGATCACGTGGGAATACAGCCTGTTTCTGAGGTTCATCACCATTTTCTGGCCGGCGGATTTCATAAGGTATTCGTCACAAAAGGTGAAGACCCCCCGGGTGGCAAAAATCAAAAATATCACCATGGGCAAAAGTACGAGCAGGGTAACGTCCTTCTTTATGAATACATCATCTATGGCCGGCTTCACAAGCCAGGCAAGCAGGGCGTTCAGCCCGGAAACGATGAGGCTTATTATGCCGGCAAGAGCGACCCGCCGCCAGTAAGGCCGAACCAGATGGTAGATCTTCTTATAATCTTCCAAAAAGAACTTTCCTTATTGTGAAAATGGGAATTATTTCCCGCTCCGACGTCCGGAATAATAGTCCGCAACCTGAAGTGCATCCCAGGGCCTGCAGTTCTCCCGGCTGAAACCGAGCTTTTCCGCCTCCCGGTAAGCTGTCTCGACATCGGTACACTCAATCTCAAGAAATTCCGGGATATACTCATATGCATCGTGATATTTATCGAACTCGAAATGCGTCATCCCGAGTTGCCAGGTGGTCCTGTGCTTGCTCATTTCGAGCCACGCCGAAAGTCCTATGGATTCGAGTATGGACCTCATAGCCCGAAATTCCGACACGTCCACCTCTTCTTCCTCTCTGACCTTTGCCTCTCTGTCCTCTACCTGCTTCTTGAAGGTCAGGACGTTCCTGTCACCCTCGCTCCGCAATCTTAGGGTCCCTCCGGCTTCATGCAGGGAACTGCCTCCGAAATCGAAGTAGACGGCATGGATCGCGCCGTCAAATGTCCTTTTTGCACCCGCGGCGATAAGCATCCCTTCTGTCTTGCCTCTGTCGATTTCAAGTATCTTTATTTCCACTTCATGCAAGGCCAAAAACACCCCTTTCCTTCATGGTGCCCTTATTTGAATCAGGTTTGATTATATCCCATCCGGCATTCTTAATGAAACGCCGAAAGACGGGAAAGACGAACGTTCTTACTTCTCTCAGGCAGCGATTCCTCGATGCAATTCCCGGCGAAACCGGCAAGGTAAGGTTGCGGACTGGCCGGAATGACAAGTCCCGGCAACAAAGTCCTCTTTCTGTCATTCCCGGAAGGGGAATATGTCTGCCTGCCGGCAGGCAGGGAATCCTTCTGAAGATCGTTGCTACACCCGCTATTAGGGGTACTGCGGCTCGCTTTTTGTCTTGACAAGATAAGTAGTTCCTGATATTGTTAATCCAGTTATTACCATATAATAATGACTTTATGAAAGGAGGGAACATATGACGAAGACGGAGCTTATCGACAAAATAGCTTCCGGTGCCGGTCTCAGCAAGGCGGACGCGTCAAGGGCATTCGATGCGACGCTGGATTCTGTTAAAGCGTCTTTGAAGAAGGGACAGAAGGTCACTATCGTGGGGTTCGGGACCTTTTCGGTTACGAAGAGAAAAGCGAGAAAAGGACGCAATCCGCAGACTGGACAAGTGATCAACATACCGGCAGCCAAGACGCCGAAATTCACTCCGGGCAAGGCGCTCAAAGACGCCGTAAAGAAATAAGAGCTTCAATCTTCCGTTTAATTAAGGGGACAAACAGCGTTTTTGTCCCTTTAATTTTTGTCCTTTTTCTGATAACCTGTTTTTATATCCCGATGGACGACTACCGTCAAAAAGGAGGCTGTGATGCTAGCTGAGTTCAGCATAGTCCCGGTCGGTTCAGGCAGCAGCATAGGTGACAGGCTTGCCGATGTTCTGAAGATAGTAGACACAAGCGGGCTTCCTTACAAGGTCAATCCCATGGGCACCGTAGTAGAGGGAGAATGGGACGAATTATTCAAACTGATCAAGAAATGTCACATGACCGCAATGAAAAAAGAGGAACGGATTATCACCACCATCTCCATAGACGACCGTAAGGGGAGACCCGCCAGGATCGACCAGAAGGTGAAGTCGGTTGAAAAAAGGCTCGGCAAGACCCTTAAAAAGTGACAAGGCCTGACTTTATCGTCGCCGGCATCGACCTCGGGCCTTACACGGAAAACGTGGTTTCCTATGCCGCCTGTTTTGCTGCCGCCACCAGGGCGCGCATAAAGCTTCTCTACGTAATCGACTATCTCCTCACTCCGCCGACGTACCTGGCTTCCTACATAGAGGAGGAAAAGGCCAGGGAAGAATCACAGATGAAGGAATGGAAAGCCCGCCTGGAAAAGGCCGGGGCCAGGACCGAATACCGTATCGTACTGGGCCGTCTCCATGAATCGTTCAGGGAAATTATCGAAGAGACATCTCCCGAACTTCTGGTGATCGGATACAACTACCACGCACTCAGGCCCAGCAGCTCGGAACGGCTCATAAAGACCCTGAGCGTGCCGATGCTTGTGGTCAGGGGCAAGGCCGCGGAAGGCGCCGTCCCAGGTTCGGTTTCGGTCCGGCGTGTCCTTTGCCCGGTTGATTTTTCGGAAAATTCCGGCAAGGCCCTTTCCATGGCAATTAAGCTCACATCACTTTTCGGGGCCGAACTTCACATAGTCCACATAATCCCTTCTTATCTGATCAAGGAGAAGTGGGACGTATGGAAAAAACTGGGAGAAGAAGAGAAGGAGAAATTCGACAAGGTCATGCGTGAGGAGGCGGGCTCAAGACTGGGGTCCCTCTGCAGGGTACACGGGATCGAGGGCGGTGGGGAAATACACCACGGGTCTCCTGCAAAGCTGATATCGTCCATCGCGGAAGAAAAGCGGTGTGACCTGGTCGTCATGGGAGCGAGGGGTCTGTCCTACCTGCAGAGCATCCTCGTCGGCAGCACGACAGAGGCAGTCCTGAAATCTTCCCCCTGTCCCGTTCTGATCGTGCATTGATGCCGGCTCAGGTATCATTCCTTCTACTCGGGCTCGCTCTGATTCTGCTGGCGGCCGAATTCTTCACCAACGGCGTAGAAGCACTCGGCCGGCATTTTTCATTCTCACAGGCTGTGGTCGGCAGTATTCTGGCGGCCGTCGGCACAGCCCTCCCGGAGACGATTCTTCCCGTCGTGGCAATTTTTTTCTATGGAGGCAGGTCCGCATCGGCAATAGGCGTCGGGGCAATCCTCGGCGCCCCATTCATGCTCTCGACCCTCGCATTCTTCCTCGTGGGGCTCACTGCCATTGTCTCCGCCCTGGGCGGGAGGAGGAAGCTCGAGTTTAACGTCGAGACCGGTCCGACGAAGAGGGACCTGACTTTTTTCCTTGTGATGTATTCACTGGCGGTACTGCTGCCGCTCCTGCTCGGGAAAAAGACACTCGTTCCCCTCGCCATATCTCTTATCTGCGGCTATGTCTTTTATGCATACCTGACATTTAGGGATGAGAGCGCCGACCTTGAACACACTGAGAAGATGTACATATGGAGACTGATACGGAGAATAAGACCGTCCGTCCGGTCCGAAACGCCGCCCCTTGCCCTGGTCCTTCTCCAGGTGGCGGCATCTCTCGCGGTCATGATACAGGGTGCGCACACCTTCGTCGCAGGTCTTGAGGATGTGGCCCTGAGGCTCGGTATGAATCCCCTGCTGTTTTCGCTCCTGCTGGCCCCGGTGGCCACGGAACTCCCCGAGAAATTCAACAGTGTGACGTGGACATGGAAGGGCAAAGACACTCTCGCCCTTGGGAACATTACCGGAGCGATGGTCTTCCAGTCGGTCTTTCCCGTCTCCGTGGGTTTGCTCTTCACTGAATGGCACATAACGGGCATGGCGCTTCTTTCGGCCCTGACAGCAATAATATCGTCTCTGCTAATATTCGGAACACTCCTTGCGCGGAAGAGGATTTCTCCTGTTACGATGCTGTTGCCGGGATGCCTGTACCTAGCTTATGCGCTGGTGGTGATACTGAGGTAGATATGCGGCGGAGCAGTCTCCGCCGTGACCCTTCAGTGAAGACTAAGAAAGATTCCGGACAAGCCGGAATGACAAGACCCATGATACCAAGCCTTTTTCTGTCATTCCCGCAAGCGCAGCGTGTCGGGAATCCTTCTTCGGGGGCACGTTTTCCACACGCCAGAAAAGGGTTGCGGTTCCGCCCAGTTGAGTCTTGACAGGGGACACGGACTGTGATATGTTGAAAAAAATTGAAGAAGGAGGTTGCCATGGCCTGCAAATCCAAAGGCGGAACCTGCGGTACCACAAAGAAGACCGCAACAAAAGCTACCAAGAAGAAAACCAAGAAATAGACTGATCACCTGACACCGTATGCCTGTAAGGGATGGCCGCAACAAAGCCGTCCCTTTTTTTGTCCTGCCCGTGGGAAAGGCATAGAACATGGCGCAAAGAGAATAGTGCAAAAAATAGTCGGCGGAAAAGGCGTTCAAGGACGAACTGTTTAAAGAGTCTTGCTTGCCGGCTTGAAAACCTGGAGGCCTGCCGGCTGATGAAGGTTTGTGATAATATTTAGTCGTGTTCGAACGGGAACTGGAAGATCTGAAAAAGCGGAACCTCGTCCGCCGGCTGATTTCGCGTACATCCGCCCAGGGCCCTACCATATGGTTCGGCGGCAGGGAATACGTAAACTTCTCGTCGAACGATTACCTCGGCTTCGCAGGCCGTCCGGAGATCACCGAGTCGCTGAAAGATGCAGCAGATACGTACGGTTTCGGTTCAGGCGCATCGAGACTTCTTGCCGGTGGGACCAACCTTCACAGTGAACTTGAAAGGGAGGTTGCAGAATTCAAAACCACCGAATCGTCCCTTCTGTTCAACTCGGGCTACGGGGCCAACACCGGGATAATCCCCGCGCTGGCATCATCGGGCGACGCGATCTTCAGCGATGAATTAAACCACGCAAGCATCATCGACGGCTGCAGGCTGAGCAGGGCAAAGACCTTCGTTTTCCGGCATAGAGATGTTCACCACCTGGAGACACTCATCAGCCGGGAGCCGGCGAGAAGGAGGTTTGTCATCACCGACTCCGTTTTCAGTATGGACGGGGACATGGCCCCCCTCGGGGAAATCCACGAAATCTGCCGGAGATATGAGGCGCTCCTTTACATCGACGACGCTCACGGGACGGGCGTGCTCGGGGAAGGCCGGGGAGCGCTCTCGCACTTCAATATCATGCCGGACGGCGGGGTGGTACAGATGGGGACGTTCTCGAAGGCCCTCGGCTCCTTCGGGGCCTTTGCCGCTGCCGGCTCCGTCATCACCGAATGGCTGATAAACTCCGCCAGAAGCTTCGTCTTCTCCACCGCCCTGCCAGCCTGTGTTATCTCGGCATCACTTGCAGCGGTCCACCTGCTGAAAAGGGATTCCAACCCGTTGAAGAAACTCTGGTCCAACAGGGAGGTTCTCATCGGAGGTCTCAGGAGCATTGATTATGACACGAGAGGGAGTGAGACGCCGATCATTCCAGTAAGGATCGGGGATGTCGCGGAAACGGTCAGGCTGGCCGGGTTCCTCTTACAAAACGGGATTTACGCACCTGCAATCAGGCCCCCATCCGTCCGGGAACCGAGAATCAGGCTGACCGTCAGCGCCATACACACGGAAGACCACATCGGGATGCTCATCGACATAATGAGAAGATTTCGCGGCTAAAGGCCTGCCCCAGGTACGTCAGGCCGCCGGGATTACGTAAAGACAGGCCGGGGCGCCTTCGGATACAGATTGTTCCCTTATCACATTCTTCCCGATCAGTTCCCTGTAAAGCTGGAGTTCATGTTTGCAGACGTCGCCGAATTCCCGGGCGACCTTGCTGATAGGACAATGATACTGCTTGAGGTGGTAATGGCCGTTGTTCCTGCTCAGTTCGACAAGGTGCCCGTCGGCTTCAAGCAGCTGCTTGAAACTATTCAGTGTGTCTTCGATATTCTCCGCGCCCGCAAGCGCTTCCTTCTTCAACCCCAGCATCCTGTTTCTCCGCCAGCCCAGGATCTGGTCGATCTTCTCCGGTCCGTCGTACCTTGTAATGTCCCGGAGGATTCCGAGGGCGAATTCATCGTATGCCTCCGGAAACAGCTCATTTGCAACCTCCGTAAGCATATATATAAAACCGGGACGCCCTATGCCCCGCTTTCTTGCCGTGTAAGTTACCATGTCCTTTTTTTCGAGGGCAAGAAGATGCTGCCGTATCCCCATGGGGGTAATATCAATGCACTTGCTCAGTTCGTCTATCGACATGCTCCCGTTTTTTTTCAATAAATGAATAATGTTGTTCCGGGTCGAATTCTCATCAACAAGAATATTCATACCAGCCAAAATAGCATAAAACGGAAGTTTTTGTAAATATTTAACTTAGAAAATCCGTCCGCGGTCCGTAAATAGTGAACAGTGGGTCCTGATGCGTGATCCGTGCCTTGCCCCTCACCTCTAACGTCCAACCTCTTGCCTGTTCCTGGGATTGACGGCTTGTCAGCCTGCAGGCTTGCCGGTCTGCTCTTGTCTGTAACCTCTGCAAAAATGCTATTTTCAGCAGAACATTGTATCATATTAATATCTTTAAATCGGGGTACACCTTACAAAAAACGGAAAGGAGATGTGTTTATGGTGACGGGAAAAGAGGATCTGCTTCAGTCGCTTATGGAGGCTTTGCTCATGGAAAAGGGCACTCATGATTTTTATTCCGAGGCTGCTCGAAAAGCCATGGACCCGGTGGCAAAACAGACCTTCAGAGACCTTTCCGAATGGGAAGAACAGCACGTGGAATACATCCAGTCCCTTTACCTCTCAATCCAGGACGACCGCGACATTGAGGGGTTCGAAGAGTTCAAGCAGAAGGCCGCGGCTCCGGTCGCCGAGGGCGGCATCCCGCTTAAGGACCTCGAGTCGAAACTGGAGGAGCACAATTTCATAGATGATCTCGGCGCCCTGGCATGGGCACTGGAAATAGAAGGCAAGGCTTACAACCTGTACCACAAGTTTTCCAGGGAGGCCCCGGACAGCAATGCCAGGGTCGTATTCAAGGAGATGATGGAACAGGAGATCAGGCATATCGACTACCTCAAGGAAATGAGGATGAGACTTGCTGAAACTTCGTGACGGTGTTGTCGAACTTTACAGAAAAGTCGCCACCTCGCTGCCGCCGGATGTAGAAGAGGCGGTGAAGGCCGCCCTCTCGCGGGAGAAGGAAGGTTCTCCTGCGACCTCCTGCCTGTCGGTCATGCTGGAAAATATCAGGCTTGCACGGGAAACGGTACGGCCGATATGTCAGGATACCGGAGTGCCGGTCTTTTACGTGAAGGTGCCCCTGGGCCTGAGCCAGCGCGACCTGAGGGAGACCATCATTGACGCAACCCGGGTCGCCACTGTAAAGGTCCCTTTGAGACCGAACGCCGTCGATGTGCTCACCGACGAAAATTCGGGGGACAACACCGGGGCCGGTTTTCCGATTGTTTATATTGAGGAGACGGACGGCAACACCCTCCTTATCGACCTTATGCTGAAAGGCGGGGGCTGCGAAAATGTCGGCCGGACATATAAATTACCCCTCGAAGATCTGAATGCACAGCGGGACCTCGACGGCGTCCGGAAATGCGTACTCCATACTGTGCAGAAGGCCCAGGGGAAAGGTTGTCCGCCTTACGTTATCGGGGTCGGCGTCGGAGCGGCAAAGGACCAGGTCACGGCACTTGCCAGGAAACAGCTCATGAGGAAGCTGGGCGACGGAAACAAGATCGGCGACCTGTCCGCTCTCGAGGAGAGAATCCTGAAAGAGGTAAACGAAATGGGCATAGGTCCGCAGGGACTCGGGGGGGGAACTACGGCGCTTGGGGTAAAAATAGGCATCAACCACCGTCATCCGGCATCCTACTTCGTTGACGTGTCGGTAGGCTGCTGGGCGACAAGGCGCGGCAGGCTGATATGGTAAAGCCTGTTTCTCTTCCCTTGTCGAGGGAGAATGCGAGCGCTCTGACTGCGGGCGACATCGTGTCGATTACCGGACAGGTCATGACCGGCAGGGACAGGATTCACAGGTACCTCTTCGAAGACAGGCCGCGCAAGGAAGACATTCCCTTCGATCTGACCGGGTCTGTAATCTATCATTGCGGGCCCGTCATGAAAAAGCTCGACGGCGAATTCCGGGCCTTGTCCGCGGGTCCGACAACGAGCATCCGTGTTGAAATGTTTACGCCGGCGATAATCGAAACATACGGCATAAGGGGGATTATGGGCAAAGGCGGCATGGGTGAGAAGACCCTGCAGGCACTCCAGGAGCACTCCTGCGTATATTTTCATACCATCGGAGGCGCCTCCGCCTTTCTCGCAGACAGGATTACCGGAACGCTCGGCGTCTGGAAACTGGAGGAGTTCGGGCCTGCCGAGGCCATGTGGCTCCTTGAAATAAGAGAATTTCCCGCAATAGTCACTATGGACGCCCATGGTAACAGTATCCACAAGGAGATCGAAGAGGCGTCTTACAGCAAGCTTTTGGAACTGACAGGCCGAAGCCCGCAGTCCGTTGGCGAATAACTACGGAGACACGCAGGCACAGAGAATCCGGGGCAATAAAAATGATCATGTCTCCTGAAAAAAGAACGGAGGGACGTTATGATATTCATCGCGGGAGCAACCGGTTTCGTAGGCAGCCATCTTGTCAACGATCTTTCGGCAAAAGGCCACCGGCTCAAGTGCCTGGTCCGTTCGGCCAGAGCACGAGAACGTCTTTCGGCCAGGGGGATCGAAACAGTTACGGGCGATATAACGGCGCCGGACACCCTTAAAGGCGTCCTTGCCGGCGACGACCTTGTGATTCATCTCGTTGGGGTTATCGAAGAAAAGGGGAAGTCGACTTTCCGGGCCGTTCACACCGAAGGCACCTCGAACCTTGTCCATGAGGCGAAGCGTGCAGGCGTCAGGCATTTCTTCTATCAGTCGGCGCTCGGTGCGGACAGGGGCTCCTGGTCGGGCTACCTGAAAACCAAGGCGGAAGCGGAAGAGATCGTTAAACAGAGCGGCCTGGGTTTTACTGTTTTCAGGCCGTCGCTGATAATAGGCCCATGGGACGGGTTTACCAGAAAAATGGTCGACATTATCAAACTCTCTCCTTTCCTTCCGGTCCCCGGAAAGGGCAATGCAAGATTTCAGCCCATCTATATCAAGGACTGGTTAAGATGCATCGGCAGCGTGATTGACGCCCCAGAGAAATATATCTCGACTTACGAAATAGGCGGACCGGAGCAACTCACTTACAGCAGGATGCTGGAAATAATGTCCGAGGCGCTCGGACGCAGGAAAACGGTCTTGAGGATACCCATGGGTCTCATGAAATTTTCGGCGTCACTGCTGGAGAATATTCTCACTTCTCCGCCTGTTACGTCCGACCAGCTGAGGCTTCTCGAAATGGACAATATCTGCGATATCGACGCTGTCGAAAAAAATTTCGGCTTCAAGCCGGTGAAATTTGAAGACGCACTGCGGGAGTTCATAAACAAGTAAAAGTAAGAACGCAGAATGCAGAAGTCTGACCTCAGTCTGCGGCCGTCTGCGGTAAAATGCTTTTCCCCGTTTAACCAGTGTCTATTTCACCACGAGGACCGAACAGTCGGCGTGGTCGACGATTTTTGAAGAAACGCTGCCCAGCAGGAATTTCTGGGCGCCGTGCCGTCCGTGAGAGCCGGTAATGATCAGGCTTGCCTTCATCTTCCGTGCCTCTTCGATGACCACCTCAGCGGGGTTGCCCTTTTTCAGCACGGTCTTCAGCGGGTGCGCCCCTTGATGCCTGCTCTTGATCCTCTCCAGCATCTTTTTTGCATCGTCGGTAAGTGTTCTCACGATCCGTGCTCTGTCCGTCTCCATGATGTCCGCAAGATAAAAATCCGGTATCACCGATACAATGGTGACCGACGACCCGAATTTTCCCTCAATCTCGAATGCCCTTCTCATGGCCTTTTCAGACGGTTTGGAGCCGTCATGCGCAACGAGAATTTTTTTCATGTCTCCCTCCTCTACAGTGAATTTTACCAGAACGGCGCAGCCCTGTCTTTTTTTTTTGATGCAAAAAAGTTACACTATAAACTTAGCTTACTCGAAAGGAGAAAACCCCATGGCAAAAAAGGACTACTTTTTTACGTCCGAATCGGTCACGGAAGGCCATCCCGACAAGATAGCGGACCAGATATCGGATGCCATTCTGGATGCCATTATCGGGCAGGACCCTGTAGCGAGGGTCGCCTGTGAAACATTGGTGACGACAGGGCTCGCCTTCGTTTCCGGAGAGATTTCCACCACGTGCTATGTGCATATACCGGATATAGTGAGGCAGACAATCAGGGACATAGGATATACCCGTGCGAAATACGGCTTCGACTATGAGACATGTTCTGTCATCACGTCTATCGATCAGCAATCGTCGGACATCGCTATGGGAGTTGACACCGGGGGCGCGGGTGACCAGGGGCTGATGTTCGGATTCGCGTGCAACGAGACCGAGGAGTTGATGCCGCTGCCCATCATGCTGGCCCACAAGATAGCCATGCGTCTGTCGGAGGCAAGGAAGCAGGAGATCCTGCCCTATCTCAGGCCCGACGGCAAATCACAGGTGACGATAGAATACCGCGACGGAAAACCCATCAGGATAGACACCGTTGTGGTGTCCTCGCAGCACAGCCCTGATGTCCACCTGAAGGACCTCAAGGAGGACATAATCGAGAAAGTTGTAAAACCCGTCTTACCTCAGGAACTTCTCGATGAGGAGTCCATAAAATATTACATCAACCCGACAGGCCGCTTTGTGGTAGGCGGTCCGATGGGAGACACGGGACTTACGGGCAGAAAGATAATCGTAGACAGTTACGGCGGAGTGGGAAGTCATGGGGGCGGCTGCTTCTCGGGCAAAGACCCCACGAAGGTCGACCGCTCGGGCGCCTATATTTCAAGGTATATAGCCAAGAATATCGTTGCCTCGGGCATAGCGGAAAGGGCGGAGGTCCAGCTTGCTTACGCAATCGGCGTCCCGGACCCGGTTTCAATCCTCGTCGATACCTTCGGGACGGGAAAGATAGAGGATGAAAAGATAGTCCCCCTCATCAGAAAGAACTTCGATCTCACCCCCAAAGGGATTATCGACAGCCTGAATCTCAGGCGTCCCATATTCCGTAAAACGGCCGCCTATGGCCACTTCGGAAAGAATGATCCGGACTTCTCGTGGGAAAGGACGGACAAGGCCGCTGCATTGAGGAGGGAGGCGGGCCTGTAAGACAAAGATAACAGGGACGCAGCAATTGCGTCCTTTGCCATCGAAAATCCAGGGCAGGGGAACTCCTCCCCTCCCCTGCAGTCAAGGAGGTTTCATGATCAAACACGACGTTAAGGATATCAAGCTGGCCGCTAAGGGCAGACTGCGGATCGAGTGGGCCGCCCGGGAGATGCCTGTGCTGAAGAGCATAAAAGAAAGGTTCACCAGGGAAAAACCCCTCAAAGGCCTGAAACTTGCGGCCTGCCTTCATGTCACAACCGAGACGGGGAACCTGATGGAAACTCTCAAGGCAGGCGGCGCCGATGTCTATCTCTGCGCTTCGAACCCATTGAGCACCCAGGACGACGTTGCAGCTTCCCTGGTCAGGAACTCCGGGATTCCGGTTTTCGCCATCAAGGGAGAAGACCATAAGACCTACTATAAACACATCATGTCCGCCCTGTCAGCAAAGCCCAACATCACAATGGATGACGGCGCCGACCTCGTCTCCACGATCCACACGAAGGAGAAGAAACTTCTGAAAAACATCATAGGAGGTACGGAAGAGACCACCACCGGCGTAATCAGGCTGCGCGCAATGGCGGAAAAAGGCGTCCTTGAATACCCCATCATTGCGGTGAACGATGCCTACACTAAATACCTCTTTGACAACCGTTACGGCACGGGACAGTCTACCATGGACGGCATCCTCAGGGCGACAAACAGGCTGATCGCCGGCTCGATATTCGTTGTGGCCGGCTACGGCTGGTGCAGCAGGGGCATCGCCATGAGGGCCAAAGGCATGGGTGCACGTACAATCGTCACCGAGGTAAATCCCCTTAGGGCGCTTGAGGCAACGATGGACGGCTTCGAAGTCATGCCCATGAAGGATGCCGCCAGACTGGGTGACATATTCGTCACTGCGACCGGCGACATCGATGTCATATTCGGGGACTGTTTCCGCCTGATGAAAGACGGTGCCATTTTCTGCAATTCGGGACATTTCAACGTCGAAATTTCTATCGGGACCCTCAGGAAGATGGCCAGGTCCAGAAGGCAGATCAGGGATTTTGTTGAAGAGTATACGCTGAAAAACGGCAAGAGAATCTATCTTCTCGGCGAAGGGCGTCTGATCAATCTCGCCGCTGCCGAAGGTCATCCCTCGGCGGTAATGGATATGAGCTTCGCAAACCAGTCGTTGTGCGCCGAATACATGGCCGGGAACTATAAGAAGATGGACAAGACAGTTTACAGTGTTCCCGATAAGATCGACAGCCACATCTCGAAACTGAAACTGAAGTCCATGGGGATAAAAATAGACAGTCTCACCCCGGCGCAGAAGAAATATCTCAGCAGCTGGGAGATGGGAACATAGGGGGCTCGACTATAGGATTACCGGCACGATATCCCCTTAGCACCGATGCAGTAATCGTTCCGGACATTATTTCACGATTGTCATTCCCGCAAGCGAAGCGCCTGCCTGCCGGCAGGCAGGCGTCGGGAATCCTTCCGAAAAACAAGAAAGATTCCGGACAAGCCGGAATGACACTGCGCCGGGAACGTACACGGGAGAGGGCAGGTATTGAATGACCGGAAGAGTGGTTTCCGTTAACATAAGCGACAAGAAAGGCGTGAGGAAGAAGCCTGTCGGCACGGTGACCGTGCGCAAGGAATACGGGATCGAAGGGGACGCCCACGCTTCCTCCGAATGGCACAGGCAGGTCAGCCTCCTCGCGTTGGAAAGCATAGAAAAAATGCGTGATCTGGGGCTTGACGTATCTCCCGGAGATTTCGCCGAAAACATTACTACAAGCGGCCTGGATCTTGTGTCTCTGCCCGTTGGAACGGTAATGGCCATCGGGGATAAAGTCCTGGGCGAAGTCAGCCAGATCGGCAAGGAATGTCATAGCCGGTGCGCCATTTACTATCAGGCCGGCGACTGCGTCATGCCGAAGGAGGGAATTTTTATCAGGGTCCTTAAGGGCGGAGTGGTTAAGGAAGGCGACGAAATACGGGTCGGCGAGGTGATCTTGCAGGCTTGATTGCAACCACTCGTGCCGGCTTTCTTATGGAGGAATGACAATTGAGTAATCCTGCTCTCACCGCTGCGGTAATTACCATGAGTGATAAGGGTTCACGGGGTGAACGCGAGGACCTCAGCGGACCTGCAATAGGGGACAT